>Ga0308157_10009668_pt1 | contig 10626 bp, 10 predicted proteins | sample PhyBR1_FD_201035 | JGI IMG/M metagenome (GOLD analysis project Ga0308157, IMG submission 201035) | Phyllosphere microbial communities from UC Gill Tract Community Farm, Albany, California, United States - DLSLB.R1 | ecosystem: Host-associated > Plants > Phyllosphere > Unclassified | place: USA...
TATCTCTGCGCTGCCCATCGTCGATACCGAACACAGTCACGCTTCCGCAGCCCGCGCCGTGCAGCTGGTGCATGAAGGCCAGGCCACCGCGCTGATGAAGGGCAGCCTGCACACCGATGAACTGATGGGCGCCGTGGTGGCCACCGCCACCGGCCTGCGCACCGCGCGTCGCCTGAGCCATTGCTTCGTGATGGACGTGCCGGACCGCGCCGAGCCACTGATTATTACCGATGCCGCCGTCAACATCGTGCCGACGCTGGCGGACAAGGTCGACATCGTGCAGAACGCCATCGACCTGGCGCACATCCTGCGCTTCAATCCGGTCAAGGTCGCCATTCTGGCGGCCGTGGAAACGGTCAGCGCCAAGATGCCATCGACCATCGACGCCGCCGCGCTGTGCAAGATGGCCGATCGCGGCCAGATCACCGGCGCGCTGCTGGATGGCCCGCTGGCCATGGATAACGCCATCGATCCACAGGCCGCCGCCATCAAACACCTGGTGTCACCGGTCGCAGGCCAGGCCAATGTGCTGCTGGCGCCGGATCTGGAAGCCGGCAACATGCTGGCCAAGAGCCTGAGCTTCATGGCTGGCGCCAGCGCTGCCGGCATTGTGCTGGGTGCACGTGTACCGGTAATCCTGACCAGTCGTGCGGATACTGTACAGGCACGCCTGGCGTCGTGTGCGGTGGCTGTACTGGTCGCGCACAGCAAACTGTCTGGTTCGCGTATTCTGGGGAGCTGAATGCATGCAGGATAACGATAGCGTCATCGTCATCAACGCTGGCTCGTCCAGCATCAAATTCTCGATGTATAGCGGGCCGGCGCTGGATCTGACCATGCGCGGCAAGATCGAAAACCTGTACAGCGGCGTGGCGCGCTTCATCGCCCAGGATGCGCAGGACGGCGTGGTCGGCGAGCGCCACTGGCGCGATGGTCCGCTGGACCATGAAGGCGGCATGCGCTTCCTGATCGATTTCGCCCAGACGCATCTGGACGGTCACCGCGTGATCGCTGTCGGCCACCGCATCGTGCATGGCGGCCAGGCGCACAGTGGGCCGCAGCGTCTGGATGCAGCGCTGGTTGACGAGCTGGAAAAACTGGTGCCGCTGGCGCCGCTGCATTTACCGCACAACCTGGCGCCGGTACGTTCGGTGATGGCGATGGCGCCGCACGTGCCGCAAATCGGCTGCTTCGACACGGCGTTCCACGTCGGCCAGCCGGCGGAGGCGCAGGAGTTTGCGCTGCCGTCCAACATCACCGACCTGGGTGTGCGCCGTTACGGCTTCCACGGCCTGTCATATGAATACATCGCCAGCGTGTTGCCGCAGGCGGAGCCTGGCCTCGGCCACGCCCGCGTCGTCGCGGCGCACCTGGGCAACGGCGCCAGCATGTGCGCGATGGACGCGGGACGCAGTGTTGCCAGCACCATGGGCTTTACCGCCGTTGACGGTCTGCCGATGGGCACCCGTTGCGGTGCGCTCGATCCAGGCGTGGTGTTGTACCTGATGCAGGAACTGGGCATGGATGTGGCGGCAGTGCAGAAGCTGATGTACCAGCAATCCGGCCTGCTGGGCGTCTCGGGCATTTCTTCAGATATGCGCAAGCTGGAACACAGCGACGATCCGCGCGCAAAGATGGCCATCGACCTGATGGTGTACCGCATCGGCCGTGAACTGGGCTCGCTGGCGGCGGCGCTGGGCGGCATCGATGCACTGGTGTTTTCCGGCGGGATCGGCGAGAACAGTGTCGCCTTGCGCGCCGCCGTCTGCCGCGACGCCGCCTGGCTGGGCGTGCAGCTGGACGCTGCCGCCAATGCCGCCGCAGCCGGCGGCATCGCCCGCATCAGCAAGGCAGGCAGCAAGGTCGCCGTGTGGGTGGTGCCGGCCAACGAAGAACTGATGATCGCGCGCCATGCGCTGGACGTGGTGGAGGCGGCATGAACACGGAAACCATCTATCCCATCCTGACCGGCAAGCGCGCGCTGGTGGTTGGCGTGGCCAATGAACATTCGATCGCCTGGGGCTGCGCGCTGGCGTTCCGCAAGCTGGGCGCGGAAGTGGTGCTGACTTACCTGAACGAGAAGGCGCTGCCGCATGTGGCGCCGCTGGCCGCGCAGATTGATGCGCAACTGCTGCCGCTGGACGTCATGCAAGCCGGCCAGCTGGAAGCTGTTTTCACCGCGCTGGCGGAAAAGGGCACGCTGGACATCCTGGTCCATTCCATCGCCTTCGCACCCAAGGCCGACCTGCAAGGCGGCTTGCTCGACTGCTCGCTGGAAGGCTTCCTGCAGGCGATGGATGTGTCCTGCCATTCCTTTGTCCGCATGGCGAAGCTGGCGGCGCCGCTGATGAAGCAGGGCGGCAGCATGTTCGCCATGAGCTATCACGGCGCTGACAAGGTGGTCCCCAACTACAACGTCATGGGGCCGGTGAAGGCGGCGTTAGAGGCGTCTTGCCGTTACCTGGCGTATGAGCTGGGGCCACGCGAGATCCGCGTGCACGCCATTTCGCCAGGTCCACTGCAAACTCGCGCAGCCTCTGGCCTGAAAGACTTCGATCACTTGCTGAGTGAAGCTGTCCAGCGTGCACCGCTGGGAGAACTGGTCGACATCATCGATGTCGGCAACACCTGCGCCTATCTGGCTTCGCCGTACGCCAAACGGCTGACCGGCAGCACCGTCTATGTCGACGGCGGCCTGAATATCATCGCTTGAGAGGAGCGGCACATGCAAGTAATCTTATCTGGCCTGCATGGCGATGCCTGCGAAGTCAGCATCGCCGAAGACCTGGCGCTGTACTTCCATGTGAAGCACGTCAGCATGATCCGCCAGGGCATGGACGACAATCCCTGGGCGCTGATCGAGGTGGCGGATTCCTATGAACGGGTATGGAACGTGTGCAACCAGCTACGCGGGGTTTTCCATCGCGGTAAAAAGCTGCACCTGTATATCCCGCTGCATCAGGAGGACGTGTTTCACGATATCGCACCACATCACCGCATCAATTTCCGCTAAACGCGGCTGGCGAGGAAGCCGTGGATCTGCGACACCACGGCGGCGCCTTCGCCCACCGCCGCCGCCACGCGCTTGGTCGAACGGGCGCGCACATCGCCAATCGCAAACACGCCCGGCACGCTGGTTTCCAGACTGGCGCGTTCGGTACAAGGTCCGCCCGGCAGGTCGTAACCGGTGAGGATGAAGCCTTTATCGTCCACCTGTACACCGCAATCGCCCAGCCAGCCGGTGTTCGGGTCGGCGCCGATGAACAGGAAGACGCGGCAGATGTCATAGTCTGTCTCCAGCTGCGTGCGGTGACTACGCACGCGTACCTGCTGCAAGCCGTCCTCGTCGCAGCCTTCCAGCGCGACGATTTCCGATTCCACATGCAGTTCGATATTCGGCGTGGCCGCAATCCGTTCGATCAGGTAGCTGGACATGGTCGAGCTCAGACTATCCTTGCGGATCAGCATATGCACCTTGGCCGCATGGCCGGACAGGTAGACCGCCGCCTGGCCGGCCGAATTACCGCCGCCGACCAGTATCACTTCCTGGCTGCCGCACAGGCCCGCTTCCAGCGGCGAGGCCCAGTAGTACACGCCTTTGCCCTCGAACTGCTTGAGATTCGCCAGCGAAGGGCGGCGATAGCGCGCACCGCAGGACAGCACCACCGTGCGACCTTGCAGCAGCGTCAGGCTGCCGCACATTTCGACCTGTATCGGATAGGTGTCGCACAACAGCCGTCCTGCCGGCGCAGGGATCGCCATCTTGACGCCAAATTTCTGCGATTGCACGAAGGCGCGGCCGGCCAGCGCACCGCCTGAAATCCCGGTCGGGAAGCCCAGATAATTCTCGATGCGCGCGCTGGCTGCCGCCTGGCCACCATAGGCGCGCGTCTCCAGCACCAACACCGACAATCCTTCCGACGCTGCATATACGGCCGTCGCCAGTCCCGCCGGCCCCGCGCCCACCACAATCACATCCCAAATCTGCTCCGGGCTCAGTTCTGGCAACGTACCAAGGCAGCGTCCCAAATCCACTGCGCTGGGATTCTTTTTGACGCCACCGTCGGGACACACTGCCAGCGGCCAGTCGTGGGCCTCGGGCTGGAAACGCTCAACCAGCGCGCGCGCCTGCTCGTCGCTGCGCGGGTCCAGCACGCGGTGTGGCAAGCCGTTACTGGACAGCCAGCCCTGCAGCGCGTGCATGCGCGCGTGGCCGGGCGGGGCTACCAGCACCACGCCACCGTCCTTGTTGTCCAGTTGCTCGACGCGGCGCAGGATGAAGGCGCGGACGATGCGTTCGCCCAGTTCCGCCTCGGCGATCAGCAGGGCGCGCAGCGATTCGGTAGTCAGCGCCAGCGCTTCGACCTCGCCAACCGCGTCACCGTTAACCAGCGATGGCGCGCCAGCCAGCTGGCTGATTTCCCCGGCAAATCCGCCGACGCCATGTTCGGTGATGATGGAGGTGTTGCCGAGACCATCGTGGCGGCTGATGCGGATGCTACCCTTCAGCACCACGAACAGACCAAAGGTGCTGTTGCCCGCTTCGTACATCCGTTCGCCATCACGGTAGCAGACCAGGGTGCCGAAACGCTGGATGCGCTTGATCTCTGCCGGCGTCAGTTTGGGAAGCGCTTGCGCGGTGCGGGTTTTGAAGGTGTCGTAGATGGCCATGGCCATAGTCTAGCGTGGTTTTTTCCTGTTTCGCCAGATTCTAAAGTAAGACTTTCAGCCATTGTTGTTTGTATTGCTGCCAGCCGGACAACGGAAGCGGCGATGCGATTTGCTTCTGGCTTGCCGGCGCGCGTCCCCAATGATGCAGCAGCCATCCGCCGCAGGTTGTGCCGCTGCTGTCATCGGTGCTGCTAACTTGTTGTTGCGGGCGTAGTGCGGCCAGCAGCGGCGCAAACCATGGATTGCCGGTGAAGCTGCCTTCGACCACGACCTCGCCATCGACACCCAGCGCGGTCAGGCAGTAGTCGCTCATCAGCACACAGTACAGCGTGGCGAGCGCGTAACGTTGGCGGCTGTCGCGTGGTGCTGGTCCCCGGATGTCGCCGGTACGCTGGGCGAACGGACCGGTGGCGCCGGCAAAGCTGGGCAGGGCGAAAGTGCCCTGGCTGATGAGCGCTTGCAGTTCTTCGACCGTACATGGCGTGGCGTCCGCGCCGGCCAGTTCGCTGAATTCGCGGCCGCCCATGAAGCGCATGCAGGCGACCGCCTGCCCGAGCGCGCTGGTGTTGGCCAGCATGTCGGCTTGTTCGCGCAGGCCCTCCAACGGCTTGCCCGGCGCGGCGGCAATGACCCAGGTGCCGGTCGATAGCACGGCGGGCGGCATGTCGGCGGTCAGGTGGCGCAGCAGCGAGGCGTTGCTATCGTGGATGCCACACAGAATGCGGCAGTCCGCTGGCAAACCGGTCTGCTGCGCGAGTTCAGGCTTGATGTCGCCCAATGCCTCCCACGCCGGCCGTAATGGCGGGAACAGAGCGGTCCAGCCCATGCCTTCCACCAGCGAGGAATACTGCTGGCGCGCCGGCTGCCACAAGTCGGTATGGCAGCCCAGCGAGGTGACTTCGCTGGCGGCGGCACCGGACAGCCGCCACGCCCAATACTGCGGATACATCAGAATGTGGCGCGCACGCTGGAATTCCGCCGGAAACACGTGCGCCTGCCAGGCCAGTTGGCGGCCGAGATTCAAACCGGCTGGCAACTGAGGCGAGCGGGTGTCAGTGTACGCCGGGCGACTGGCGGCGTACTGCGCCACCTGCTCGGCCGGCGGCTCGTATTCATAATCCAGCACCGGCAGCACCAGCCCATCCTGGTCCACTAGTGCCGCAGTGGCGCCGTGCGTGACCGGCACGATGGCGCCGATGTGCGCCAGCCGCGCATAGGACCGCAAGCCATCGAGCAGCCAGGACCAGATGTGCTCCGTATCGTAGTGAGGGTACGGACCGCCGCGCGCGACCGCGTTGGCCATGCGCCGCTCGGCCAGTACCGCGCCGGTATCATCCAGCAGCACCAGCTTGACGTTGGTTTTGCCGATATCCAGAACAATGGTGGCGGTCATTTCTTCCGTGCCCGCAGCAGGCGTGGCAAGGCGATCGTCGCCAGCAGCAGCACGCCGATCACAATCGTCATGTAGATGCCGGGAATATTCGCCATCTGCAGGCCATAGGTGACAGCGCCCAGCGTTAGCACGGCCAGCATGACGCCAGCGATGGTGCCCGCGCCACCGGCAATGCTGACGCCACCGAGGATGACCATGGTAATGACTTCCAGCTCCCAGCCCATGGCGATGTTGGGACGCGTGCTGCCGATGCGACCAGTCAGCAGGTAGCCGGCCAGGCCGGCCATGGCGCCGGTCAACATGAACAGCATCAGGCGGTAGCGGTCGACGTGGATGCCGGAGAAGCGCGCGGCGATCGGGTTATTGCCGATGGCGTAGATGCGCCGCCCCCAGCTGGTGGTGTGCAGCACGCCGGCGAACAATGCGGCAAACACCAGCAGCACGACGAATTCTCGCGGGATGAAATCGAAGAAGTAGCCCTGGCCCCAGTCGGCCATCGCTTGCGGGTAGCCGGTGAAGGCTTTGTCGCCCAGCACCACGCTTGCCAGGCCACGGAACAATGACACAGTGCCGATGGTGACGACGATGGACGGTAATCCAAACTGCGTGACCATGATGCCATTCAGGCAGCCGCACAGCATGCCCGTGGCGATGGCGATCGGCAGCAGCGCTTCCGGCGGCATGCCGTTGGCATGCGCCAGCCCTATGGCCACCGAGGACAGCGCCAGGATGCCGGAGACGGAGATGTCGATTTCGCGGCAGATGATGAGCAGCGCCATCGGCAGGGCGATCAGCGCTTTCTCACTGAAGTTGAAAGTGCTGTCGGCCAGATTGTACGGATCGAGGAAGTTGGGCAGCAGGATGCCATTGACACCGAGTACACCCAGCAGCAATAGCGCCAGCAGCGCTTCACGGCTGGCCAGCGCGGCGCGCAGGCCGCCTTGTGGCTTGTCGGCGATGACGTAGCGCGAGCTGTGGGCTGCGTTGCCGCCGGTAGAAGTGATGGTGCTCATGCCGCGCTCCCTGTTGCTTTGTTCAGATGCAGCGGCAGGATCTGCCGGCCGCCTTGCTTGCCGTTGCGGGCGTTAATCAGCACTGCCGTCAGGATCACCAGGCCGGTCAGGGCACTCTGCCAGAATGGCGACACTTTCACCACCGGCAGCGCGTTGCCGATCACCGCCAGGAACAAGCCGCCGAGTACCGCGCCAGCCACGCTGCCACTTCCACCGGCGATACTGATGCCGCCGATGACGCAGGCGGCAATGACGGTGAACTCAAAGCCGTACGCGATCTCGGTATACGCCACGGCGTAACGCGCCACCCATAAGTAGCCGCACAAGCCGGCCATGGCGCCGGCCAGGCCATAGGTCCACAACAGCCGGCGCGCAATCGGAATGCCGACATAACGTGCCGATGAAGGCTCATTGCCGATGGCGTAGAGGTCACGGCCAAAGCGGCTGTAACGCGCGACATACCAGGCGGCCAGCACCACCAGCGCCGCAATCCACACCAGATGCGTTACGCCGAACAGCTTCGTTAGCGGGAAGGCGATAAAGTCCGCCGGCATCTGGTGCGACGATACCCAGGCGCCACCCGACAACACAAACACCATGCCGCGATACACACTCATGGTGCCCAGCGTGACCACAATCGGCGGCAGCTCCAGGTAGCCGATCAGATAGCCATTGATAAGGCCAAGCCCCAGACCGATCGCCACAGCCACCAGTACCACGATGAACAGCGGCAGGGCAGGGAAGCGCGACGCCAGCAGCGCCGACATCATGCCGGCCAGCGCCAGGCTGGACGCCATCGACAAATCCACGCCGCGTGTGACAATCACCAGCATTTGCGCCAGCGCCAGCATGACCAGCAGCGTACTGTCGGTCAGCAGATTGGACAGGCTGCCCGGCGTGACAAACACCGGCGCCCGCGCGCCGACCAGTGCGATCAGCGCCACGATGCACAAGGCCAGTTGGGTTTCCCGCATCTTCAGCATCATGCGCATTCCTCCTGCGGCAGTTCACTGCCTGACGCGGCAGCCACGATCACTTCCGCCGTGGCCTCGCCGCGTGCGTAGACATTTTCGATACGGCCCTGATGCATCACGACGATGCGGTCCGCAAGGCCCATCACTTCGGGCAGCTCGGATGAAACCAGTATCACCGACAAGCCCTTGGCCACCAGTTCGCTGATGAAGCGGTGCACTGCGGCCTTGGAGCCGATATCGATGCCCTTGGTCGGCTCATCAAGGATGATCACTTTCGGATCGGTCGCCAGCCACTTGCCCAGCACGACTTTCTGCTGGTTGCCACCGGATAGCTCGGAGACATTCTGCGTCAGGTGCGCTGCTTTCAATTCCAGCTGCTCCGCATAGTGGCGCGCAATCTTGTTCTCCTGCGCGCGATGGCCACGCAGGAAAAAACCAACCCGCGACAATATCGGCAGCGTGATGTTGTGCAGGATCGGCAGCGTCAGGTGCGCGCCCTGGTGCTGGCGGTCTTCCGGCACATAGGCAATGCCATGTGCGATGGCGCTGGCCGGGGAGGTGATGCGCACCTCCTTGCCATGAATGACCACCTTGCCGTTGGCGCCAGACGTCAGGCCAAACAGCGCTTGCATGACCTCCGAGCGGCCGGCGCCGACCAGGCCATAAAAGCCCAGTATCTCGCCTTGCCGCAGCTTGAAGCTGACATTGTCGAATTCCGTCGGGTGGGAGAAATCGCTTACTTCGAGCACCACATCACCCGGTGTGACGGCCGCTTTAGGATAAGCCTCCTTGACCGAGCGACCCACCATCAGCGACACCAGTTCTGGCTCGGTGATATCGGCCAGCGCGCCGTCGGCGATGAACTGGCCGTCGCGCAGCACCGTGTAGCTGTCTGCCACGGCGAAAATCTCATCGAATTTATGCGAGATGAAGATGACCGCCGTGCCAGCGTCGCGCAACTGGCGAATGATGCGGTACAGTTCCTGGATTTCGCGCTGCGACAGCGAAGCCGTCGGCTCGTCCAGAATCACGACGCGCGCATCCTGTGACAGCGCACGGGCGATTTCAACGAAATGGCGTTGCGCCACGCTTAAATCCTTGACGCGGGCGCGCACCGGCAACGCCACCTCCAGCCGCTCGAACAGCTTTTCGGCTTCCGCCTCAATGCGTTTCCAGTCAACTCGGCCACCACGGCACGGCTGGCGGCCGACGTAGATATTTTCAGCCACCGTCAATTCGTCGAACATCACGGTTTCCTGGTGTACGGCCGTGATCCCGGCCTGCATGGCATCCTGCGCGCTGGCGAAGGCAAGGCGCTCGCCGCCCAGCGTAATGCTGCCTTCATCCGGCTGATAAATGCCGGTCAGCGTCTTGACCAGCGTTGATTTGCCGGCGCCGTTCTCGCCGATCAGCGCCATCACTTCGCCGGCGCGTACCATCAGCGAGACTTGATTAAGCGCGACAATGCCTGCAAATCGCTTGCAGATCCCGGTCAGTTGCAGCACCGGGCTTGTGTTCGTATTCATAAGAAGCCCGGTTTAGAAGATCTTGGAGAATTTGTCGACGTTACCCTTGTTATAGGTGAACGGTGGTGCCATCGCACCTTCGCCATTGGCGTCGATGGCGATATTGCCCATGCGGCCGGCGTTGATGCTGCCGCCGGGACGCGCGGTAGGCTGATTCTTCACGAAGTCATACGCCGCATAGGTCGCCGCGTAGCCCAGGTCAATCGGATTCCAGATGGCGAACTCGCGCACTGCGCCGCTCTTGACGTGGCCGGCCATCTCTGACGGCAGTCCGAGGCCGGTGACGAATACCTTGCCCACCAGGTGCTCATCCACCACCGCCTTGCTGGCGGCGTTGATGCCCACGGTCGTCGGCGCAATGATCGCCTTCAGGTTCGGATAGCTGCGCAGCAGGCCAATCGCCTCGCGGTAGCTCTTGTCCGACTGGTCGTCGCCATAAGTCACCGTCACCAGTTTCATCTTGCTGAACTCCGGCTGTTCCAGCACCTTCTTCATCACGCCGATCCAGATATTCTGATGCCATCTGGATCTGCTTCAAGCCGATCAGGTCCGCATTGGAGGGATTCAGCTGCATCAGCCGGCCGTCCTTGGCCAGGCCGCTGTCGAATGACACCACCTTGATGCCACGTGCCATGGCCTTCTTGGCGATCGGCACCAGCGCGTTCGGGTCGTTGGCCGAGATGACGATGGCGTTGACCTTCTGGCTGATCAGCGAGTTGATGATCTCGATCTGGCCTTCCGCGCTTGGCGTGGTGGGACCGGTGTAGATGATCTCGACGTTTTTCAGCTCCTTGGCAGCATCCTCGGCGCCGGTGTGCGCGGCGTCAAAGAAGCCATTGCCGAGGTTTTTCACCACCATGGCGATGCGGATCTTGTCAGGCGCCTGTTCCTTGCAGCCGGCGGTGGCCGCAAGCAGGCCGGCGGCAACGGCCGCCAATACGATCTTCCTGAGTTTCAATGGGCAGCCTCCGGATGGTACATCCCCAGCGCGGCTTCATAGCCGTAAGGTGCATTGAATACCGATGGCGTCATCTGCTTCGGCATCGCTT
>Ga0308157_10009672_pt1 | contig 10625 bp, 7 predicted proteins | sample PhyBR1_FD_201035 | JGI IMG/M metagenome (GOLD analysis project Ga0308157, IMG submission 201035) | Phyllosphere microbial communities from UC Gill Tract Community Farm, Albany, California, United States - DLSLB.R1 | ecosystem: Host-associated > Plants > Phyllosphere > Unclassified | place: USA...
CTCGGTCAGACGCTCGACGTTCGACACCGGCGACGACCCGTCGGCCAGGCGGAGGTCGAGCACGGCGACCTCGGCGTCGGGGTGGGTCTCGAACAGCTCCGTCACGGTTCCGGCCGCGCCGACGTATTTGAGCCCGTCGACCTGCGCCGCCACCGCGGCGACCGCGATGGACACGATGTCGTGGTCATCGATCAGAGCGACCTTCACTGCGGCTCCCGTCCTTGGAATCTGCCGGTTGTCAGAACAGTAACCCGGATCACGGACATCGGCGCCAGCGCCGCCGCCATCGGCTCGCGCGCATGCCGCCACCTCGGCCGGAGCGGGCCGGGCACGGCTCCGGGCGCCCGTCTCGTGTCGGCTCCGTCTAGACGTTCACGGCACGGAAGTCGATGCGCATGCGCTGCGCCTTGCACATGTCCACGAACCGCTGGGACGCGTAGATCATCGGATGCTCTTGGTCGCGTGCGATGAGGAAACCGTCATCGATCGCCTCGTTGAGTTCGGGGCCGCCCGGGGACAAGTCCCGCCACGAGCGCACCGTACTGGCGACGAAGTCCCTCCGCTCGACGATTCTGCAGAGCACGAACGGGAACCGCTCACCGCGGCAGGCGACCTCGCAGGGATACCCCTGAACCTGATCGGTCTGCTCGGCGATCAGGCTCATCAGACGCGGTGAGATCATCGGGATCGGCAGATTGGTATCCAGATAATCGGTCGTTCGGAGCATGCGAGGCGTGTAGTTCTCCTGTGCCCGCGCAGTGATGCCCGGACCGAATCGGAGAAGCCGCTCGAACTCATCAGCGCCGACATCCATGACGAAGTAGTTCAAGAGCCGCTCGTTCGGGTCGTGGATGTCGACGAGGTCGCCCCGCGCCCGGACGGCGCTCGACATGCGATAGAGCTGCATCAGGAATCACCCTTCATTCGGGAAAGCGACCAGGAAGCAGCTTGTGGAGCAGACTCTCCGAGCGACGCTGCGGAAGCAGCGGAGTCTCGGCCCGCGCGACCATCAGCTCCCGCGGCCCTGCCAGGCCCTGCATCCGTTGAACCCTGCGGTGCACACTGCGCAGGTCGGACGAGAACAGCACCCGGCCGTCGGCAGTGCTGAGCACGGCAACGCCGCAATCGGGCGTCGTGATGATCCTGCGCACGAGTTCCGCACGCCAGGCCAGCGCGTCCTGCTCGCTCGACTCGACCGACAGCACGGTCGCGTCGCCGTCCGCGTTCGGCACGAACACGAGCCACTGCCCTGCATGCACGGGATAGGTGTCCTCACCGTGCTGCGTCGAGCTCATGCCGCGACCTTAGCTCCACCGTGTGAACGTCAGACCACCTCGACGTGAACGTCAGCCCGGCATGGCGGCGACCCCGGCGTCGAGGTGGGTCTCGAACGGCTCCGACGCGGCCCGGATGCAGAAAAGCGGGCCCGACCTGGTATTCCTACCGGATCGGACCCGCTTCGTGTCGGTGGTATCTGGGGTACCCAACTGGAACCACATGCACCGACTGGATCGCCCTGCTTCCGCGTGATTACAGGGATCTCCGGCCCTCCAGGCGTCGTCGCCGCTCACGTTCGACGAGGGCTTCGACGTCGTCGAGAACCCTAGTAGACCTAATAGAACCCCTCTGACGGAGAAGGAAGTAGAAGCTATTCGAACCGCTCGCGAGGGTGGCGAAAGCGTGACGTCGATCGCCAAGCGGTTCGACATCCACCGCGGCACGGTGTGGCAGTACACGAAGCCGCCAGCGGATGTCGGGGCTGTTTCTTCGAGCTACCAGTAGATCGCGACGAAGTCGACGTCGAGCAACCGCGGATCACTATCGCCCAACGATTTTGGCGCGGTCGGCGCGACGTGCGCCGGAGCAGTCGCCGGCGGGAAGAGTGAAAGCCCTGCCTCTTCTCGCGCTGCGGTTCGGAGGTCCAGTGCTTTGGCCTGTGCGACTTCGCCGCCAGTCATCGTAAGCACCCGTTTGGTCAGCACCGAGAAGGCGCTGGTTTGATCCGACACGGTTGCCGATCGCGCCTTCAATTCGGCAATGCTCGTGGTGATGAGCGCCTCTTGCTCTGGCGTCAGCGTTGCGCCGAGATCGTTCAGAAGTGCGGAGCTGTAGCGGGTCAAGGCATCGGCCAGCTTCGATTCCGGGCTGTCTACGTCGTTCGGGGAGGCGGGCTTGCCGAACGGCACACGGCCAGCGGCGTTGATCTGGTCGACTAGGTTCGGTGCCACATCTGCGAACAGATCGGCCAGTTTGACGGGGGTCCAGGAGTCGTGGAGGCCGGGCCGTGAGATACGGGCGAAGACGGTGAACTCGGCATCCGAGAACAGCACTCGGCGGAGATCTTTCCAGTAGGCCTCCTGCTCAGTGACGCCGACGACCTCCAGCGGTCGGGTCTTCAGATCGTGTCCCTCGATCAGTTCTTTGTGGATGACGTGCTCGGTGTCGCCGATCTCGGCTACGACGTAGTCAACTGCTGTCGCGCGGATCGGCACGAGTCCAGCAAGTAGTCGCTGCAGGATCTTGTTGATCGGCTGTACTTCCTGGAGCGTGGCCAATCCGCCTCCGGCAGCGAACATGTCGGGATAGTCCTCCGACATCGCGGTGAATTCAGAGACCATCGTTCCTAGATGGAAGACGGGGTCGGCGCCCAGGCGAACGCGAAACTCGACGAGCTTGCCACGTTGCAGTTGGTTCGTCGAGACCATCTTCGACGGGTTGTCGGTTTTCTTGAGGTCGTCGAAGTCCTTCGCAGGACTGTCCACCACGACTGGCTCGATGATGCGGAGTCCGTCGATCTCGTGCAGGTCACGGAACCTGGACTGGACGGTGGCCTTACGAGAGGTCTGGATTGTGCTGCTGTTGGTGGTCTGGTAGCGGGAGGTGATCTCGGCCTTGGCGATGAGGCCGGGATTAGCTCCGGCCGTCGCGTCGATGGACGCTTCGCTGCCCTCGCTGGCTTGTTCTGACTTTGAGTCGGTGATCTCTCCCTTCTGCGAGGAGAGCAGGCTCAGCAGACTGACCTCGTCGAGGTAGATAAACTCACGCAGATCTGGGCGTGTGGGGTCCGCGGTCGTCTGGCGCGGCAGGACGGACTCCTTGATGCCGAACAGGCGACGCCACCACGTTCTCTTGCTCATACTGTGACCTCTGCGACTACGGAACGTCGAGGTCGCAAGGCGATCCGCTCGAATGCCTGGACGAAGTCCTCTGGGGCGATCTCCTCGCGACCATCGCCGACTGCCAAGAGTGCCGCTTCTGTCCAGATGAAGGTCAGCTCGGCTGCCGACCAGCCCTCGGTGAGAGCGGCAACGTCTTCGAGGGGCAGGTCAGCTGCGGTCTTCAATTGGGCACCGGCGACCTTGAGAATCTCGTAGCGATCCGCACGAGTAGGCAGGCCAAACTGGATCTCCCAGTCGAATCGACCTGGGCGGGTGAGGGCTGGGTCGAGGGAATCGACACGGTTGGTCGCGGCGATGACGATGACGCTCTTGCCCTTGTTGTCAAAGCCGTCCATGAGGGTCAGGAGCTGGGCGACGAGTCGCTTCGAGGCATCGTGTGAGTCCGAAGATCGCTTCTCAGCAATGCTGTCGATCTCGTCGAAGAAGATGATGGCTCGACCGCTGTTACTGTGAGTGGCGGCTTCGAAGATCTTGCGGAGCGTCCCCTCGGTGTCACCGAGCCACTTGCTGATGATCTCGGGACCGCTGATGGCGTAGAACTGGGCGTTTGACTCCCTCGCGATGATGCGGGCGAGGTGGGTCTTGCCCGTGCCGGGCTGGCCGGTGAAGAGGATGCCCTTGATGGGCCGAGCGCCGATGTTTTCTAGCTGTTCCTGACGCTCGAGCTGTGTCTCGATAAGTTCTTTAGCGCGGGCAACGACGTGCGGGTAGCCACCGAAGTCCTTGAAGGTCGGTCCCTCACCGGCCTTGTCGCGGAGGTACTCCGACTCGACATTCTCGTTGTCGTCACCGAGAAGGCTGCTCTTGATCGGACGCTCTGAGACGATCGACAGCAAGCCTTGAGCGTCACCATACTCGACTACGTTCCCGACCTTGACCATGATGCCGTTGGGGTTGGCTACCCGCTGGAAGTTCCCGATACCGCCATCCACCAGCACGGTGTTGTCATCCAAGACGAGACGCACGGTCGCGATCTGGTTGGACTCTTGCCAGAGGTCGGCAGGCGCAAACTCCCAATCGTCCTGGCCTACGAGAATGACGTCGCCGGGCTCGACGTCGTCGATGTTCGGCAGATTGGAAACTCGCCCGGTCTGCCCCTTCTGGGTCTGGAGGTGGATGGTGTCATCGTCGTGATCAACACGGAGCACTTTGAACAGTTGACCTACGATGCCTGCATCGCTCAAAAGCTCTGCCCTCCAGGTTTCTGGTACTTGATCGGATTTACCCGTGTCCGAAGGCGTCTCTCGCGGAGTCCCGGCGCCCCAGACCGAGAATAGCCGGAGGGACCGACGTTGAGACGCGCCTTCTGGCCGGTCGACCGACGGGCCTACTGCCCTTCAGCGGGGTAATGGCCCGGTCGAACATGGCGATCAGCGGCGCGAAATCCTGATCGTCGGCCGCGATGCGTGATGCGGCGTCGTTGACCGCGCCGACCGGCCTCATGGAACTCGGTCCCAGGTCGATGTTGACTCCCGCAGGAGGTGTTCAACTCCACGAGCGAGGGTCCCTGAGGCTCAGGTCGTCCTGGCGCTCTGACTCAAGACGGCGAGTTGCCCGCTGTGCGACATCCAAATAGAAGCCACGCACGGTTGATCCCTCCGGATAGCGGTCGGCAATCACCCTAGCCCCGTCACGGAGAGCAACCTCATTTGGGTCATCTACCCCCACGGAGCGTGAGCGCATGCCGTACTCTGCCGAGCCGTGAAGGCCAGCACGAACGTGGACACACAGTTCCGATTCCAGCCCGCCTGCGGCTTCGAGCGCATCGACCACGAACCCAGGTTCGCGTATGACGAAGTCCTGGGGCGCGTCGTTCAGAAGATCACGAGCGAGACGAACCCTGTTTTCAGTACGCGAGCTGATTAGGTCGAGTATTACTGACTGGATCTGAGGGTCGTACCCCGCCGCCATCGCCTCAAGGATCTGCTCCCCGAAGAAGTGCCTCTCCCAAGACTCGTCGGCAAGGATCCACTCGATTAGTGCCTCGAGCAGCTCAGGGCGATGACTACTCGACGCGAAGTCGAGATCCATCGACTCAATGTGCGGGAGAGGTTCATACCCACGATCACCGGAGGCTCGGCGTTCAACGCGCCTTTGTAGAAAGCCGAGCGCTCCATAGGGATCGACAGCGAATTCCTTCTTCAACAACTGGCCCAGCTCGTACGCAGGAAGTTGCGGTGTGGCTTCAAGACGCTCGAGGAGTCGATGCCGCTCCGCCGGAGTGAGCGATTGCCAAGGGGTAGCCTCCCCATCGAGAGCTCCCAGCGCAGCTTCGGCGACGATCGGTTCGGCTTCAATGGGGGCCGCGTTCAGCATTTCGAGGACAAGCTCTCGGTCATCAGCTTCAAGCCATCGCGCCGCGGAAAGGAGAATGACGTGTACATCGGGGTCGGCAGCGGTCAGCAGGGCGCGAACGACACGAGTCCTAACTTGGTTGAACGCTCCAGGGGCGTTCATAACCGCCGATGCGACAACCCTCGCCGGTTCGGATCCGGACGCGATCATGTCGAGTGCGGCTTGCTCTGCGATCGACTCGCCCGTCGCGAGGAGTATTAGTAGTGCGACGCGAACCAGAGCGTGGTCGACCGCGTCGGCCGCAGGAGCACTAACGACGATGCGAGCGGCATCGGGGGCCTTCTGGAAGAGCCGTGCCAATAGCCAGTCGGGGGAGATCTGTTCGTCGCTCGCTGCGCGTTCTTGTGCGAGGGTCTCTCGGAGGCGCTGGATGAGTTCGTCGGGTGCGTACTGAGTAGTCCACCGCTCTACGAGTTCCTCCGCGATTTTCTCCGATCTTTCTCGTGATCGGTGGTACCGGCTTACCGCCGCATTGTCAGCCGTATTGTCAACCGCGTCGTCGTCATCATCCAAGGCTCGACCAGCACGTACCAATCGGATGATTAGGAGGTCATCGTCTATACACAGGTTCCTGCGCGTGTGACGCGCAAGCTCCTTGCGCGCGCCCTCCCCATAGGTAGCGTGCCAGCCCAATGCTCGGTGAACGGAGAGCCTCAGCCCTGCGGACTGTTTAGGATCGGCGAGTAGCCGGCCAAGGATGTCTACGACCATCGCAAACTCGTCCGTCACCGGTTCGCTTCGATCGCCCGATCGCAGAGCTTCCTCCAGAATCCCAACAGCAGCGCGGGCTGTCCGCGCATCAATGGCGAGCGCTCCCTCGGCGATGGCGATCGCGGCAGAGCGCACATCAGCAACGGCTTCCATACTGATCGGCATGCGCGAAAGCGTGAGGCTGATTCCATTGGACTCAGTCACAGTAATTTCATGGGCCAAGGCAGGCTTAAGCAGTGACACGATCTGATCGCGGTGCCCAGGGTACTCATCGGCGCGAAGGATCTCACCAACGACCTTGACGTAGCGTTTGGCGTAGACGACGGGGCGGCGAGGGTGAAACTCACCGAGTTCGCGTGCAAGCCGGAGGGCGTGTTCGGGGTTCGAGTTCTCGCGGCGGTCGTCCCGTAAACCGATACCCAGCAGGCTACGCAGTGCGCTCGGAAGGAAGTCGGTGCGGTGTCCGGCGTTGGCTATGAGCGGCGCGAGGGAGCGAGCAACGTCGTCGGTTGTGACCTTTCTCTTCTCCCCCCAGATGCCGCTCAGTTCGTCGTCCTCGTCGGGAGCCGGGTTCTCTAGCAGCCCATCTGCGAACTCGAGGGCACGATCCGGGTAGATTGCGGCGACTGCGGCAACCCGCTTACTGATCGTGATGCGAGCCGAGTTCGGCAGATCTCGGGCGTGCTCCGCTAACGCGGACCAGAGGACGTCGGCGAGATTTGATTCGCCGTCGGCGCGTCGGTGCCAGTCGACAATGCTGACGTTGTTGATGGCATGAGTGAGGGCAGAGCCGCGAGCGTGGTCTGCAAGCAGTCGGGCAAACTGTTTGTCAAGACCGGATTGCGAGACTAGTGCGCGCTCTAGCGTCGCGTCACCGAGGAGGTCGGGCACGACCCGTGCAGTCCTCCCTCGCCGGAGCACGAGACCAAGGTCCTCCAGTTCGTCGAGGATCTCGAGCAAGGCTGCACGCGGCTGCCTGCTGATTGCGACAAGACACTCGATGAACTCGCCATCCTCCAGCGGCGCGGGCTGGATCGCGGCCAGTGCTTGGAGCACGGCAGTTCGCGCGTCGGCGTTGGTCCCACTCAACACAAGGTCAGTGAATCGAGCGAGGATTTCGCGTCGGAGGGCGGTTTGGGAAGCGAGGTCGGCGTCGCTCAGCATCCCGGAACGTACCAAGTGCGCTCCAGTGATAATGAGGAAGGGGCAGTCGTAGCCGATACGTGCCAGTGACTCGACACGCCCGTCCGTCGCGTGGTCACCGAGGGCTTCGCGGGCAAGCGACTCGGCGTCTTCGATGGAGAGATCGTCGACGCTGACTGTGACGTCGTCGGCGAGTAGCTCCGGCAGACCAAGGGATGCACGAAGCTTGGGCAATGCTCGCGGGCGCGCCGCGAGCACCACGGTCGCGTCTGGACGGGCGCGACGAATACCTTCGACCAGCGCCGCGACGTCGTGCTCCGCGTCGGTGGCATCGTCAACCACGATGACCGGCGCACCCTCGGGAAGTAGCTCGAAAGCGCTTGGGGCAATCTGACCTCTAGCAACGAAACGCACGGCCCGACCGATGTCAGAGCTCGCAAACTCGCGGAGCAGACGGCTCTTGCCGATGCCGCCACGGCCCATGACGAGTGCGACTTCGCGATGATCGATTGCGAGGTCAGTTAGCTGTCGGAGCTCATCGGTGCGGCCGACTAGGGTGAAGTTTCGATCGACACCAAGCCGGCCGGCGAGCGCGGTGTCGTAACGGTCCAGCTCAAGCCACGGGCTGGGCTCGGGAACCCCGAGAAATGACTCGCGCAACTCTGGAAAGTAGCTCTCGATCAGCGCGAGTTTGTCGGACGCCGGAAGCCCACGGACGAAGCCGGAAAGGGTCTCACCGTCCCATAGCGCCCAGCCAGGATACTTCGCCAGTTCGAGTCGAGTCGCCGGGGTCGCAGATCGGCGGCTCAAGGCGATGACCCCGGAGCTAAGTTGAGCATCGGGGAGCACCTCCTCGACGGCCCTCTTCACGTCACTCGGGCCGAAAACTCGATGCCGCTTGCACTGGACGCCGATTCGCTCGCCTTCACCATCAACGTAGACGTCGACGCCGTACTGCTTGTAGCCAGAAGTTCCATTGCGCACAGCCGTGCGCCTTGGGTGCCGCATCTGGAGTAGGTCACGGCAGAATGCCTCGAACGCCTCTGGCGAGAGATTCTCGAACGGCAGGTTGAGCAGCCTGTTCTGGCTTGGGCTATCTTTCTCTTTCTCGTAACCGCCGGCATCCAGGACATCGTCGAGGCTCAGCGCAAGAACCGAACACAACACCTGCAGGTCGCCTCGGCGAGGGCGAGAGATTCCGCGTTCCCACCCACTCACAGCCTGCTGACGAACTCCCATACGGTCTGCGAGCTCGATCTGCTCCATCCGGGCGGCATCTCGCGCCAACCGGACAAGTGTTCCCAACGTCGAATAGCTCACACTCCTAAGGTACACGCATTTAATGCGTGTAGATGTGATTGCGGGTGGCCACCTGCGTCCGGAGAACGTTGGGGCCATGACTACAACCGCTACTCAAGATCCGTTGTCTCCGCTTCGGGCCGTGTCCTATGTCCGCGTCTCCACCCTCGATCAAGCCCACCGCGGTGCCGAGCCGGAAGGTCTATCGATCCCTGCACAGAGGGAGGCGAACCGGCGGCGAGCATTGGAGATGGGCGCGCTCGTGCTCGCCGAGTTCGTCGAGCGGGGACGCTCCGGTACATCGATCGAGCGGCCCGAGTTGCAGCGGATGCTGGAGTACATCCAAGACCGGCCGGTGGACTTCGTGATCGTGCACAAGATCGACCGCCTCGCCCGCAACCGGGCCGACGACGCGGCGATCACCAGGACCATCCAGAACACCGGTGCTTACCTGGTGTCCACGACGGAGGCAATCAGCACGACACCGAGCGGGAGGCTGCTGCATGGGATCATGGCATCGATCGCGGAGTTCTACTCCCAGAACCTCGCCACCGAGGTGATGAAGGGAATGCGACAGAAGGCCATCCACGGAGGAACGCCGGGACGGGCACCGCTCGGCTACCTCAACGAGCGTCGCTTCGACGACGGCCGCGAGGTCCGCGCCATCACGATCGACCCCGAACGCGCCGAACACGTCATCTGGGCGTTCCACTCCTACGCCACCGGCGACTGGAGCGTGACCCGCCTCGCCGCCGAACTGGAAGCACGGGGTCTGACGACCAGACCCGGACCGAACACCCCAGCGGGGCCGCTGACCGTGAACGGACTGCACAGGTTGCTGCGTCGCCCCTATTACAAGGGCGTCGTCGTTCACAACGGTGTTGAGCATCCCGGGAAGCACGAGCCCCTGATCGACGCCGTCACCTGGGCGACCGTGCAAGACATCCTCACGTCCCGTCGTAACGGGGAACGCTCACGTCAGCATGACCACTACCTAAAAGGCACCGTGTTCTGCATCGAGTGCGGCAGGAGACTGCTCGTGCAGCACACCCGCACCGCCCGGGGCCACTACTACGAGTACTACGTCTGCCATCGCCGTCGCGAGGCAACCTGCCAGCAGCGCAAGGTCCTGCCCATCGCCGAAGTCGAGCAGCGGGTCGAAGACCTCTACCGCACCATCGAGTTGAACCCCGGCCAGCGTGAACGCATCGAGCAGATCGTGCTCGCCAAGCTCCACCGGCAACAGGCAGCCAACGACCAACGCCTCGCAGCGATCGCCGTCGAGGCCGAGACGGTCGAGGCGAACCAGGCCAAGCTGCTCGAGGCCTACTACGCCGATGCCATCGACCGAGAGGCGTTCCTCGCCCACCAGCGACGCCTCAACACTGAACAGGCGAACCTCGCTCGCGAGAAGGTGAAGCTGGAGTCGGAGAACACTGAGATCCTCGAGCGCGTCCGTGACGCCCTCGACCTGCTTCAAGACGTCCACGCCACCTACACGAACGCACCGGTGACGGTGCGCAAGCAACTCAACCAGGCGATCTTCGCCGGGATCTTCCTCGGCCCCGTACCCGGCCAGATCCGCGCCGAACTCAACGAACCCTTCGCCAGCATCACCCAACCCGGATGAGACCCGGCCGACCCTGGTCGCCTTGGTAGAACCACCACGGCGGAGAGGCAAGGAGAACCTACTCGAACTACCCGAGGCTGCCCGTAAAACTGCTGGTCAGCACGGGTTTTCCCGCAGGCCCGGAGACGCGTGAGGCCGCCCTCTCGGGCGGCCTCACAAGCATCGATTGCACTTTTGATAAGAGCAACTGGGTGGAGCATAGGGGATTCGAACCCCTGACCTTCTCATTGCGAACGAGACGCGCTACCAACTGCGCCAATGCCCCTCAACCGCATCTACGTTACCAGACCGTGAAGGCCCGACCGTAC
>Ga0308157_10009673_pt1 | contig 10624 bp, 9 predicted proteins | sample PhyBR1_FD_201035 | JGI IMG/M metagenome (GOLD analysis project Ga0308157, IMG submission 201035) | Phyllosphere microbial communities from UC Gill Tract Community Farm, Albany, California, United States - DLSLB.R1 | ecosystem: Host-associated > Plants > Phyllosphere > Unclassified | place: USA...
TCGGTTTGAAGCAGACGCGTTCCCCCGCTTCCGTCAACTCCCGGTAAGCCTGCGCAAACTGCTCCGCTGTCCGCACGACCCGATAGTCCGGAATCTCCACGACGCCTTTTCCTTCCAGCGAGCGATAAAACTTTTCCTTATTCATCATATTTTGCAGCAATTCCATATCGCCGCAGACCATGACTTTCGTGCCGACTTCCTCAAACCGTTTGATATTTTGCGCAATCCATTCCATATGCAGACGCGGAATGAACAAGTCTATGCCATGCCGTTTGCAAAAGTCGAGGCAGAACGCGATATAGGCTTCGCCTTCGACTTCCGGCTCGACTTCTTTGACGTCGCTTGCTCCCAGCGAGACATGATCAATGTTGGGATGCGTCCCGTAAAACTCGAAACGTTCTCCTTCTTCGTTCTCGCGAATCAGATTCACATAATGGTAAGCGACGGAAAACCAGCGATTCATCCATATTTTTCTCATTGTCATCTTCCTTTTTCAGCGCTTCCGGTACATGGATTCAGCTTGTTAGCCTATACGTTCAACGCAATGATGGTGTCGGAATTACGGTGTACTACGCTCGAAAAGGCGGCCTGGTTTCGCTTCAGCGCATTTTTGACGACTTTGAAGCCTCTTCCTCGGCAGGCAAAGCAAACCAGTCAGCAATCTTTGCGATCAGATCCTCGGCAGCGCCCATTCCGTCGCGATCCGTGAATGTGTATAGGCCTGCTTCCATGTACGCCGCATAAATTTCCCCGTGCCTCGGAACAATCGCGTAATCCGCAGCCTTAAGCAGGCTTTCGTCCAGCAGCGAGTCGCCGGAAGCCGCGATCCGGGAAGCGCCTGCCAAAGCTTTGACATGCAGAAGTCCGTCCCCCTTGCTCACGCCGTCCGGAACCAGATACATCTTGCGACCTTGCACGGACAGATTCCAGCGCATGTCCGCCAGCTCTTTTCGAAAATCCTCAACGACGTCCAAAGGCATGTTCTCCCGTTCCAAAATGATGGAATAAAACAGGTTGTCAGAGTGACGGTAGGATTTCACCCAATCCGGCGAGGAAATGCGATCGAAGGCTTCAATCACCTTTTCCGCATTTTCGCTGCGAGTCAACGCCTCCGCCACATGGCGCTGCCAATGTGGATCGGGCACGCCGTCGATCAGTACATTGCCTCCGTTGCTGGTCACGGCGTACTTGGGCTTAAACGTCTCCCTTATGTAAAAAATACGCTCGTACTGCTCGATCGTCCTCGTAGTCACGGGCACGAACAGCGCCGTTTTGGACAACTCGATCAGCAACCTTGCCGTCTCCGGCGACATGAACGAAATATGCTCGCCTTGGTACAGCTCGACCGGAATGACTTCCGTCGAACCGAAAGCTTCGCCCATCGCTTTTTTTGAATAAATCAGCGTACGGTCGAGATCGCTTGCGAAGATCATGATTGTCCTCCGTTCAACGGCTTGATGATCCCGCAGCAGGAGTAAGTCAATTCCGGATACACTTCGACCGGCACGCCGCGATCTTCGGCCAGCAGCAAAATATGGCGGAGGTTCGGATTGTCCAGACGGTCCACGAGAATCTTCCACGGCACGCGGCGCAGCAGCACGCGCGTCGTCTCGCCCACGCCCGGCTTGACCAAGTTGACGTCCGCGATCCCGTAATCCTGCTGGATGCGCGCGATATCTTTCATGCCCTGCCAGCTCGATACGTTCGCTTCCGGCAGATTTTCCAGCCGCTCCGCTTCCGCTTTCGCTTCTTCGCGGATCTCGTCGAAGTAACCGCATACCACGTCCACGAACAGATTGGATACGTCGTCTTCCAGCCACTCTTCGTAATATTTCGCTCCGTGAAAATCATCCGGCCCGATCAGGTCGTCGCGCAGCACGGTACGGCTCATTAGCCCGGATACCGTGGAGTTCAGGCAAGCGCTCGGGATGAGGAAATCTTCGCGCGTGCCGAACGTTTCCGAGCAGCGCCCCGGATCGGCCAGAACCGCCAAATCGTCATCGAGTTCGATGCCGTATTTGCTTTGCATCGTTTCCTTCGCTTCGGCCAATACGCCCCGAATCGCCCCTTTGCCTGTCCAGCCGTCCACGAATTGAATGCGGCGTCCCGGATGCTCGCGCAGCATATACAGCACCGCGTTCTCGTCGATTCCTTTGCCGCGAATGATCGAGATGCTGTAGTGAGGCAGTTCCGCCCCGTACACCGCCCGGAAATAACGCTTGATCAGAATCCCGATCGGCGTACCCGCACGAGCCAGCGAAGCCAATACGAAGTCCGTACCGTGCCGGGCCGCTAAACGTTCCGAGACAATACCTGCGTCCCTAGCCACTTTTCGCGCGGTCGCTTCCAATGTCTCGTGGAACAACTTCAAATACTCCGCGGTCGGCTTGTATTCCACCGGCAGCATCTCCGAATAATGCGTGCCTCCTTGAATCGCTTCTTCGCGATCTTCGGTTCCGCGCTCCAGATTCACGTCGCTTAAGTTTTTCAGCAAAAAGACAACATCGTCAGGGCTGTAGCTGCCCAACCGTTCAGGCACGGGCAGCAGTTTGGACGATACGTGGTTCGACATATTATTTTTCCCCTTCCGATACGTTAAGCTCGTTTGATCCTGTTCCCGCAACGACGAGATGCACAATCGGCACTCCGCTATTTTCCAAAGCATGCAACAACGGCTTTACACGATCTTCGATTGACGCGCGCTCCAGAAAAACAAAAATTTCGTCATATTGTCCTTCCGGCACATTATAGAAAAAGTTCGCCACGCCCGGATCGTCCGGCGACGCATGCGGAAATCCGCTGCGTACGGCGTACCCTTCTTGATCCAGCACGTGAATCGGACTGCGGGTGCTGGATTGATACCAAACGCCGTCACCCATTCCGGCTGCGATTCGCATCGGCACATACATAAATTCTCCCGTGCCCATGCACAATGTACGCGTTCCCAGACGCTGATCCGCCAGATAAGCCGAAGCCTTCGCCACCTGCTCGCTCAACGCTGCATTATCCGCTTCGTACATGCCGAACCGTCCTGTCCATTCCAGATACGGACAATCGGAGACCGTACCCGAAGAATCGGCAGAACTAACCTTCAGATGCGTGAAAAAGTCAGATGCGTCATGCCGAAGCAGCTTCATCTCTTGGCGGTTCCGTCGATCCGGCGCAGGTTGCGGCAGACGCTCGACCGGCCCTCCTTCGACCTCGATCTCGCCTTCGATCAACGCGATCGTATCGATCGTAATATTCAGTTCCTTTTCCAATCGGGCAAAACGTTCGCGGTCTTCAGCACCTCGCCAGTCCAGCAGACTCGCTACGACATAACGGCGGCGCGGATGCTTGCTCTGCAAATCGCGAATGATGTTGAGCGCCGTATTGCCGGTCGTGACTTCGTCATCCACGAGCACGACCGTATCTTCTCCCGCAAAAAACGACGTTTCCCGCGCATAGCAGCGGTGTGCGGTCGCATGCGAATGTTCTTCTTCAAAGCTCAGCACCGGTTCTTGTCCTGCCAGCTCTTCGCGCGTCGTGTGGAGGAATCTCGTATCTCCTGCAAAACAGTCGTACATCGCATGGCCGAGCGCCGTCGCCGTTTCCGCAAAAGCAATAAACAAAGCAGGCATCTCGACATGCAGCTTGTCCGCTTGCAGTTTGGCATAAAGCTGGCTTGCCGCAGCGCCGTCGTTGCGGATTGCTTCGCATACTTCTTCCAGGCTGTACGCGTTCTCTTCTCTCGCCGCAATCTCCGCATCATCGTTCGACGACGATTCTGCTCTTCGGCGCTGCCACAGCAGGGCGAGCGCCGCGCCTCCCAACAACGATTTGTGCGGGTCAACGGGAATATGCTTGCCGAGGATCCGACTGACGAACAAGAAGCTGCGCTTTTTGTTGATCCGGGCCGCCATTTGAAAAAGGTCGTCGGGGTGAAGATTGAACGGGTTGGCATTCAAACGAACGCGTACCGTTAATCCTTCCGGCATTGCGTATACGTATTCATCCTGCTGAGAGTTTGCTTCTCCAACAACAGGTTCTTCTGTTTTCGACCGATGGGTTTCCGAATCGTTCTTAGCGAACGAGTAATGCAGTGAAGTTTTGGTTTTCATTCAGCACCCCGTAAATTTCCGAACGAATCATGATCCGACGCGCCCAATTCAAATGGGGCTTGATCTCGTTCATTTTATTGGCATAGCCGCTTTTGACGACGCCGATCTCGCCGCCGCTGCTGGATAGAATATGCGAAGCATCCATGTACTCTTCGTGGGTGACCGTGTACATCGCCTGAACCGGGCAGATATGCGTAGGATGGATAATCGTTTTGCCTATAATGCCGTTCTCTTTATCCATCTCGACCTCGCGAATCAAGCCGTCCACGTACTTGTTGATATACTGCATGCGCAAGCGAAGCCCTGCCGGGCCTGCCGTTTCCTGGAAGGGCGTCTCTCTAAGTTGCGGCTTCAGTACACGGTCGCTTTTGAAATATTCCCAGACCGGTCCCGAGATCACGTAGCCGCTGCCTGCTCGGCCAAACAAATTGACGATGTCCGCCACGCAATCCCGAATGACCCCAATGTCGTAGATGGTCATATCCGGCTTGCGTCGTAGACCGAAGAGGCTGGAAAAGTCGGTAGCTCCGATGCGAACGTTCAATATGTATTCGCGGTACTGGTCAAGCAGCGCTTTGATTCCGAGCAGCGTCTGTTTTCGCGTCTCCGCGTAAATCACTTCGGCGCTTTCGAGAATCGGCATACCGTACAACACGGGACTACCAGATGGTTTGGACTCGTTGTAATCGCGCAGGATTTTCAGATAGCGTTCGCCCGTAGAGGCATCGAACTTCGGAAACACGAGTCCGGTTAGCCGGGTAACCGCGCTGCCGATCTGCTTCAAAATCCGTTCTGCCTGCTCCGACGTGCGAATCCGGATAAAAATCAGCGGGAGCGATTCCGAATCGATCGCACCTTCATTCGCCCACTTGTCCAGACTGTGAATCTGCGAGACAAGAGACTCTTCGGCCTCCTCAACCTTCAAATCCCCTACCGCATCTTCCAAATCGATTACGACGGAGGTTAATCCTTTGAGCTTGCCTGTACTGAGATCCTGTGCAATCGTCGGCCGAGTGGCCGGCATGTACAGGGCCGCTCCGATCGCATGAGAAAGCAGCTCTTTCTCCGAACGGTTGCAGAACGGTGCGGGAGCCACATGGAACAAGTTTTCGGTCTCTTCCACCGACAAATAATCAAAATAATGCATGAATGAGTTCCCCTCCCACAAGCGGCATATTCGAAAAAACTCCGCCGAACGGAGAAAATCTTTCTGTTTTAGCAAAAGCCCGAATTTTAAACGAATAAGGACTTTTGGCTAAAACAGGAAGCCTTTCTCCGTTTGCGGAGGAATACAATTAATAAACCCGGGTATTCGCCATGAAACCACCGTGCGCTAAATCTCTGACGCACGGCGGCGATTCATCGTGTTTGTTGTTCGCTGCTCTTTTTAATTCGCGGATCGACCTTCGTTATCCTCCCGATTTTGCCGCCGCTGGCGAACCAAACTGAACAAAATCGTACCGACGAAGACCGCGATCAGCATAGGGAAGAATATCGCTTGAGGCAGCTCATAATCGAATACGGCAGCCACGATCATTTTCAACCCGATAATCGTAATCAAAATAAAAGCCGCACGTTCCAATTCCGGGAACTTCTCAAGCAGCTTGAGAAATAATTGGGCGACGCCGCGCATCATCAACACGCCGATCATTCCGCCGAGCAGCAGCACCCAGACTTCCTGGCTGACGCCGAAAGCGGCCAGCACGCTGTCGATGCTGAACGCGATATCCATCATCTCGACGGCAAGCACCGTGCGCCAGAAACCGTAATTTTTCTCTTCGCCTTCGGATTCGTCAGCCGACTCGTCCTTGCGGCCGATCGTCGGAACAAGCGGAACCCCTCCGATTCGGCCCCAACGCAACTCCAAACCGAACAGATTGCTCATCGCAATCCACAGGAGGTAGACTCCGCCGACGACCTTGACCCAAGTGATCTTGACGAGGAACGTCCCGACGCCGATTGCGACGAAACGGAAAATATACGCGCCGATGATCCCGTAGAACAATGCTTTTTTACGCTGATTGGGAGGCAAATGCCGAACCATGACAGCCAGTACCAGCGCGTTATCGGCGGACAGCAGCCCTTCAAGAATGACCAGCGTGCCGATCACGCCCCAGGTTGCCGGTTGGCTCAAGACCGCGCCGACATGCTCCCATTGAAAATAATTGGCAAAATTGCCGAAGAAACTCTGAAAAAAGTCCGCCATGATGTCTCGCTCCTTCAAGGCGGTTCAGAGGCGGCCTGCTATGGAGACTGCGGGCATGGTCATGCGGGCAGAGACCTGTGTACAGGACGGATCGAACCGTCGTGCTTTTGTCTAGTTAGTATATCGCTCATGCCAAAAAACTTATTTGCTGCCGGTCGTCCAGCGAAGTCCCCAGCCGTAAGCCTGATCCAGTTCGCGATGGCCGGAGAAGTATTCGACGAGACGTTCAATGCTGAAGGTCTGATCGCCGACATTGGTAATCATCGCCACGGCACACATGCCTTTGCGGCTTCCATGCTCGTCCATTCGAACGACGATGTCCGGGCCGCCGCCCTTGATCGTAACGACGCCGTCCGCCTGCGCCCAGTTCGCCGCGCCTTCATAAATAAAGGCATAGACGACGATACGCTTGATATCGCGTAAATGCGCGCCGTTGATACGCATGTTTTCGCCGCCGCTTTTGGTTCCCGTCCGATCGTCGCCGTCGAGCATGACGTACGGTTCGTCGTTCAGCGATCCGAAAGCGCGTCCGAGTGCCTGAACCGTTCCTTTATAACCGTCCTTCAACTCGAACAAGCAGCCCAGATCCAGATCGACCCCGGATGTCTTGCCGAAGAACCCCGTGCCTTGGCGCTGATTCCAGTTCAGGTTGATCAGAATCTCCCCGATGGAATTCGTGCCTGCTTTCTTTTCCAAACTGATCTTGTCTCCGCGCTTGGTCAGCTCGATCTTTTGAAGACTCGGCGATGCAGGCTGCGGAGTCGAGGTCGAAGTCGGTGCGGGCGCGGGAGTCGGATTTCCGCTCGGAGTTCCCGAAGCAGGACCACTGCCCGGTGATGGAATCACGCGAGGCGAAGAGCCGTTTTGTCCGCCGCTTGAAGATGCAGGAGGATTACCTCCGCTTTGTTGCGAAGGACGCCCGAGATTCAGCGGTGACGGGTTGCCGCCTTGAGGCTGCGGCGGCTGCGAAGGAACCGGATTGAATGGCTGTGCCGACGGAGTCGGTGCAGGCGTCGGATTGGAAGGCCGGGCCGGAGTCGGCGCTGGAGGAGCAGGCGTTGGTGCAGGCTCCGGTTCCGACTGCACGTCGATGCCGAAGCTGCTGCATAACGCTTCGAGTCCGCCCGTGTAGCCGCTGCCTACAGCGCTGAATTTCCATTCGCCGTTATACCGATACAACTCGCCAACGACGATAGCGGTCTCGACGCCGGATGTCTTGTCCAATGTAAAACGCACCAACTCGGAACCGCTGCGAGCATCAACGATACGAAGATATACGCCGTTCACGCCAGCAAAATTCTGCCGCCGCTGCTCGCCCTCATACAACGTCAAGGAAAAGGCGATCCGTTCATACGCAGACGGCACGCCGCTTAACGAAATCGAAACCTGTTCATTGTCTGTAACGCCCGCATAAGCACTGCGACTTTCCGTCTGAAGTTGAACGGCGCCTTTTGCTCCGGCAGGATTGCCGTAGAAGATCAAATCTTCATCGGCCGTCGCTTTGGAACCCGGACCAAGCAGAAACGCCGAGAAGTCGATATCGACTCCCGGCGATCCTTGCCAGCCCATTCCGACGACGATCCGGTCAAGACCGGGATTTGTTTTGGTCAGGTCGGCTTTTTGCCCCCTGATAATCGTAGTCGTCACTGGGAATTCCGCCTTTCGCTCTCGTTAAGGTACGATCTGAATTATTGGGCGTCGAGGCCGTAGTTTTTGCACAAAGCGGCAAGACCGCCCGCGAATCCGGAACCGATGGCCTGGAATTTCCAATCGTTGCCTTGACGGTACAATTCGCAGATGACAACGGCCGTCTCGACGGAAAATTCTTCGCCCAAGTCATAACGCAGCACTTCGCGGTTGTCGCTGGAGTCTACTACGCGAACGAAAGCGTTGGAGACTTGTCCGAAGTTCTGCGCGCGAGCTTCGGCATCGTGAATGGTAACCGTAATGCCCAGACGCGTGATGTTCGGAGGAACCAGGGAGAAGTCTACGATAATTTGCTCGTCGTCGCCTTCGCCTTCGCCCGTGCGGTTATCGCCGGTATGTTCGACCGCGCCGTTCGGCGTTTTTGGGTTGTTATAGAATACGAAGTCTTCAATGCCCTTCGCGCGACCGTCTTCATGAAGCAGGAATACCGAAGCATCCAAGTCGTAATCCGCGCCGCTGCTGTATTTGTTCGTATCCCAGCCAAGGCCGATTACAACCTTTTGCAGGCCCGGGTTTGTTTTGGTGAGATCAATCCGTTGTCCTTTGGATAAGCTGATTGTCATGAGAATTTCCTCCGTTTCCATTGTTAAAAAGTTAAATGGTATCCATAATGACGACCGAAGGCCGTCTATGTAAAAGACGGCCTTCGCGTTTGAATCTTGAAGCCCTTTTAACTTGTCTCCAGTAAACGTACGGTACGTTTGTCTGAAACAAGTTTATGTCGCGGACTGTTTTGAATTAATTGACTGCCAGTCCGAAGTCGCGTACAAGACCTTCCAGACCATTTTGGTAACCGCTGCCTACAGCGCTGAATTTCCACTCGCCGCTGTGACGGTACAGTTCGGCAACCACGATTGCCGTTTCGACCGAGAAGTCTTCGCCCAGATCATAGCGAATCAGTTCTTCGTTCGTTTCTTCGTTCACGATGCGCACGAATGCGTTCGAGACTTGACCGAAGTTTTGCGAACGGCCGGCACCGTCGTGGATGGTGATGCAGAAAGATACTTTTTCGACTTCGGCAGGCACGCTGGCCAGTTCGACAGTCAATTGCTCATCGTCGCCTTCGCCTTCGCCCGTACGGTTGTCTCCCGTATGTACAACCGAACCGTTGCCGTTTTTCGGGTTGTTATAGAAAATGAAATCCGTGTCGGCCGTTACTTTGCCGTTCGCGCCGAGCAGGAATGCGGAAGCGTCAAGGTCGAAGTCGGCGCCGCCGTCGTATTTATTCGTATCCCAACCCAGACCGATCAGAACTTTTTTCAGACCCGGGTTTGTTTTTGTCAGATCGACTTTTTGACCTTTGGATAAGCTGATTGCCATGTTAAATTCCTTCTTTCGTTTGGTTTTGGGTGAAGCTTGAATACGGACCGTTTAGCTGTAACGACGCGCAAGCAGATCGATATGGGGAGCTTGCGCGCCTTCGCCGACCGCGCTGAACTTCCACTCGCCGTTATGACGGTAAATCTCGCCGACCAGCAGCGCCGTCATGCCGGAGTAATCGTCCGTCAGGTTGAAGCGAATCAATTCGCGGCCGCTGCCGGATTCGAACACTCGAATAAATGCCGAACGGATCATGCCGAAGTGCTGTTTGCGCGCTTCGCAGTCGTAGATGTTCACGACGGCGAGCAGACGATGCACGTCGGCCGGCACGGCGGACAGATCGATATGAATCTGCTCGTCATCCCCGTCTCCCGCTCCCGTCAGGTTATCTCCGCCGTGTACGACGGAACCGTTCGGGCTCTGCAAGTTATGGAAGCAGACGACATGTTTGCCGTTGGTCAGCTTGCCCTGTTCGCTCAGCAGCAGCACCGACGCGTCGCAGTCGATGTTCGCTGCTTTCTTCTTCATGCCGAACAGGCCGCGGCTTTCGGACTCGGCTGGATCCCAACCCAATCCTACCGTAATCTTCGACAGGCCGGCATTCCCTTTCGTCAGATCGACTTTCTGACCTTTTACCAAAGAAATTGTCATTGCTGTCTATTGCCCTCCCAATTGGAATGGTGTGATAGAAGCCTGCTTGAATTGCGCCAGATGGTTACAACTGGACGTCATTCAAGATACCTTGAATTATACCTGCTCTTCGGGGTACAAAACAACTTTGCTTCGTGCGGACGCACCATTTTAGATTGTCCTTGCCTGGCCGCATGGTATAGGTATACGCCGCAACATTAAGCAGGTTTCGGAATTGTGCTTTTCTTTATAAAAAAACCTCCGGCCCGGACCGTAAAACGGACAAGCCGGAGGTTCTTCCTCCATCTTAACGCTCAATGAGTAACGCCGGGTAAAATGCGGCCTTACAGACCGAACTCCCCCGGTTGCAGATTCAGCACGTTGCAGATATCGCGCACGGCCGCTTTTTCCAAATCGTCGAAATCGCCGTCCGCCGCGCCGATCGCGCAGCACACGCCTACGATGACGCGGCCTACTTCCGGCTTCGACTTGAATTTGGCAATCGTGCGAAGCGCTTCCTGCTTGCCGACCATCACGTCAAATTCCATGTTTCCCGCGAAATGATTGAAGCGGTCGATGACTTCGCTCATGTTAAACACTTTAAGCTGCTCGTTGCGGCCGATATAACCCGCCATTTTTTGCTTTTCCGTTGCGTCGATCG
>Ga0308157_10009674_pt1 | contig 10623 bp, 9 predicted proteins | sample PhyBR1_FD_201035 | JGI IMG/M metagenome (GOLD analysis project Ga0308157, IMG submission 201035) | Phyllosphere microbial communities from UC Gill Tract Community Farm, Albany, California, United States - DLSLB.R1 | ecosystem: Host-associated > Plants > Phyllosphere > Unclassified | place: USA...
TCGGACAGCTGCTTCCAGGCCGGCATTTCGGCCGGATACTTGCCGCTCTTCTGGCCGTTGAGCAGCACGTGGATTTGCGCCGCCTTGTCGCCGTTGACCACGGCTGAGCCGTCGAGCGGCGCGAACGCGCCCGGCACACCCTTGCCGGTGGCCTGGTGGCAGACCGCGCAGTTGGCGGTGTAGACTTTTTCGCCGCGCGTTTTCAGCTCGTCGATGGTGAAGGTTTTATTCGGATCGTCGGCCAGCGCCGCCATTTCCTTTTTCTTGCCCGCCACCCAGGTGGCATAGTCGGCATCGGACACCACGCGCACCACGATCGGCATGAATGCGTGTTCCTTGCCGCACAGCTCGGAGCAATAGCCGCGGTAGGTGCCCGTGTGCTCGGCCTTGAACCAGGTGTCGCGCACGAAGCCGGGTATCGCATCCTGCTTGACGGCAAACGCCGGGATCGACCACGAGTGGATGACGTCGGTGGCGGTGGTGATTATGCGGATCTTTTTATGGACCGGCACCACCATTTCGTTGTCGACTTCCATCAGGTAGTTGTCGCCGCGCTGCTCGGTGGGCTTGAAGCCGGGCGCGCCCACCTGCGAACGCGGCGTGGCCAGGTTGGACAGGAACGAAATGCCGGTACCCTCGCCGCTCAGGTAATCGTAGCCCCACTTCCACTGCATGCCGGTGACCTTGATGGTGATGTCGGCGTTGCTGGTGTCTTTCATGCCGACCACGGTGCGGGTGGCGGGCAGCGCCATGCCGATCACGATCAGGAACGGCACGACGGTCCAGGCAATTTCAACGGTGGTGGATTCGTGGAAGGTGGCCGGCTTGTGGCCCTTCGATTTGCGGTGGGCGAAGATCGAATAAAACATCACGCCGAACACGGCGACGAAAATCACCAGGCACACCACCATCATCCACGTGTGCAGGTCGTAGACCTCGGTGGCGATGCGGGTGGCAGGCGGTTGCAGGTTTAATTGTTTTTCGATCGGGCCGCCGGTGCCGCCGGTGGCCGGGCCATAAGTGCCACCGCTGCCGGCCGCTTCTGCCGCCCACACTGAAATACTGGCTGCCGTCATCGTAAAGCTGAGCATTAACGATGTAAGTCGCTTCGCAAGTGTCATGTTTTCCCCAACAACCCAAGTGTAATATTTTTTGTAGCGACTTGGATTCCTGGTGCAGTAAACCCGTGTCGCTCCTTAAACAACTTCAGGCCCCCTAAGCCGTTGCCCCAGGGACCCTGAAGCCTTTGTCTCCATCCCCTGCAATTACGAGAGAACATTCCAAAAGCCTGATGCTGCTTAATTCAACTACTTGTTGCGTGCCCGGATTCCCGCTTTGCCGCGACGTAGACTGGCTGGCAAAGTTGGTGATTGATTATATAGAACAAAATCCGCGTACATCAACAAATAAACCATTTTGCAACTCTGTTGTCCACCAGACGCATTTCGCTTGCATCCGTGGAACGATCGCGCTATGTGCGATCGGTATTTACTTTGGCTTCGGTGGCGTCCTCGGTTCAAAGCGGATGATCGCCTCGCCCTTCGACGTCACCTTGGGCGCCGGCCGGAACGCGTGGCCGTAAATCACCTCGAACGTCAGTCCCAGCTTGCCATCGGGCCGGCGCGAACTTTCGAGCGCGGCCAGCATGCGCTGCCATGCCTGCTTGCCCATCAGCCCCTGGCGGCGCGTGGCCAGCGGGTTGCCGCCCAGCGCGCGCACATCGGCCAGCAGGGCCTGCGGGGTGTCGTATGTGACGGTGATCACTTCCATGTCGAGCACCGGCGTCGAGAAGCCCGCCTCCACCAGCTGGTCGCCAAAGTCGTGCATGTCGACGAACGGCAAGGCGTGCGGCGCCAGGTCGGCTTCGGCAAACGCGGTGCGCAGCTCGCGCAGGCTGTCCGGACCGAAGCAGGAAAACATCAGCAGGCTGTTCACGCGCAGCACGCGGCGCCACTCGGCAAACACGCGATCCGGCTGTGGATGCCAGTGCAGCGCCAGATTGGACCACACCAGATCCACCGAATTCGGCGCCAGCGGCAAATCGGAAAAATCGCCGCAGAGCAAATCGATGCCGGCCTTGGACGGCAACAGCTTGCTCAGTAATTGGTTCAACGACGATTGTTTGACGCCGTGGCCGCGCGCTGCGCGCAATTGCGCCTCGGCCGCATCGACGCCCAGGATCTGGGCAGCGGCATACATTTTTTGCAACATCGCCAGGTCGGCGCCATCGCCGCAGCCCGCATCGAGCACGCGCAAAGGAGTGATTTTAACCAATTCCAGCCGATCGACCATGCGCGAGGCAATTTCCCGGCGTAAAAAGTCGGCGGCGCGGGTACGTTCGGGACGGGAAAACAGGTCGCGCACATGATGCAGATCAATCGGGGCGCTGAGTTTGGGCGGGTTGGCAGGAACGTGCATATATGGTTAACAGTTGGGTTCCACCGGCGACGTCAGCCCGTCATTCCCGCGCAGGCGGGAATCCAATTTCTTCAGTGCGCAGGCAAAATTGGGTCCCCGCCTGCGCGGGGACGACGGCTCGGCGGCCGCAGGTTGATGCGATAATGTCGGCAGTGTACATGGTTGGCGCGGGGCTGGCCGTCATCGGCCGCGTTTTTGATGGAAACATGGTATGAATGGCAATTTGCTTCAGCGCATCATTTGCTTGCTGCTGCCCACGTCGTGTGCGCTGTGCGGCGCAGGCGCTCCCGATACCCTGTGCCCGCAATGCGTCCACCAGTTCTTTGGCGCGGCAGCTGCCATGCCACGCTGCGGCTGCTGCGCCAATCCGCTGGGGCCGGGCTCCGTGGGCGCTACCCTGTGCGGCCACTGCCTGGCGCACCGGCCTGCATTCGACCATACGCTGGTGGCGAGCGACTACGCGCTGCCGGTCGACCAGTTGGTATTGCAATTAAAATTCGGCCACCGGCTGGCGCTGGCGGCGCTGATGGCACGGCGGCTGGTCGCCGTGGCGCAGCACGACAACGCCTGGCTGGCCAACCCGCCCGCCCTGCTCTGCCCGGTGCCGCTGGGGCCGAGACGGCTGGCGCAGCGCGGCTACAACCAGGCGCTGGAAATCGCCCGGCCGCTGGGGCGCGCGCTGGGCATACCGGTGCATGCCAGGCTGGTGGCCCGCGTGCGCGAGACGGCGGCGCAGAGCAGCGTGGCGCCCGAAGCGCGCCGGGCAAATATTGCCGGCGCCTTTGCGCTGACCGCGCCGGCGCTGGCACTGGTAGCAGGGCGCCATGTCGGCGTGGTGGACGATGTCATGACCAGCGGCGGCACACTGGACGACATGGCGGCCGTCCTCAAGCGCCACGGCGCGGCGCGCGTGACGAACCTGGTGTTTGCGCGTACCCCGCCCCACTGAACCGATTCAAGGAGAACAATGTGTTTCATGTCGTACTGGTCCACCCCGAAATTCCGCCCAACACGGGCAACGTCATCCGCCTGTGCGCCAACACCGGCGCCCAGTTGCACCTGATCGAACCGCTCGGGTTTCCGCTCGAAGACTCCAAGCTCAAGCGCGCCGGCCTCGACTACCACGAGTACGCCAAAATGAAGGTGCACGCCGACTGGCAAGCGTTTTGCGCCGACCTGCAACCCGATCCGGCACGCATGTTCGCCATGACCACGCGCGGCTCGTCGCCGTTTGCCGACGCCAGCTTCCGTCCCGGCGACGTGTTTGTATTTGGCTCGGAAACCGCCGGCCTGCCGCCGGCGCTGCGCGACACCTTCGCGCCCGAGCAACGGATCCGGCTGCCGATGCAGCCCGATAATCGCAGCCTCAACCTGTCAAACACGGTGGCGGTGGTTGTCTTCGAGGCCTGGCGCCAGAACGGCTACGCCGGCGGCGTCTAGCGTCTGGCAACACTGCCATAGCGGCGTTGCCACTGCGCGCCGTGCTGGTGTGCTGCCTTGGTCGCTGCGCCCTGCCCTGAGGGCGCACTTAGGCGCTATTACCATTTCTGCGGGAAGTGGACGTGCGCAGGATCAGCTGCGGCTCGATCATCGCGGTTTCCGGTTCCGGCTTGCCGTCGATGGCGGCTATCAGTTTTTCCATGGCTGCCGCGCCCATCCGCTCGCTTTGCATGTCCACCGTGGTCAGCGCCGGCGACGTGTACTGGCCGTACGAGATATTGTCGAACGCCGCCACCGACAAATCGTCGGGCAGCGAAAAACCCAGGGTTTGCGCCGCCTTCATGAAGCCGAGCGCCATCAGATCGTTGTAGCAGATCAGCGCATCGGGCGGGTTGCCACCCAGCAGGATGCCCGAGCACACCCGCTCCCCCTCGGCCGACGTGGGTGTGCCGCCCTCGTACACCGTCAGTTCCAGGTTTTGCGCGGCCAGGCATTCGCGGATAGCATCGAGCCGGTCGTGGTCGCGCCGTGCGCGGGCAAAGCGCAGGTAGGCAAACCGCCGATGCCCGAGCGACAGCAGGTGGCGCACCAGCATGGCGGCGCCGCGCTGGTCGTCGCTGCTCACCCATTGCAACGGCAGCCGCGTGGGCCGGCCGAAGTACACCAGCGGCTTGCCCAGGTCCATCAGCCAGTCCATTTCCGCCTCCACCATGCGCGAGAACAGGATCAGGCCATCGACGCGCCGGCTCAGCGCTTCGAGCAGCGGCCGTTCGCGGTCGGCGTTTTCTTCGGTATCGACCAGCAGCAAGGTGTAGTTATGTGCCAGCGCCACCCGGTTGGCGCCCTTGACGATGCTGGTGAAATGGGGATTGTTGATGTCGAGGATAGACAGGCCGATGGTGCGCGTGCGCCCGGTAATCATCGACTGCGCCAGCGGATTGGAGCGGTACCCGAGCTTGGCGATCACTTCCTTGATGGTGGCCTCGACGGCCGGCGAAAACCGTTGTGCGCCGTTCACAAACTTCGACACGGTGGCGGTGGACACGCCAGCGGCGGCGGCCACGTCGCGGATGGTTGCTACGTTTTTTTTCATTGCGGGGATGGAAGTGAGCGCGTGATCGTTAGGAAAATGATCTTATCACGCGCCCACACCGCCCCGCCGGCGGCTTTGGGGGCCGTCAGGAATTACTTGCCAGCCAGGGCACTGAACTTGTACGTGGTGAGCGACTTGAAGGTTTTGCCCGGGTACAGCGCGGTGCTGGGGAACGACGGCTGGTTGGGGCCATCGGGCAGGTGCTGGGTTTCCAGGGCGAAGCCGCCATACTGCCGGTAGCCCTCGCCTTCGCCGCCGATTTCCGTGCCGTCGAACGAACCGCCGCTATAAATCTGCACCGACGGTTCGGTAGTGGCGATTTCCATGCGGCGGCCGCTGGCCGTGTCTTCCACCAGCACGGCACGCGCCAGCTTGCCGCTGTCGTTGTTGAGCACGTATGTGTGGTCGAAGCCGCCTGGAATTGCCTGCACGCGCGGGAAGTAATCGGTAAGCTTGCGCAAGTCGAGCGGGGTACCGGCCACCTTCAGCAGCTTGCCGGTAGGGATCAGGTCGGGCCGGGTTTCCGTGGTGCGGTCGCCGTCGATCTGGATCCGGTGGGTTTTCATGGCCGCCGGCCCGGCGTTGGCGCCGCCGAGGTTGAAGAACGCGTGGTTGGTTGGATTGAGCACGGTGGGCTTGTCGGTGACGGCCGCGTACTCGATCTGGAACTCGTCGCTGTCCAGCAACAGGCGGTAGGTGACGGTGAGGTCGAGGTTGCCAGGGAAGTTCTGTTCGCCATCCGGACTGCGCAAGCGGTAGATCACGCCCACCGACTTGGCGTCGGTGAAGTCTTGGCGTTGCCACACGCGGTGCTCATAACCGGGCGGACCACCGTGCAGCGTGGCGCCGAGGGGATTGGCCTGCAACTTGACGGTCTTGCCGTCGAGCATATAGGTGGCGCCGCCGATGCGGCCGGCGAAACGGCCGACAATGGAGCCGTACTGGCGCTTGGTCTGCTCGTAGGCTTTCAGGTTGGGCAGGCTGAGCGCAATGTTGGCGCGCTTGCCCTGGCGGTCGGCCACGTCGAGCGAGACAATGGTAGCGCCGTAGTCGATCAACGCCAGGCGCATGCCGCGGCTGTTTTCCAGCACCACTTTGTCGACCTTGTGACCGTCGCTGGTGGTGCCGTACGGTTCGGCCTTGATGCCGGCGGCAGCAGCGGCAGCGCCGCTGGCAAACACGGCGGCCAGCGCCAGTGCGCCAGCCGAGAGGGGGAAGTTAAGCTTACAGATCGGTAATCTCCTTGTGACGCGGCACCAGGATTTTCATGACGGACCAGGCAGCCAGGTAGGCCACGGCGCAGATCGCGAACATGATCATGTATCCGGTGCGAATGTCGTTGATGGTTTTGTAGTAATCGAACACCCAGCCGCCCAGTTTGGTCAGCAGGACCCCGCCGATACCGCCGGCCATGCCGCCGATACCAACCACCGATGCTACCGCTTTTTGCGGGAACATGTCGGACACCGTGGTAAAGATGTTGGCCGACCATGCCTGGTGGGCCGAGGCGCCGATACCGATCAATATCACCGGCACCCAGAAACTGATCGAACCGAGCGGTTGCGCCAGCAGCACCAGCAGCGGGAACGCCGCGATCACCAGCATGGCCCGCATGCGGCCGTCGTACGGCGCATAGCCACGGGCCATGAAATAGCTGGGGAACCAGCCACCGCCGATGGAACCGATCATGGTCATACTGTAGAGCACGGCCAGCGGCACGATGATGGCATCGCCCTTCATGCCGTACTGGGCCGACAGATACGTGGGCAGCCAGAACAGGAAGAACCACCAGACGCCGTCGGTCATGAATTTGCCGAAGGCGAACGCCCAGGTCTGGCGGTATTTCAGCAGCTGGAACCACGAGGTTTTACGCGCGGCTTCCGCCGCTGCCTGCTCGGTGGTTTCGGTTTTTACCACCTGGTCGCTGCGAATGTAGACCAGTTCGGCGGCAGACATGCGCTTTTGCTGTTCCGGCTTGTCGTACAACCAGATCCACATGCCCATCCAGAAAAAGCCCACGGCCCCGATGATGATGAAGGCCCACTGCCAGCCCCAGACGGCGGCAATCAGCGGCACGGTGATCGGCGCCAGCACGGCGCCGATGTTGGCGCCCGAGTTGAAAATACCGGTGGCAAACGAGCGCTCTTTTTTCGGGAAGTATTCGGCAGTCGCCTTGATCGCGGCCGGGAAGTTACCGGCCTCGCCGATCGCCAGCACCGCGCGCGACACCATGAAGCCGACAATCGACGGCACCAGCACCACGCCAAACGCACCGGCCATCACCGCTACGCCCTCGCCCATCGGCACCGCGAACGCGTGCAGGATGGCGCCGAGCGACCAGATCACGATGGCGACGACATACGCTGCCTTGGTACCGATGCGGTCGACCACGCGGCCGGCAAACAGCATCGACACTGCGTACACGAACTGGAACGCGGCGGCGATGTTGGCGTAATCGGTATTGGTCCAGCCGAACTCCTTGGACAGGTCCGGCGCCAGCAGGCTGAGCACCTGGCGGTCGAGATAGTTGATGGTGGTTGCAAAAAACAACAGGGCACAGATGGTCCACCGGTATTTACCGACGGTTTGGCCAACTGATTGCGGGGTCACTGGCTCGCTCAGGTTCATGGCATCACTTTGTATTATGTTTATATGATGATCCCCCGGTCTCCACGGGATCAGTACTGCGGTTGTCGTATGTCATCGTACAACCATAAAACTTGCGAGGCAAGCAAAAACAAGTGGCCGCTCAAAGGCGGCCACCAAATGATCAATTCGCTGCGCGAAGTTGATTCTTATGCGTGTTTGCGCGCCAACAGCAGGGCGATCAAACTGATCAACGCGGCCCCGGTCAGGTAGTAGCCGACATACTGCAATCCGTAGTGGGTGGCTAGCCAGGTAGCGATATACGGCGCCAGCGAGGCGCCCAGGATGCCGGCCAGATTGAAGGTAAGCGACGCCCCGGTGTAGCGCACCTCGGCCGGGAACAGCTCGGACAGGATGGTGCCCAGCGGCCCGTAGGTCAGTCCCATCAGTGCCAGGCCCAGCGACAGGAATACCGTGGTCTGGGTGGTGCTGCCGGAGCCGAACAGCGGCGCCAGCACCAGGCCGAACACGGCAATCGCTGCCGAGACCCAGATCAAGGTGCGGGCGCGACCATGGCGGTCGGCCCACACGGCGGCAATCGGGATCGTCAGGCCGAAGAACAGCACGGCAAACAATTGCTGGACCAGGAAATCCTTGCGCGAGAAGTGCAGCGCGGTCGTGCCCCAGCTGAGCGCAAACACGGTCATCAGGTAGAACAGCACGAACGTGGCCAGCGCGATCAAGGTACCGAGCACCAGCATGCGGCCGTGATCGCGGAACACCGTCACCACCGGCACCTTGACCCGCTCGTTCTTTTCCAGCACTTTCTGGAAGTCGGGCGTTTCGTGGATTTTCAGGCGGACATACAGGCCCACGATCACCAGCAGTGCGCTGGCCAGGAACGGGATACGCCAGCCGTAGGCAAAGAATTCGGCATCGGTCAGGGTCTCGGTGAGCAACAGGAAAATGCCGCCGGACAGGAAAAAGCCGATCGGCGCACCCAGCTGCGGGAACATGCCATACCAGGCACGCTTGCCGGGTGGTGCATTTTCAGTTGCCAGCAACACTGCGCCGCCCCACTCGCCGCCCAGGCCCAGGCCCTGGCCGAAGCGGCACAGCGCCAGCAGCGCCGGGGCCCAGGTGCCTATCGTCGCATAGGTCGGCAACAGGCCGATCACGACGGTGGAAATGCCCATCGTCAGCAGCGCTGCCACCAGCGTGGCCTTGCGGCCCACGCGGTCGCCGAAGTGACCGAACACGGCCGAACCCACCGGCCGCGCAAAGAACGCGATGGCGAACGTGGCCAGCGATTGCAAGGTGGCGGCCGCCGGATCGGCGGCAGGGAAGAACAGGTGCGGGAACACCAGCACGGCGGCGGTGGCGTAAATGTAGAAGTCGAAAAATTCGATGGTGGTGCCGATCAAACTGGCGAACAGGACGGTGGCCGGCTTGTTGGTCTTGGACGCTGCCGGTTGAGACTGACTCATGCGTGAAGCTCCTGCGAATAAATGGTGCGGTCCATCATACACACGCCATTCGCAGGATGCCAAGCAGTTAAGGTTGCGCCAGTAATGCTACTTAAGTTTGCGCGTCGATCTGTTGCAGGCCGTCTGCAATCGCTTCCGCTGCCAGCGGCCGCACCACGCGCGCCACTTCCACGCCGTCGCGCAGGAAGATCAGCGTAGGCCACAGCTTGACGCGGAACGAACGGCCCAGCGGCCGGCCGGGACCGTCCTCGACCTTGTAATGGGTAACGCTGTCGTGGCCGGCAAATGCCTGGGCCAGCGGCGCCTGCGCTGCCTGGCAGTGACCGCACCAGTTGGCGCCGAACTCGAGCAGGACGGCGCCCGGCAGGGCATCGATGTCGGCGCGCTGCGGCGCCTCGGCTTGGTAGTGTGTTTTCATTTCTGCTTAAATTTGGCACAGGGGTCGGGACGGTCCGGGGTGGCCAGCAGATAGGCTTGATCGTACCGGCCGGCATGATCGCCCTGCTCCACAAAACCTTCGGCGCGTACCGTCAGTATAGGCTCGACCTGGTTTATCCAGCGCGCGACTCCCAGGTCCTTGCGCACGTGGCCGTTGCCGGCCATGAGCACCACGTCGCGCGGACGCTGGGCGCGGATGATCTTGGCCATCCAGATGTCGCGCGAGATCTGCGCATCGACCATGCCGCCGGTCATCATGGCCGGCAACATGCCGCAATGGCCCGCGTCGATTTCCTTGTGCTGCGCCGCCCGCAGTTCGGCCGGGATTGGCTGGTCGAGCCGATAGTCCTTGATACTCTGCGGATCGAACGTGGCCTGGATGCCGTCGCGCACCACGCGCGACGCGTCGGCGCGCGACAGGTTGCCGGCCACCAGCGGCAGGTGGTAGGTCAGCGCCAGCTGGATCACCGGGTAATACAGCTGCCAATCCCAGCGCCCGCCGTTGGCTACCTGGATCACGCACTGCGCGTCCAGGCACCCCTTCTGTGCCTTGTCGAGCAAATCCTGGTTTTCGCGATCGAACTGTTCCATGACCAGCGCCGGCCGCCAGCCTGCCTCCACGCGCTGGCGCAGCAGTTCATAGCGCAGCCGATGCCCCTGGGCATTGTCATGCACCTCGCCCATCAGCAACACCTGGGGATTGGGACCCACGGGCGCGGGCAGCGCCGCGTCCGCCGCCGGCCGGCCCGAACTGGCGCAACCGTTCAACAGTGCGAGGGTCGCCAGCACGCCAATACCACACATTTTTTTTGATCTTGAAAGCATCGGATTCCTGCTGCAAACGGTAATTGGTTGATTTTATGGGTTTAATTGATGAACCTTGAAGCGAATACAAGTTACACTGTTGGTGCAGTGCAATAATATATTTCTAATAAATAAACTAACATAGCAATATGTTACGAATTATGGTTAAATAATGTTTGCCGAAGTTGGATACAACCCAACTTGGAAATGTACCAACTGCGTATTAAATTGCTGTTAAGCCGGTCAGGCTGCGGCACCGTTCCAGGAGTTCCTCGTGAAAATTTCAACATTGTTTGCCACCGCTGCGATCGCCCTTACCCTGTCCGGTAGCGCTGCGGCCCAAACCAAAGCAGCAGT
>Ga0308157_10009675_pt1 | contig 10623 bp, 12 predicted proteins | sample PhyBR1_FD_201035 | JGI IMG/M metagenome (GOLD analysis project Ga0308157, IMG submission 201035) | Phyllosphere microbial communities from UC Gill Tract Community Farm, Albany, California, United States - DLSLB.R1 | ecosystem: Host-associated > Plants > Phyllosphere > Unclassified | place: USA...
GAATTCATGAAATACAAAGCAACAGGAATTATGTTACATAAAAACGCGGTTCCAAAAGCAATTGCTAAAAAATTGGCGATCTAAAAACCATAAATATTTAATAAAGAGAGATGTGATAAGCATCTCTTTTTTATTTTTGTAAAAAATTTAGAACATGAAAAAAGATTCACTAGTTACTGTTGCAAAAGAAACACCAACGTTAGCTGCAGAAAAAGAAGAATTATTGAATGCAGTAAAGCCTGAAAATATGAAAGAAGGTATTGCAGAGCAAGTAACTGCTTTTTCAAATATGATAGAAAATACGATTGCAAAATTACTAGATGCTATCCCATCAATAATTGCTGCGATATTAGCGTTAATTATTGGATTATTCGTAATACGTACACTTTTAAAGATTATTAACAAACGTTTTGAAAAGCGAAACGTAGATATGTCGTTAAGAGGCTTCTTAATGTCAATTTTCAAATTTATTTTGTACGCTTTATTGATTTTATCGGTAGCAGGTAATCTTGGTTTTCAAACAACCGCACTTCTCGGGGCATTATCTGGTTTGGTCTTGGCAGCAGGTTTGGCTTTGCAAGGATCATTATCGAATTTCGCAGGTGGTGTGTTGATTTTATTATTCCGTCCGTTTGAAGTTGGCGATTACATAGAAAACTCAGCCGGAACTGATGGAACCGTAGAAAAAATCGATTTATTATATACAACCTTAAACAACGCACAAGGAATAAAAGTCTTTAGTCCGAACGGAGCGTTAGCGAATTCTGTTATCAGAAACTTCTCGAAAATATCAAAACGCAGAATAGAATTTGCTCTAACCGTAAGCTATGCAGACAACATACAAAAAGTACAACAAGCAATAGAAAGCAAATTATCTACCGATGCCAGAGTTCTACAAGATCCGAAACCAGAAATTTTTGTAAGAGAATTAGCTGCGAACGGCGTGGTATTAACCATTCGTGCGTGGGCAACGAAAGCAGATTTTGGATCGCTAAACTTTGAAATACAGGAAGAAATTAAAAAAGCCATTTACGAAGGCGGATTCAGTAATCCGTTTGCGACGGCACCTATTCGTGTTATTAATGAAACACCAGAGAATAAGAAAACCGAGCAATAGCTCGGTTTATTTTTTGATTCAGATATCTTAAAGTCCATCGGTTTCTTTAAACTGTGTTATAACCTTAATTAATTTATCTTTTGTTAAAGCTTCAACCGTTGAAGTTAACATGCTCTTACTGATAAATTTAATTTCACTCTTCATCTCATTGAATTCGTGCATTTCGGTAAGTGATTTACCAAACGAAACAAAATGTACATTTTTTAATTGCTTTACATTTTCATATTCCATTTGCTGAAAAAACGCAGTATGGATAATAAAAATATGAATATCTGCATTTGATATTTCTATTGAAAATTTATGTGGTTTTACTTTTAAATTTTGATACTTTTTAAATGTAAGCAAATAAGCTAAAGCGATACAAAATTCGGGTTGCTCACAAAACAGCATATAATGCAACTGACGGTTGAAATCGCTGTAAAACCATTGATTGTTTTCCATTGTATTTAATTTTATTTCAAATGTAATTGTAACAATGGACAAAAGGTGGCTGACATAAAACAAAAACCTCCCGAAATTTTAGGTTTCGGGAGGTTGCTTTTTAGTTTTCAAAGGTTGATAACTTTTCTAAAATCTTTGTTATTATTTCTTCAATTTCTTTAGGCATAACTTTTTCAACATCTTCCCAGGCACAATCATTCCAAGCGTCAAACGTGGTTCCCCAAATCCAATTTATATTTTTGTATTTATGTATCGTAAAACCATTAAAAAACTCTTTTAATCTTTTCTTTTGGTCTTCTGAACATTTTACATTATTAGGAAGTTCCCAATCATCAATTCCAACTGACATAAAATGATTTGGTTCAAACCAAAAAAGAATTGAATAATCCCACTCCGTTTTTTTGAACCAAAAACCTGTTCCACTAGCTCCTAAATTATCCCCAATATGTAGATTTAAGTTTAATCTAGTTTCTATTTCTTTTAGATGAGGCACTAATTGATTAATGATTCCTTGTTTACAAGCTTCCCAAATTTGATGTACTTCTGATGCACTCTTGATATAACTTGGTTCACTAATAATCATTTTTACAAGTTCTTCTTTGTTTTTAGTATCCATATCTTGATTTGTTAATGTTTTTAGATGATTTACATATTGATTTATTGTTTCTCGAACCATTGGAAAATGAACAGCTATTGCAACAGATTTCTCTAACCATTCAACAATCTGTTTTTCATAAGATAAACATATGTAATTAACATCTTTTCCACTATGTTCAGATGCTTCACTTCCGCATAATGTAAGATAAAAAATTTGATAGCTCTTATATTTTTGAGCATAAGTATTATATCTATTTAACTGCTGATATTGATCCGTTGCATAAAGCTTATTTTCTATAATAATTGCATTACTCTGATTACTATCTTCTATTAGAATATCTATACGACCATGTGGAGTAGAATATTCTGTAAAAACTTTTGCTTTTTCTAAATCAAAACTATTTTTTAAACTATCTTCTGCAAATAACTCTATAAACTCTTTAAGTAATTTTGAATTTAATCCATGACTACCATTTGGGTTTAGAAATTCAGCAATTATAGCCGAATGTGTATTTTCATAATGATTAACTCCACAAACTTTAAATATATTAAACCTTGCTCCTGTTGCATCTAGTATCTCGGTATTCTTGTCACTGTTGATTTTAACCTTATTAAATAAATTTTTAATTTTGTCCATATATTAGTGTTTATATTATATATTCGATTTCTTAAAACACCCGCATCGCAATATGCGCACAAGCTTCGGCATCGGCTAAAGCATTGTGATGACTATCCAAATTGAAACCTAAATATCTTGAAACAGTCGGCAGTTTATGATTGGGCAAATTAGGAAACATTTTTTTTGATGCTCTGTAAGTACATAAAAATTTATTTTGATGCACCGGTAATTCATAAGCCTGCAAAACAGCTTTTAAACATCCTTCATCAAACATACTGTTATGTGCCACTAAAGGCATATTTTTTATTTGTTTAGAAATATCACCCCATAAATTTGAGAAATCATGCGCATATTCGGTATCATTAAAAACCAACCCGTGCACTTGCGTGTTCCAATAACTGTAGAAATTGGGAACCGGTTTTATAAGCTGGTAATATTTATCTACAATAATTCCGTTTTCTACAAATACTAAACCAACACTGCAAACGCTGGTTCGGTGCTGATTGGCGGTTTCAAAATCCAAAGCGACAAAGGTTTTCATGCGTTTTGTTTTTGGGATAAGAACAAATTATCTTTTATTTTTCTATAGATGTTTAGAATCGCACTTTTATCAAGTTGAGTTGAAACAAATTTTGCAAAATTTACAATATCATCACTTGATAAATTATCGAAAACTTGGAGTGCAAAATGTCCCCACTTCTCTCTTTGTTTTGTATATTCCTTTATTAAACACTTTTTTTCAACTTCGTCAAAACAAAAAATATCTAAACTTTCTAAACCTCTAAACTCATCTAATAGTTCATTTTGCAACTCAACAACAATAGAAACCTTTCTTTCTCCATTCAATAAAAGATTATAAACAACAGTTATCATTAAACTACTATTATCCCTACTTTTAAGTGAAAAATGATTACCATCTTTGCCAGAACAAATAAATTCTTCTTCGTAGAATATTTTCAAATCGTTTACTTGTTTAATAATATGTAATTCATACTGCTTTTTAACATCAATAATTTTATTTACTTTTTCAGTATTTCTTAAATAAAAATCTATTTGATCCATATTAATTGTTTTAGATTCGTTTATCACATTTTTATAAAATTCTTCAAAAAAAATGCTGTATTTATCAGTTCTTTTATCAAGCTTTAAATAATTTCTATAGATATTTTGGATTAATTCCTCATGTGTAATATTTACAAAATGTTTATTATTTAATTCCAAAGAAGAATATTTTTGTATACTCAATACTACTCCTATTTTTTTATCCCCCTTTATACTATCATAGTAATCTTGTAAATCATTATTAAGGATATGCCCAACCTTATTTTCAATTATTATTGTAGTATTTCTATCCTTTATAATTAAATCAATTCTATTTCCTTTAACAGTAAAAATCTCTCGCTCTAAAGTGTATAATTCTTGTAAATTAATTGGGCTAACATTTGATTTCTTTAAATTTACAACCTCTATAAATGATCTAATAAATAAGTCTTCAAAACTATGCTGTAACTCTTTGTTTAAAAAGAAAGCATATATATTAGTCCAAAGATCTTCTCTTCTTTGCATCATTGTTGCTGAAAAAAAAGTATCTTGAAAATGAATTGATTCAGGAATAGTTATGTTTTTTAAAAATTCGTCTAGTGTTTCCATGTTTTATTATTTTTAAAGTTAATTTAAAAACCTACTGTTTTAAAGTTTTCAATTGTATAAATTAATCCGGTGTTTGATAACGCTGAAACAGTTGCGGTTAACATATCTATGCTAATAAACTTAATTTTACCTTTCATTATAAAGAATTCATATCGTTCGTCTATATTCCGATCAAATGAAACAAAATGTACATTCTTTTGATTTTTTACCTCATTATACTTATCGTATTGAAAAGATCCCATTAAAACGAGAAATATCTTTATGCTATCATTTGATATTTCAATACTTGACACATGCGGTATTACTTTAAAATCGTACTTCTTTTCGAAAGTTAATAAGTAAGCTAAAGCTTCACAAAATTTTGATTCCGCATAAAAATACTCGTAGAGCATTTGATAGTTTAAGTACTCATAATGACGCTCTGGAAAGTTTTGAGATTCCATATTTTCTGATATTAACAAATGTGACAAAAAATTTCAATTAACGCTTACGACTTTCCACATTTACAACTTGTATTTTTCTTGTAACTGCTTTATCTCTGCTTTTATTCGATCCCTTAAAAACTGGGGATTTATTACTTCACAGATAGCAACGTAACGCATAATTTCCATAACAAAATCGTTGGTTGGATGCATAAAAAGTTCTACCGTAAATGTTTCTTTATTTTCTTTTGTAATTTTTTGTGAAGTGTGTAACGGCAATGATTTTATGTATTGCTTTTGATCGTTTGCAAATTCTAAAACAATTTTTTCAGGATCATGGTAACATTCAATTCCAAAAGCATGTTTGTAAAACGCTTCTACGTTAATTTCAGGTGTACTTTGTTTTTCTGAAGTAATAATAAAATTGCTGATACGATCTAAACCATAATTTCTAAAATCTTTTTTATCTAAATCATAAGCAATTAAATAGTATCTGTTTTGAGATTCTTTAATTGCTTTAGGAACGCAACGGCGAAACGATGCTGACTGCCAATAACTATTTAACTGAAACGTTACCACTAACTGGTTTTGTACAGCGTGAATAATTCCGTTGAAATATTCGGTACCTTTTGATTTTCGATTTTCAAGATACAGATAACTGCCCACAGTTTTGGCTTTTTGCAATACAGCAACAGTATCAAAGGCTTCCATAATTCTGTCGAAATACAAATCGTTTTCATCATTAACAATTTCGTAGTGATTTTCACGTTTGTTAAAAGTAATTTCAACACCCCATAGTGTAGCAATCTCTTCACAATCTCTTTGAAAAGTGCGCTGACTTATCGCTAAATTGTAATCTATTTCACGCTCTTTGTCTAGTAGAAAATCATTTATTTGACGAAAAGTCGCAGGTTTGTTTCGTAGATATTCTACAATTAAAAACTGTCTTTTTATTGAATCTTGTTTTGCCATAGTGCCTTAATTTATTCAAAAATAAACAGAGCGATGGACAAAACATGTCGTGAAATAAAAAAAAACGTAATTTCTTACGCTTTTCCATTCCATTCGTTATAAAACTGTTCTAAAAAACCTTCCATGTATTGGTGGCGGTTTTCTGCGATTTTTTTACCAGATTCGGTATTCATTAAATCTTTAAGCAGTAATAATTTTTCATAAAAATGATTAAGTGTACTGCCTGTATGCTTTTTATATTCTTCTTTAGTCATCTTTAACTTGGGGGTTTCATTAGGGTCATGAATGACTCTGTTTTTAAACCCACCATATTGAAAAGCCCTAGCAATACCAATGGCTCCAATTGCGTCTAATCTATCGGCATCTTGAACAATTTCTAATTCTTTAGAATGAAATGTTTTGTTGAAATTACCGCCTTTAAACGAAATATTTTCAATGATTTTTACAACATGTTCTTTAACATCGTCATTTATATCGATCGATGTCATAAATTCCATTGCCTTTTTAGGACCAATTGTTTCATCGCCGTTATGAAATTTACTATCGGCAATATCATGCAACAAAGCACCTAAAACCACCACCTGTTCATTAGCTTGTTCTGTCTTTAAAAGATTTAATGCATTGTTATACACACGCTGAATGTGAAACCAATCGTGACCGGCTTCGGCTCCTTCTAATTCTTTTTTGACAAAAGTTATGGTTTGATCTATATAATTCATTTTATTGTTTTAATTGTACTATGGGTTTTTGGTTTAAAGTTCTCGACTTCGCTCGAACCAACTAATTTTATTTTAATTAGTTAAGAATTAGTAAATATCGCTTATGTAGATTTAAAAATCCGCTCAATGAGCGGATTTTTGTTTTATAACCCTTTACTTTTTTCTATTACTAACATCCAATCTAGGTCTTTATCATATTTCTTTTTTGGGTTTTCATTCTCAATTCCATACTTCAATTCAAACCACTCTTTTGTTTTATAACGCTTAAAAGTATACAGATTTAAGGGAAAACTTCTAATAAAATCATTATAATTTCTTGCAGCTGTATCGTAATTTAAGACTAAATGGTTAAGTCTTTTATGTTTAGATTCTAAAGCATTCATATCATCATTATTTGATAAGGTATCTGCCTTAATTTCCAAAACTAGTTTATTCAAATAATATTCATTTTCTAAAAAATCTAAAGTACATTCGTTGATCATCTTTTGATTCTTTATAATAAGAATCAAACTATCATTTGTAATATACTTATTTTCTTCATTTAATTTAGAAAGCAATTCTGCATGTAAATAAACATCGTTCTTTAACAAATTCCAGTTGTTATCTACTACTTCTTGTCGCTTACCTATTTCATGATCAACAAAGTATCTACCTATTGAAATTAGAAGAAAAACACCAACAATTAGAGATATAAAAACAATTATAACTTTTTTCATTTTATAAAAATAAAAAACTGCATCTTAAAAGACACAGTTTTTATAAATTAATTCTTTACGATTCTCTATCGTATTTACAACAGCCGTGTAAACTTTCGTAATTATCTTTTCCTGCTTTAACTTCTTTAGTATCGTGACCAGCTTTAGCAACCGATTCCTGAATTTTTAAAGCATCTGTTTTATTTTCGTCGATGATTAAGTGAAGCGTTTGATCGTCTGCATGCCATTCTGCCGATTTCACTCCCTTTACACCAAAAGCAGCTTTTTCAATACGTTTTTTGCACATATCGCAGTTACCCTTAACCTCAACATCAACTTTTGCATTTTTGTTTTTCTTTTCCTGCGCTGTAGATGTAAATGCAACACCTAAAACAGCTAACATTAATACTAAGTATTTTTTCATTTTCTTTATTTTTAATTGTTAGTTATTTTTTGAATTATTATAATATAAATTTCTCAATATTTGTCATTCCGACAAAGGAGGAATCTTTTTGAATACTAGAGATTCTTTCACTACACTAACGTTTCGTTCAGAATGACAAACTAATCGTTAGATATTTGAATTTACGACTTTATAGTAAACGATTATTTGATTTTAAATCGTAAACCGCCATAAAACATCTTACCAAAAATTGGTCCGTACACAATAGTACTATCAAATTCATTGCCAAATGGATCATCGGCTCCTAAAATCACTCTATGTTGTTGGTAATTCCCAATGTTTTCACCACCTACGTACACTTCAAATCTATCAGAAAAAACTTTTGTTACCTGCGCATTGATCGTAGAAAAAGGATTGGTGTATGATGCCAACTGATTTTCTGCCGAATTATCGCCTGTATAAGGTAAACGCTGTGCACCTAACCAGTTCCAAGTAGCATCGAACTTCCAATAACTACCATTATTTTCGTGCGTAGTGTATTCTAAATTAGCAAAAACACGGTGCTTAGCCTGCAATGGACGTTCTAAGGTTTTGTCGCCGTACGTTGTTTTAATATCGTAATATTTATACGCCGTTCTTAAATTTAAGTGCTTAATAATGTTGTAATTTAATTCGGCTTGAAAAGAATTCGCGTACGATTTTCCATCTAAATTGTAGAAATTAACCGAACGAGCAGACTGATCTAAATCTACAACAATTTGATTTTGGAAATCGGTTCTGTAAAAATCAAGCGTTAAACTCGCGTTTTTGCCTAATAAAGTAAAATCTTGCGAAACACTTAAACCGTAATTCCAAGCAATTTCAGGATCCATTCCGTAAGCATTTCCGCCTTCGTTCAAAATATTAAACTGGCGTGAACTTGCGAACAAATATTGGTTTTCTGCAAAAATATTCGCCAATCTTTTTCCACGACCTGCCGATGCACGAAGAGTTGTTTTTTCCCACGGATTGTAACGCAAGTGCATACGCGGAGTTACAAAAGTTCCCAATCGGTTAGAATTATCGATTCTTCCACCTAAAATCAACGCTAAATTATTAGCATTATCATACGTGTATTCAAAGAAAGCGCCGTAGCTTGTATCGGTTCTGTCGAAATTTCTATTACCGTAATTTGCTACGAACTCCGAATAATCATCGTGCATAAAACTTGCTCCGGTAGAGAATTTATGCAACGTGTTGCTGATGATCGAACTATACAAAAAGTTTGAATAAATACTGCGTTGTGTGATATCGAACTGGTTTAAACCAAAATACGAATTTTGTTTATGATAGCTGAAAGAGTTTTGCCATCCGAAGCTTTTGTAAGGCTGATCTGGGAAAACATAACCAACTTTTGTGCTGGCATCAAACTTATCGGTATTCAATTCTGATCCCCATTTTAAGGTTGTTAATTTATGTTGTTTGCTGTCAAAATCAAGCTCGCCGGTTTGCTTTTCGTCTTTCATGTAACGCGCCGTAATAAAGGCAATCCAACCTTTTTCAAGGTTTTGATACTGCCAACGGTTCATTACATTTACCTGACTTCCTAACGGATTATCTAAGAATCCATCGTGATTCATATCGTTCTTTTTAACGCGTGTATTTCCGTGAATAAACAAAGAAGTGCTCCATTTATCAGAAATCTTCTCGTTAATATGTGCATTCAATTCAAAACGTGCATCGGTAGATCCGTATAAATTCAAAAAGAAAGGAATATCGTTTCCTGGTTTGATAAGTTCAGTATTAATCTGTCCCGAAATACTTTCAAAACCATTCACAACACTTCCCGCACCTTTTGTAACCTGAATACTTTCTACCCAAGTTCCCGGCGTGAACGATAATCCGTAAGCTTGCGAAGCCCCACGAACACTCGGAATATTTTCTTCAGCAATTAAAATATACGGACTTGTTAAGCCTAACATTTTAATTTGTTTTGATCCGGAAATGGCATCGGAAAAATTCACATCGATTGATGGATTTGTTTCAAAAGATTCAGCCAAATTACAACAAGCCGCTTTTAGTAACTCGCCACTGTTCATGGTTTGTGAGTTGGTAATACCTTTATTACGTTCGGTATTTTTCCTGTTTACATTCACAACCAATTCGTTTAAACTGGCTTCGGCTTGAATTGTAAACGTGTAAAATTGGTCTTTATCAGTCAATTCGGCTTCAAAAACTTCGTATCCTTCCGCATAAATATAAACTGCAGATGGTTCGTTTAAAGAAACTTCGAACATTCCGAATTTATCTGTAGTGGCTACAACGCTGTCGTTAACCGTAATATTTGCTTTCTCTATAGATTTATTATAAGTATCTAAAACTTTACCCTTGTAAGTATCTTGGGCATAAATGTTGTGCACGCCGAACGCACACAATAGCATTAAGGTATATTTCATGAATTTGCATAATTAATTAAACATTTTTTTGATAAAAATGTGTAATTATGCGTACAGCAAATACTGGTTGTAGAGTTTGTATAAAGGCGGAGCATTACTTTCGCAACGAAAAGTAACGTTTATCTTCTTTGGCAGATTGCTTTTAGAAATAACAAGCGGTTGAAATTTATAAACAACAGGTGTTATAAAGTCTGAAAACTGCTGAACGTTAAAAACTTTAATAACAACCTCGTCTGTTTTTTGCTTGATTGTTTCGTTTTTACAGCAATCTTTCTTTTCTGTTTCGTTTTTTTCTTTGCAACATGCTTTTTCGTGCGTGTCTTCTGCGCAGCCTATAGAAGCAGCGTAACCCAATTCAACTTTTTCAATTTCGTTACCACAATAATGAATATTAATAGCCAACCCTACATTTGAAAAAAGTATGGCTGCTGCTAATAAAACATTATATAGATAGCGTTGAAACATTTAAATTTTGCTACGTTTTAATTTTTTGTAAATTTACTAAAAAAAGAATATGGAAAGAGAACAATTAAAGATTTCTTTAACAGAAATT
>Ga0308157_10009677_pt1 | contig 10621 bp, 10 predicted proteins | sample PhyBR1_FD_201035 | JGI IMG/M metagenome (GOLD analysis project Ga0308157, IMG submission 201035) | Phyllosphere microbial communities from UC Gill Tract Community Farm, Albany, California, United States - DLSLB.R1 | ecosystem: Host-associated > Plants > Phyllosphere > Unclassified | place: USA...
GCACCAGCCAACCTGCGCAAGGCGCTGTGAACGCGGGCGCGACGCCGCCCGCGAGAGACGAGGAACGACCATGAACGAGCTGAGACTTTTCCTGCCCTGCGCCGCCGGCGTCGAGGAATTCCTGGCGCAGGAGGTGCACCAGCTGACCGGCCTGGCCGGCGAGGACCTGCGGTCCTCGCGCGGCGGCGTGTCGGTGCGCGGTTCCTGGCGCGACGCCCTGAAGCTCAACCTGCACAGCCGGCTCGCCCAGCGCGTGCTGGTCGAACTGGCGCATGCCGGCTACCGCAGCGAGAACGATCTCTACGCCATCGCCAGCGGCGTGGCCTGGGAGATCTGGTTCACGCCCCGCGAGACCTTCAAGATCGAGACCACCGCGCAGCACAGCCCGCTCACCAGCCTGAACTTCGCCACCCTGCGCATCAAGGACGCCATCGCCGACCGCTTCCGCGCCAAGGCCGGCGGCGTGCGCCCGAGCATCGAGACGCAGTGGCCCGACTGCCGCGTCTTCGCCCACCTCACCACCGACACCTGCACGCTCTACATCGACACCTCCGGCGAGCCGCTGTTCAAGCGCGGCTGGCGTCAGGACAAGGGCGACGCGCCGCTGAAGGAGACCCTGGCGGCGGCGATGCTGGCGGCCAGCGGCTGGTGGAACCCGGAGACCGGCGAGGTGTCGGCGGCGCCGCTCTACGACCCGTGCTGCGGCAGCGGCACCATCGCCATCGAGGCGGCGCAGATCGCGCTGGGCCTGGCCGCCGGCGGACAGCGGCGCTTCGGCTTCGAGAAGCTGCTGCCGTTCCAGTCCCACGTCTGGGCGGGCCTCCAGGCCGATGCCGAGCGCGAGGCCGCGGCGCGGTCGACGGCCGCGCCCGCCATCTTCGGCAGCGATGTCTCGCACCGCATGGTCGACTTCGCCCAGCGCAACGCCGAACGCGCCGGCGTGGCGGCGGCGATCGACTTCCGCGGCGGCGACGCGCTCCAGCGCATGCCGCCGGCCGAGGGCGGCGTGATCATGCTGAACCCGCCCTATGGCGAGCGCATCGAGGTCGGCGGCGTGGCCGCGCGCGGCGCGCGTGGTCCGGTCCGGCCCCGCGTCGGTGTCGCGGACGACGCGCCGCATGCGCGTGACATGGCGCATGATCATCAGCCGCCACGCGCGCCGCACGCGGCCGGCCGGGAGCAGGCGCAGACCGAGGACGGCGGCGAGTTCTTCGTCCAGCTCGCCAGTCACTGGAAGCGCAACTACGCCGGCTGGACCGCCTGGATGCTGACGCCCGACCTGCAATGCCCCAAGCGCATGCGCCTGAAGGAATCGAGGCGCGTGCCGATGTGGAACGGGCCGATCGAATGCCGTCTGTTCCGCTTCGACATGGTGGCCGGTTCGGCCCGCGGGCGCACCTGATTTCCTGGCGACTGGAGGCTCCATGATGAAAACGCTCGTGTTGGGTGGCTATGGCAACTTCGGGGCCCGCATCTGTCGCATCCTCGGGCGCGATCCCCGCATCGAACTGTGGATCGCGGGCCGCGACGGCCCACGCGCCGAGGCCCTGGCGGTCAGCATCAGGAACCACGGCGTCCGGGGCGTGGCGATCGATCTCGACAGCGCCGACCTCGTGGTCGAACTGCGGCGCCTGGGCATCGAACTCGTCATCCACGCGGCCGGGCCGTTCCAGCAGCAGGGCTATGGCGTGGCCGAGGCCGCCGCCGCCGCCGGCGCGCACTACATCGATCTGGCCGACGGGCGCCGCTTCGTCTGCGATTTCCCGGCCGCCGTCGATGCCGCCTTCCGTGCCGCCGGCCGCACGGCGGTGTGCGGGGCGAGCACGCTGCCGGGACTGTCGTCGGCCGTCGTCGAGCATCTCGCGGCCGGCTGGCGGGAGATCGACAGCATCGACATCTGCATCGCGCCGGCGCAGACCGCGCCGCGTGGCCGCGCCACGCTGGCCGCCGTGCTGAGCTATTGCGGCGAACCGGTCTCGGTCTGGATCGAGGGCGCGTGGCAGACGCGGCGGGGCTGGGCCGCACCCGAGCCGATCGAGTTCGCGCGCCTGAAGGCCCGCATGGGGGCGCTGTGCGACGTGCCCGACCTGGAACTCTTTCCGACACGCTATGGCGTCACGCAGCGGGTGATGTTCAATGCCGCGCTGGAGAGCGGCATGGCGCAGCGGGCCTTCGAACGGCTGTCCAAGCTGCGCGCCCGGCGCCTGCTGCCGCGGCTCACGCACTTCACCGGCCTGCTCAACGCCACCGCCGGCCTGCTGGATTTCCTGGGCACGCCGCGCGGCGGCATGATGCTGCGCGTCCAGGGGCGCAATGCCGCGGGCCGCCCGATGCGGCGCTCCTGGCACATCGTGGCCGAGGACGACCACGGCCCGGAGATTCCCTGCATGGCGGCCCTCCTGCTGGCGCGGCGCCTGGCCAGCCCGGACGCGCGCGGGCCCCTGCCCGTCGGCGCCCACATCGCCGCCGGCCTGCTGACGCTGATGGAATTCGCGCCCGAGTTCGCGCGCTGGGGCATGGCCACCGACACCCTCAACGAAACGGTCGGAACGCCGGCCTGGCGCGTCGCGTGACGCCCGAGCGGCATCGCGCGTCGGAGCCATCCGGGCCGTCGGGGCCATCCGGCAACCCACGGCCCGAGGCCGGGGACGACGTGACGGCCATCGCCATCGCCATCGCCACGGCCATCGTCATCGACACCAACATCGCGCTCGACCTGCTGGTGTTCGACGATCCATGCTGGGCCGCGCTGCGCTCGGCGCTGGCCGCGGGCGAGCTGCGCTGGATCGCCACGCCGCCGATGCGCGCCGAGCTCGCGCGCGTGCTGGGCTATCCGCTGATCGCGCGCCGGCTGCTGCGCGATGGGCGCCGGCCGGAGGCGGTGCTGGCCGCCTTCGATGCCGGCTCGCGGACCATCGATTCCCCGCCACCGCGCGCGCCCTTCGTCTGCAAGGATGCCGACGACCAGATGTTCATCGACCTCGCCGTCGCCCGGCGCGCGCGGCTGCTGAGCAAGGACCGCGCGGTGCTGTCGATGCGCAAGCGGCTCGCCACCCTGGGCGTGGCGGTGGCGCCGTCGTTCGGCTGACCGGCCGCGTCGCGCGGCGCCACCGGCCTCCCGCCGCCAGCCTCTAAGCTCGGCCCCATGACGAGTTCCCCTTCCTCTCCTTCCGTCTCTGCGCTGCCCCGGCGCCTGATCGCGCTGGTCGTCACGCTCGCCGTCCTGCTGGGCGCCTGGGCGGTGCCGTTCGAGGCGCCGGCGCGCGCCAGCGTCGAGGCCGGCCTGAAGCGCGCGCTGGTGGCCTTCGCCGCCGCGCGCACGCTCGGCGCGGTGATCTCGGTGGCGCAGGGCACGCAGGTCGACGTGAAGCCCGGCGGCATCGGCGTCGGCACGGCGCCCGGGCAGGTGCTGCAGCCGGTCAACGAGCTGGTCGACCATTTCGCCAGCGCCATGCTGGCGGCGAGCGTCGCCTTCGGCGTGCAGCGCGTGCTGCTCGACATCGGGGGCAGCACGGCGCTGGCGCTGGCCCTGAGCGGCGTCGCCGTGCTCTGGCTGGCCGCCATGTGCTGGCGCGATGGCCACTCCGCGCGCTGGCTGCGACCGGCGCTGGTGGTGCTGCTGCTGGCGCGCTTCGCCGTGCCGGCCACCGTGCTGGCCAACGAATGGCTGTATGTCGCCTACATGAAGCCGCAGCACGACGCCGCCCTGGCGCTGGTCGAGCGGACGCCGCCCACGGCCGTCGAAGCCGCCACCACCGCGCCGGGCGGCCTGGCCGAGCGCGTCGAGCGCTGGTGGAAGGGCATGCCCGACCTCAAGGCCGGCTATGCGGCCCTGCTGGCCGAAGCCGCCACCTGGGCCGACCGGATCGTCGACCTGATGGTGGTGTTCCTGGTGCAGACGGTGATCGTGCCGGTGGGCGGCCTGTGGCTGACCTGGCGCATCGCGCGCTCCGCGACGGCGGCGCCCGGCGGCGGCGGGCGCCGTCCGGCCTGAGGACGCCGCCGGGGCCTCACAGGGCTTCGGTGTGCCAGCGCGCCAGCAGCCGCGCGCAGGCGCGCACGCGCTGGGTGTCGCGACCCCAGCGCCGGCTCTGCGGCAGGTGGCGCAGCCAGCGCATGCGGCGCGCCGCGCCGGCGATGCGCTCGCGCACCGCGTCGCTGGCATCGGCCAGCACGGCGTGCCAATGCGCGCCGGCGGCCTGCGGCGTGGCGGCGCGCACCAGCATGGCGGTGGAATGCAGGTAGCTCAGCCAGTCGCGGACCTGGCATTCGTCCAGCCCGAGCGTGGCGCGCGGGTCGTCCTCGAAGTCGATGTAGCCGATCACGCCGTCCGGGCACTGCACCAGGTTGCGGTCGAAGGCCTGGCTCAGGCAGGTGCCCCGCGCATGCACGGCGGCGATGGCGTCGAGCCCGTCGCGCCACACCGCCAGCAGGGCCGCCGGGCCGAGCGCCGCGGCCTGGTCCAGGCGTTCCTGCAGCACCACCACCGTGGCGCGGCTCTCGCCGAGGTCCGACAGCAGCAGGCCATCGTCCTGCTGCGCCAGCACGCGCGGCACGCGCAGGCCCAGGGCATCGAGTTCGCGCAGGCGCCGCGCCTCGATGGCGATGGCCGCCGCGCCGCCCGGATTGGGCACCGGGCGCAGCACGTCGAGCCGCAGCGTGGCGGCGATGAAGCCCAGCACGTGGTAGCGCCAGGCGCCATGGCGCGGCCCGGCCTTCTTCAGCCAGACGCGCTCGCCATCGAGGCGATGGCTGGCGACGCCGCGCGTCTGCCGGGGCAGCATCGCGCGCAGGAAGCCGGCGTAGTCGCCGGCCGCCAGTCCGATGACCGGGGCGGGGCCGGGCACCGGGGACGGCAGCGGCGTCGAGCGGGAGGAGGAGGGAGCGCGTCCGTCGGGCGTCGGGCGGCCCGGCGCGGCGGCGCGGGCACGGCGGCGGAAGGGATTCATGCGGTGGGAGCGGTCTCGATGGGGGGTGGGGCGGTGGACGAGGTGGCGGTGCCGGCGACCGGGACGGGCGCGGCGGCGGCGCGGATCGCGGCGTCGGCATCCGGAGCGCGGATGTCGCGGGCGATGGCGGCGGCATCGGACGTCCCTGCGCCCGTGGCGGCATGCGCGCCGGTGTCCGCGACCAGGCCATAGGCCGTGGCCGGGGTCCGCCCGCCACCGGCATCCGCCGCCGGGTCGACCGCCTGGAAGCTGTAGGCGCTCGCCAGCGGCCAGTAGTTGCGGAACACCGTGTGCTGGTCGTCCAGCGGACCCAGCAGCGCGCCCGGTGCGACCTGCATCACCAGGTTGCTCAGCAGGCGTACCTCGGTCGCCGAGATGCGCCGCACGATGTGGTGGGCCGTGATCTGGCGCGGATGCGCGAGGCCGGCGGCCTGCACCAGTTCCTGCAGCGCGTGCAGCGTGCTGCGATGGAAGTTGCGCACGCGCTCGGCCTTGTCGGGCACCACCAGGGCCTGCTGGCGCCCGGCGTCCTGCGTGGTCACGCCGGTCGGGCAGAAGCCGGTGTGGCAGGTCTGGGCCTGGATGCAGCCCAGCGCCAGCATGAAGCCGCGCCCGGCGTTGCACCAGTCGGCGCCCAGCGCCATCACGCGCGCCAGGTCGAAGGCGGTGATGACCTTGCCGGCGCAGCCGATGCTGATGCGATCGCGCAGGCGGGTGCCCACCAGGGTGTTGTGGACCAGCAGCAGTCCTTCCTGCATCGGCACGCCCACGTGGTCGATGAACTCGACCGGGGCCGCGCCGGTGCCGCCCTCGGCGCCGTCGACGACGATGAAGTCGGGCGTGATGCCGGTCACCTGCATCGCCTTGACCAGGGCGAACCATTCCCAGGGATGGCCGAGGCAGAACTTGAAGCCGGTCGGCTTGCCGCCCGAGAGGCGGCGCAGGCGTTCGATGAAATGCATCATCTCCACCGGCGTGGAGAACGCGCTGTGCGCCGATGGCGAGATGCAGTCCACGCCCTCGGGGACGCCGCGCGCCTCGGCGATCTCGGCCGTCACCTTCGGCCCCGGCAGCACGCCGCCGTGGCCGGGCTTGGCGCCCTGGCTGAGCTTGATCTCGATCATCTTCACCTGCGGATCGCGCGCGTTCTCCTCGAAGCGCGACTCGCTGAAGCGGCCGTCGTCGTCGCGGCAGCCGAAATAGCCCGAGCCGATCTCCCAGATCAGGTCGCCGCCGTGGACGCGGTGGTGGCGCGAGATCGAGCCCTCGCCCGTGTCGTGCGCGAAGCCGCCGAGCTTCGCGCCCTGGTTGAGCGCCAGCACGGCGTTGGCCGACAGCGAGCCGAAGCTCATGGCCGAGATGTTGAACACGCTGGCGCTGTAGGGCTGCGTGCAGCCGGTGCCCGGCGCGCTGGCGGTGGCCGGCGCGCCGCCGATGACGATGCGGAAGTCGTGGCCGTCGAGCCGGGTCGGCTGCATCGAATGGTTGATCCATTCGTAGCCGGTGCGCCCGACGTCGATCTGGGTCCCGAACGGCCGGTTGTCCGGTTCGCCCTTGGCGCGCTGGTAGACCAGCGAGCGCTGCGCGCGCGAGAACGGCGTCGCCTCCTGGTCGCTCTCGATGAAGTACTGGCGCAGTTCCGGCCGGACGTACTCGAGCAGGAAGCGCAGGTGGCCGACCACCGGATAGTTGCGCAGGATGGCGTGGCGCGTCTGGCGCCGGTCGTGCAGGCCGAGCGCCGTCAGCGCGCCGAAGGACGCCGCCACGGCGAGCCAACCGCCGCCGGCCGTGGCCGATGCCGACAGCGCGGCGGCGCCCAGGCTGGCGGCGAAGCCCGCCGCGCACAGCGCGAAGACCGTGTAGCGGACCGGGAAGGAAGCGAATGAGGGGGCGCGAATGATGTCTCTCCGGAAGCCTGCTGCATCATAGAGGGCCGATCCCGACCCGATCCCCACCCGATTCCGACATGACCACGCCCGCCTCCGACCTGCCTTCCGACGTCCCCGCCGAGCCGCCCGCGATGGCGCCGTCCGCCCTGGCGGCCGACCAGCCGCTCGGCCCCGAGGACTTCGACCTGCTCGACAGCCTGCTCGACACCCTGCGCGAGAGCGACGACGAAGTCCCGCAATGGGAGTTCTGCGAGGGCTTCATGGCCGCCCTGATCTGCTGCCGCCGCCCGGTGCCGCCCACCGAGTACTTCCCGTTGATCTTCGGCGACGGCTTCGTCGCCGCGCGCCACATGGAGCTGGTCTGGCACTGGAAGCGCCGCTGGCAGGAGATCGAGACCGCGCTCGATGCCGCCGTGGAGGCGCTCGACGACGACCGCGCCTACCAGCCCGAGGTGCTCGACACGCGCGGCGCCATCGCCTCGCTGCCCGAGGAGGAGCGCGCCGAGGTCGCCGGCGAGGCCATCCCGTCGTTCGCCCAGGTGTGGGCGCTGGGCTTCATGTTCGCGGTCGAGAACTGGCCCGAGGACTGGGCCGCGCCGCGCGACAAGGAGGCCGCCGGCATGCTCGACGACGCGCTCGATGCCATCGTCGCCCTGACCGAGGACGACACCGGCAAGCCCGAGGTCTCGATGTTCAGCGAGGACGGACCGCCCAGCGTCAGCCAGCGCCGGCTCGATGCCTTCGGCGAGGCGATCTGGGCCGTCTACGACCTGCGCCAGCTCTGGAAGAGCATGGGTCCGCGCCAGGAGACCATCCGCAAGGAGGCCACGCCCGGGCGCAACGATCCGTGCCCGTGCGGCAGCGGCAAGAAATTCAAGAAGTGCCACGGCGCCTGAACCCCCCCGACCCGGAGCATCCATTCCCATGACCGACAAGATCCTCGTGTTCTATGGCTCCTACCGCGCCGACCGCCAGGGCATCCGCCTGGCGGACTATGTCGTCGCCGGCCTGAAGGCGCGCGGCGCCGAGGCCGAGCTGATCGATGCCCGCGCCGTCGGGCTGCCGCTGCTCGACCGCATGTACAAGGAATATCCGCCCGGCGAGGCGCCCGCCGCCATGGAGACGCTGGCCGGCAAGCTGCGCGCCGCCGATGGCTTCGTCTTCGTCACCGGCGAATACAACTGGGGCCCGCAGCCCGGCCTGAAGAACCTGACCGACCACTTCCTGGAGGAGTGGTTCTGGCGGCCGGCGGCCATCGCCAGCTATTCGGCCGGCCGCTTCTCCGGCGTGCGCGCCGGCGCGGCCTGGCACCCGATCCTGTCGGAGATGGGCATGGTGGTGGTCTCCAGCACCCTGGCCGTCGGCCCGATCGCGCAGACGCTCGACGAACAGGCCCAACCCATCGGCAAGCCGGGCGAGTCGCTCGACCGTTCCTTCGTGCGCTTCGCCGACGACCTGGCCTGGTGGACCGAGGCGGCGCGCGCGCAGCGGGCGCATCGCGCGCCCCCGTACTGAGCCGGGGGCGCCCACGGCGCTCCCCACGCCTCATCCCCCCAGCCCTTCGACGACGGAGTCCTCCCATGCTTCAGATGCGCCCCGGTTGCGAATGCTGCGATCGCGACCTGCCGGCCGACGGACCGGAGGCGCGGATCTGCTCCTTCGAATGCACCTTCTGCCAGGACTGCGCCACGCGGCGGCTGGCCGGCATCTGCCCGAACTGCGGCGGCGAACTGGTGCCGCGTCCACGCCGCCCGACCGCCCGGCTGGCGACCGCGCCGGCCTCGACCGAGCGGGTCTTCAGACCCGGGCCACCACCCGCCTGAGCGCCTCGAAGCAGTCGACGTCGATCGCCGTGCCGACGTTCTCGGCCATGATCTCCAGGGTGCCTTCCACCGGGATCGCGCCCCGGTAGGGCCGGTCGGCGGAGATGGCGTCGAAGATGTCGGCGGTGGTGATGATGCGGGTCTCCAGCGAGATCTGGTCGGCGCCGAGGCCGCGCGGATAGCCCTTGCCGTCGAGCCGCTCGTGGTGCGCCGCCGCGATGCGCGCCAGTTCCTCGAAGGCGCCGATGCGCGAGAGGATGGCTTCGGTGTGCTGCGCGTGCTGCTGCACCGACACCCACTCCTCGCGGTCGAGCTTGGCGGGCTTGTCCAGCACCGAATTGCTCACCCCCAGCTTGCCGACGTCGTGCAGCAGGGCGCCCCGGCGCAGCCAGCGGCGCCGCTCGGGCGCCATCCCCAGGTCGGCGGCGATGGCCTCGACATAGGTGGCCACCCGCGTGCTGTGGCCGCTGGTGAAGGGGCTCTTGCTGTCCACCACCTGCCCGAAGGCCGCGGCGATGTCGTCGAGGTAGTCCTCGTCGAGCACCGCGCGCTCCGAGCCCGGCTCCATGGCGAACACCAGCGCCTCGACGCCCGGCGAGGCCAGGTGACGCCAGAACACCGGATCCAGCGCGACGCGCTCGAAGGCCTTGACCAGCATCGGATCGAACCAGCCGCCGGCGCGGCGCCGGGCCTCGCGCAACGCCGCATCGGCATTGCCGGCGGTATGGAAGACGTCGATCACCTGGGACAGCAGCGCGATGCGCGCGTACAGCGGGATGCGCTCGCCGGCCAGATGCCGCGGCCGGCCACCGCCGTCCCAGTGTTCGTCCAGGCCGGCGATGCCCTCGGCCACCGCCTCGCCGAAACGCAGCTGGCGCGCGATGTCGGCGCCGCGCGTGCAGCGCGTCTGGATCAGCTCGTCGGCGATGCGCGGCCCGTTGCGCAGGATGCCGACGATGCCGCGCAGCCGGTCCGACAGTCCCGCCTTCAGCCCGGTGTGGCTGAAGACGAAGCTCAGCATCTGCGGCAGGCCGTCGCCGACGGTCTTGAAGTCGCGCTTGAAGCTCAGGTCGTCGGTCATGTAGAGCTCGCAGATGCGCGCGGCATTGCTGCTGCAGCCCAGGTCCTTCAGCAGGATCGTGTAGTAGAGGTCGCGCAATGCCGTCTCGTCGAGCCCGAGCTGCAGCCCGATGTGCATGCCGATCCAGCAGGCGCGCACGCAATGGCCGCGCGGCTGGCCCTCGGTGATGTCCAGGGCGTGGCTGAGCGAGCCGATCAGCTCGCTCAGTCGCAGGCCGGCGACCGCCGGAGGTGGAGGCGGAGGCTGAGGCTGAGGCGTTGCCATGTTCGGATGGTCGTGGGAGGGCTTCATCACCGCTGTATCGGCAGGACCGGCGCGCGACTTGAAGCGACTGTCGATGCCGAATACCAAATCCTGCATGCAGAACCGACGATCGACGGCTCGCCATCGATTCGGGGGGTGGGGGCGGGGGCGGTGCCCCGGCCGGCTCAGGCGCGCCCGGGACCTTCGAGCCGCAGCACCAGCGTGCGCAGCGCGTGGCGCACGGTGGCCTGGCGCACGGCGGCGCGGTCGCCGTCGAAGCGGCGTCGCTCGGTGTGCACCGTGCCATCGAGCGACCAGCCGAACCACACCGTGCCGACCGGCTTGTCGGACGAGCCGCCGGTGGGACCGGCGACGCCGGTCACGGCCACCGCCACCTGGGCCCGGGACCGGGCGATGGCGCCTTCGGCCATGGCCCGCGCGACCGGCTCGCTGACCGCGCCCCGGCTGGCGATCAGCGCCGCGTCGACGCCCAGCAGCTCGTGCTTGGCGGCGTTGGAATAGGTGACGAAGCCGCGTTCGAACCAGGCGCTGGAGCCGGCCAGGTCGGTGCAGGCACCGGCGATCAGGCCGCCGGTGCAGCTCTCGGCGGTGGCGAGCAGGCGGCCGTCGCGCTGC
>Ga0308157_10009679_pt1 | contig 10620 bp, 9 predicted proteins | sample PhyBR1_FD_201035 | JGI IMG/M metagenome (GOLD analysis project Ga0308157, IMG submission 201035) | Phyllosphere microbial communities from UC Gill Tract Community Farm, Albany, California, United States - DLSLB.R1 | ecosystem: Host-associated > Plants > Phyllosphere > Unclassified | place: USA...
CTCAGCCCCGGTTTGCGCATCATCATTCCGTTCATCGAGAAAGTCTCGTACAAGCACAGCCTCAAGGAAATTCCACTGGACGTGCCCAGCCAAGTCTGTATTACGCGTGACAACACACAGCTGCAGGTCGACGGCATCCTGTACTTTCAAGTCACCGACCCCATGCGCGCCAGCTACGGCTCGTCCAACTACATCATGGCGGTGACACAGCTGGCGCAAACCTCGCTGCGCAGCGTGATCGGCAAACTGGAGCTGGACAAGACCTTTGAAGAGCGCGACATGATCAACGCGCAAGTGGTCAACGCCATTGACGAAGCCGCCCTGAACTGGGGCGTCAAGGTGCTGCGCTATGAAATCAAGGATTTGACACCTCCCGCCGAAATTCTGCGCGCCATGCAGGCCCAGATCACCGCTGAACGTGAAAAGCGCGCCTTGATTGCCGCCTCTGAAGGCCGCCGCCAGGAGCAAATCAACATTGCCACCGGCGAACGCGAAGCGTTCATCGCCCGCTCTGAAGGTGAAAAGCAAGCTGCAATCAATAAAGCCCAGGGTGAAGCTTCGGCCATCACCACCGTGGCTGAGGCCACCGCGCAAGCGCTGGAGCGTGTGGCTATTGCCATTCAACAACCCGGTGGCGAGCAGGCTGTGCAACTGAAAGTGGCTGAAAGCGCTGTGGATGCCTACAGCAAGGTCGCCAAAGATGCCAACACCACCCTCATCGTGCCCAGCAATATCTCTGAAGTCTCGGGCCTCATCGCCTCTGCCATGCGCGTGGTTCAGCAAGGCGCACGCAACTAACTTCGTTTTTTTAGGTGCAATAGGCCTTTAAAGCCAGGCACCTCTAAAAAACAGGTTAGAATTTCAGCTTCGGAAGGGTGGATGAGTGGCTTAAGTCGCACGCCTGGAAAGCGTGTGTGGGTTAATCCCCACCGCGGGTTCGAATCCCGCCTCTTCCGCCACATACTGTTTTTGATGCTCAAGCATTCCAAGCTCGGGACATCGTCAAAATCAAGAGATCAAGCCCCAGAGCAGCAATGTACTGGGGCTTTTTTGCATTTCAGTCCCAGCCTCAAGCTTTGCGCAGTCACCCGATAAAGCCCATGCACTGCCAATGACAAAGCTGGCACCGCGCACGAAAAAAACCAAGTGACGCACCGCAGTAGCAGCACCTGCCTCAGTGCCTGAATGCGCTTTGTACGCCATTACGAATTCAGGTTCATACACTCCACACCGTCACTGCAAGCTGCAGGCGTCCAGTTTTTGCAGCGCAGGCCAATCGTGCTCATGAAATGTCAGCTGACGGCCCTGCGGCCCCGCCAGCGCCGTCAGTACGCCGGGAAATCCCAGCGCTGCCACAGAGATATCTGCCAATGCTGCATTGCTGCGCTCCAGCTGCTCGCGCTCAGACATGTCAAATTGCGGCACAAGCTGCGGGAAGCGCTCACGCAAAGCTGCATTGCTCCAGGTCAGCAGCGGCACCTGCAGGCTGCTTAAGCCACTGCCAGTACGGTATTGATCTGCACATGGAGGCATAGCCACCCCATGGTCACTGGAGTACAGCAGCAAGGCTGTTTTCCCCTGCCCAGCGCCGCGCTCCACCATTTGAATCCATTGCGTCAGCAAATCACTGGAATAGCGCAGTGAGTTGTCATAAACATCCGGAAAGAGCGCCGCAGTGGCGGGATAGCGCTCTTCAACCTGAAAGTGACTGCCGTAAGTGTGAAGCACCACCAGCTTGCGGGGCGCGGGGTCTTGCAGCGCTTCTTGCAGATGCGGTGTCAGCACCTCGTCCCACTCGCCATTTCCTGCCTTCAAAAACACATCCGCAGCACGCCGGAATGTGACGCCATAAAAATCTTCTACCGCGCTGTGATAGCGCGAATTGCTCACCACAAAGGTTTTGTAGCCGGCTTGGCGGGCAATATCCAGAAACGAGGGAGCACGGTGCTCCACGCTGTCTTGCGCTGCCATGCCAGTGAGCAGATAAGGCAGCGCTGCCGCCGTATTCAAACCATGGGCCATTGCACGCGCCACCTGCACACCCTGCAATTGCGCCAAGGCACCATTGGTGTCAGCACCCTGATACCCCAGGAGTGACCAACGCTGCGCTGACGCACTCTCTCCAATCACAACCACCAGGGTATCCACCTGTGCAGCTTCAGGCGCAGCACTGGGCAGTTGTGGCGTGTAAAACAAGCTGTCAGTCAATTGCTGCTGCGCCGTCCATGCACGCACAATGTGCATGGGGTAAATGGTTTTCAGCTTGCGGATCACTTCATCAAAGTCATAACGCTTGACCAGCACAAACACAAGAAAAACACTCCAGATCACCACCCCCGCCCAGGACAGTTTGCGCAACACGGGCGATGCATTGGCCGACATGCTTGCGAAACGCCAGACATAGCGACAAGCAAAGATACCCGCCACCAGCCACGCCACGGCACACGCCACCCATGGCCAGGGCAGCACGCCCACGAACTCCTGCGCTTCCTGCCAGTTGGTGCGCAGCGCGGTCGCAAGCAGCAACTGGTCTGCCAGATTTCCAAAAAAACCAACGTGAACAATATTGATGGCGCCCAGAGCCAGCAACCCCGCCATTGCCAGAGCCAAAGCAGGCCGCCACAGCGTTAATGGCCAGAACAAGAAGGCCGCTGCAACCCAGAGAGCACCAGCACGCAGGCTGAGCCCTTCTAACAATGCTGGAGTGAACAGCCACATCCAGCACACAAAGGCCAACCAGCCCCGGCTATTTTTTGGAGACATGCAACTCAATCGATATTCAATGCGTCGCGCAGCTTACTGCATCTGGACACATGTTTTTGGGCAAGCAGGTACAGTTCGAAACCTTCACTTGCTGGCGTATTGCGCTTGGCTACTACCTTTCATTTTCCATCACCATACTGAATGACCGCTCCCGCACTGCCCATCCTGTATTCCTTTCGCCGCTGCCCATACGCCATGCGTGCGCGTTTGGCTCTGGCACATGCCGGCATGGCTTGCGAGTTGCGTGAAATCAATTTGCGCGCCAAGCCTCAGGCACTTCTGGATGCATCGCCCAAGGGTACTGTGCCGGTGCTGGTCCTGCAAGATGGCCAGGTGATCGAGCAAAGTCTGGCGATCATGCTGCATGCGCTGCAGACGAATGACCCAGATGGCTGGCTCACCCCTACCCACGGCACGCAAGATGACATGCTGGCCTTGGTTGGTCGCAACGACGATTTTTTTAAGCAAGCACTGGACCGTTGCAAGTACCCTGAGCGCTATACCGCCGAAGCCGTCAATCAGGCTCAGACCGATGCCATCACGTGGCTCGCAGCCTTGGATGAACAACTGGCAGAAACAGGCTATCTGTATGGCTTGAACCCCAGCCTGGCCGACATGGCTTTGCGCCCCTTTGTGCGCCAGTTTGCGCGCATTGATGAGGCTCAATGGGCTGAGCAGCCCTGGCCTCATCTGCAAGACTGGCTGCAGCGCTGGATTGATTCAGCCCTGTTTGCCGAAGTCATGGAAACCTACCCAGGCTGGATACCAGACACCACGGGACCAATTTTCAGCACCAGCAGCATTGAATCTGCTTAAAGCTTTGACAGCTCCAAGCTTTAAAACTTGCTAACACCACGCAGCCAGCCATGGGCTCTTGATTGAGAGAGTTCACAAAGCCTCACAAAGCACAAAAGTGCACGGCAAGGCAGAGTGACACTGAATCAAAGAGACTGTTCGCCGCTCTTAGGCTTACAGCGCCTGTATTTCAAGCGCCAGTCACTGCCTTTTTTATTTTTTCTTGTTAAACCAAGCCCCTGGACGGCGTGCCGACACCACGGGGCTTGTCTTTTTATGCAGCACTGGTGCCGCAGCACTGCGGCGGCCCTCGCCAGCGGGCATGCTGTCGCCCCACTGGATGTCTGCGCGCTCAATGCTGCGCCATTCACCGGGGCGCAAATCACCCAGCTCCAAGTTGGCAATGCTTTGGCGAATCAGGCGCAGTGTCGGATGGCCAATCGCCGCCGTCATCTTGCGCACCTGGCGGTTCTTGCCCTCAACCACCTGAATTTCCATCCACACATCCTGCACGCTTTTGCGGACACGCACAGGTGGATCACGGGGAGCGATTTGCGGCTGTGGCTCCAGCAACTGTGCCTGGCAAGGCAAGGTGGTGTAGTCCTCAATGCGCAGACCAGCACGCAGGCGCTGCAAGGCCGCTTCATCAGGCACACGCTCAACCAGCGCCCAGTAGGTTTTCGGCTTTTCGTTGCGCGGGTGCAGCAGTTGCTCAATCAAAGGGCCATCGTCAGTGAGCAACAGCAGACCTTCCGAATCCTTATCCAGACGGCCTGCCGGATACACCCCCTTGGGCAAATCAAACTCCGCCAATGAACGCGCTCCACCCTCAGGCGTGAACTGGGATAAAACGTCGTAGGGCTTGTGAAAGAGGATGTACTGGGGCATGCAGAAATCAGGAGGTCTCAAAGCACAGATTGTCAGCCAAACCAAAAGCCCCAGCACGACAAGCATGCTGGGGCTTTTGCTGGTGACTGCTAAAGATTAAGTGCGTTTTCCGCCTTTGAGCAGCAAGACCAGCAGCAGCACCGAAAAGCCCGCAAAGCAGATAAAAGACCAGTTGGCAATCGAGCCGCCAAGGAACGTCCAGTCCACCGCGGTGCAATCGCCGGACCCACGGAAAATCATGGGAATGGCGCGGCTGATCGAGTAGTTTTCGATCATGCCGTAGAAGTCACGCCCACAGGTGGCGAACTCAGGGGGATTCCATTGCAGCCAGCTTTGGCGTGCAGCCACAAAAGCACCAAATCCAGAGGCCAGCAAGGCCAGTACGCCAAAAGATTTCCACCACCCACTTTGCCCTTTCAGGCTTGCCAGTCCAGCCAAGACAGCGACCAAAATCAATGCATACCGCTGCACGATGCACATTGGGCAAGGCTCTAAACCCTGCACATACTGCAGATACATGCCGAAGGCCAGCATGCCCACGCAAATGGCAGCAATCAGCGCCAGAGTGCGGCGCGGGGCTGTGGTGATCTGATTTAAAACCTGCATGGTTCTCTCATCAACAGGAGGGGCGGCATCAACGCCCCCTGCCCCATGCAGGCGACGCCGTTAGATGCCGGCAGCTTCGTCCAAGAATACCTTGGCGCGCCGCGGTGTCACCACCAGCGTCTCTCCTTCGCGCAGCCCCATTTCACGGTACTGCTGTGCAGAGATTTGCGCCTCGATCAAATGCTCAGAATCCGCATTGTCTTTGGTTTGGTGATCATCCGCAGCAATAAGTTCCAAACGTGCGATGGGGCCCACCACAATCGCGCGACTGAGCTGCACCACCATGCCTGTCTGGCGGCCATTGCCATCGGTATGCTGCCCCGGCGAATAGCGCTCCACATCGAGCTCATGCGGACGCACATATGCAAACGCACTCTTGTCAGTGGCTCCGACCGCCTCGCTGCTTTCCAGCTGCATGCCCTCTTCCAGATAGACATGCCCATCCTTGGCACGGCCCTTGAACAAGTTGACGTCGCCCAGAAAACCGTAAACAAAGGGACTGGCAGGGTTGTCCCACACTTGCTGCGGTGTTCCCTCTTGTTCAATCTTGCCCTGATTGATGACCACCACGCGGTCGGCCACTTCCAGCGCCTCTTCCTGATCGTGTGTCACGAAGATGGAGGTCACATGCAGCTCATCGTGCAGGCGGCGCAACCAGCGGCGCAGTTCCTTGCGCACCTTGGCATCCAGTGCACCAAAAGGTTCATCCAGCAGCAACACCTTAGGTTCAACGGCCAAAGCGCGCGCCAAGGCAATGCGCTGGCGTTGTCCACCAGACAGCTGTGAAGGGAAACGATCAGCCACCCAGTCAAGCTGCACCAGCTTGAGCAGGCTCATGACCTTTTCTTTGATCTGCGCTTCGCTGGGGCGTTCTTTGCGAGGTTTGACGCGCAGGCCAAAAGCCACGTTCTCAAACACCGTCATATGCCTGAACAGGGCGTAATGCTGAAATACAAAGCCCACATTGCGGTCGCGCACATGCACGTCCGTGGTGTCTTCACCGCTGAAGTGGATGCTGCCCACGTCGGCCGTCTCCAGGCCTGCGATGATGCGCAGCAGCGTGGTCTTGCCGCAGCCCGAGGGGCCAAGCAGCGCAATCAGCTCTCCCGACTTGATGTCCAGGCTCACATCGCGCAGGGCCTGGAAGTCGCCAAACTGCTTGCTGACATTGCGAATTTCAATGCTCATGGTCTGTCTCTTTCAAATGCGTTGCACGCTCAAGATGCCTTGAGGGGTGTCGGACGCTCTGGCGGCAAGTTGGCTGCCGCCTTGATCTGTTGTTCGTGCTTCCACTCCGCCACGGTCTTGATGAGCAAAGTCACCAGCGCCAGCAAAGCCAGCAAAGACGCCGCTGCGAAAGCCGCCACGGACTGGTATTCGTTGTACAAAATCTCAACGTGCAAAGGAATCGTGTTGGTCTGACCGCGGATATGCCCAGAGACCACCGACACCGCGCCAAACTCGCCCATGGCACGGGCGTTACACAAGATCACGCCGTACAGCAGGCCCCATTTGATGTTAGGCAAGGTCACATGCCAAAAGGTTTGCCAACCGCTGGCCCCCAGTACGATGGCCGCTTGCTCTTCGTCATTGCCTTGCGCTTGCATCAGCGGAATCAGCTCACGGGCAATGAATGGGAAGGTCACAAACACGGTCGCCAGCACAATGCCTGGCACAGCAAAGATGATCTTGATGTCATGCTCTGCCAGCCAGGGGCCCAGCCAGCCGTGGGCACCAAACACCAGCACGTACATCAGGCCAGCCACCACGGGCGAGATAGAAAACGGCAAGTCAATCAGCGTGGTCAAAAAAGCTTTGCCTTTGAACTCGTACTTGGCAATACACCAGGCGGCGGCCACACCAAAGACCAGGTTCAGTGGCACCGCAATTACGGCAGTCAGCAAGGTCAGCTTGATGGCAGCCCAGGCGTCTGGCTCATTCAAGCCCTCCCAATACGCTTGCAGCCCTTTGCGCAGCGCCTCGGTAAACACAGCGGCCAGCGGCAGCACTAGGAACAGCAAGATAAAGGTCAGTGCCACTCCCACCAGCAGCCAGCGCACCCAGCGTGGCTCTGTCGTGGAGAGTTTTTCAGGTCTGCTGCCTTTGGGTGGGGCTGTGAGCTTGTAGGCAATCACAAGCACCACCAGGATAGCCAGCAGCACTTTCAACAAAAAGTAATGTTGCTCGTTCATGCGGGAGCTCCTGTATGGCGGCGCTGCCACGCTTGCAAGGCATTGATCACCAGCAGCAGGACAAAGGAGATCACCAGCATCACCACAGCCACGGCTGTGGCTCCAGCGTAGTCATACTGCTCCAGCTTGCCGATGATGATCAACGGTGTGATTTCTGAAACCATGGGCATATTGCCCGCGATGAAAATAACCGAGCCGTATTCACCCACCGCGCGTGCAAATGCCATGGCAAAGCCTGTCATCAACGCTGGCAAGATGCTGGGCAAAATGACTTTGTAGAAAATCTGCCAGCGCGAAGCCCCCAGACTGGTGGCTGCTTCTTCCAGTTCTTTTTCAGAGTCTTCAAGTACGGGCTGTACGGTGCGCACCACGAAAGGCAACCCAATAAAGATCAGTGCAATCACAATCCCGTTGGGGTTGAACGCCAGCTGAATCCCTAAAGGCTCCAGGTACTGCCCTACCCAGCCGTTGCCTGCCAGCAATGCCGTCAGTGAAATGCCTGCCACTGCCGTGGGCAGCGCGAAAGGCAAATCCACCAGTGCATCTACGATCTTCTTACCCGGAAACTTGTAGCGCACCAGCACCCATGCAATCAGCAGGCCAAAGACCAGATTCACGCACGCAGCGATGAACGATGTGCCAAAGGTCAGCTTGTAGGAAGCCACTACGCGCGGTGAAGAGACTGCTTCCCAGAACTGGGGCCAAGACAGTTCAAATGTCTTGAAGATCAGTGCTGACAATGGGATCAGCACAATGATGCTCAGATAAAAAAGTGTGTAGCCCAAGGTCAGCCCGAAACCGGGCAAAACGCGCTTAGCGCCACGCCCACGGCGAACCGCAGCGGTGGCGCTAAGTCTGCTTGGGCTGGCGGGAGATGCAGAAGCCATGGTGTCCCTGTCAGCCTAGATTGTTGTTATGTGCATGCAAAGCGCAAAGGCGCTGTGCATTACTTGCCTGGTGTGTAGATTTCGTCGAACTTGCCACCGTCATTGAAGTGAACCTTCTGCGCTTCACCCAATGAGCCAAAGTACTTGCCCACCGTAAATTGCTTCAGGGGCTTGAATATATCGGCGTGCTTCTTGAGCACAGCTTCCGAACGGGGGCGCAATGCATGATTGGCTGCAATTTCCTGGGCTTCGTCAGAGTACAGATAGTCCAGGTAAGCCTTGGCCAATGCGCCTGAACCTTTCTTCTCAGCCGTGCGCTGAACAACAGCTACTGGGTTCTCTGCAATGATGGAGCTGGATGGGTACACCGCCTGCACCTTGCCTTTGCCAAATTCACGGTCTACCGAGATCACCTCGGATTCAAACGTGATGAGCACATCACCAATATTGCGCTGCAAGAAAATGGCTGTTGCGTCACGCCCACCCTTGCCCAGAACCGGAACGTTCTTGTACAGATTTTTCACAAAAGCCTGCGCATCAGCATCCGAGCCACCGTTTTCACGCACCGAGCCCCAGGCGGCCAGATAGGCGTAGCGTCCATTGCCACCAGTTTTGGGGTTCACGACCACTACCTTGACATCTGGGCGAATCAGATCTTTCCAGTCTTTGATGTTCTTGGGGTTGCCTTGGCGCACCAGAAACAGCATGGTCGATGTTGTTGGCGATGCGTCGTTAGGAAACTGCTTGGCCCAGTCTTTGGCTACCACGCCGTTACTGGCCAGAAATTCAATGTCTGTGGTGGTGTTGAAAGTCACCACGTCGGCAGGCAGTCCGTCATTGACGGCACGGGCTTGAGCGCTGGAGCCGCCATGCGCTTGGTCAATCTTGACGTCCTTGCCGGTGGTCTTCTTGTAGTGCGCAACGAACGCTTGGTTGTAGTCCTTATAGAACTCGCGTGCAACGTCGTATGAAACGTTGAGCAATTGATCCTGCGCACTTGCCATGCCACCGGCAGCCAGCGCAATCGTTGCCAACAGAGTCTTGAGCTTCAAAGATGTCATGGTGTGGTCGCCTTGCTCACTAGGAGCGTTTTAAAGAGATGCTTCGAATTGTGATGAAGAGTTCTTAAAACTCAAAAGAATATATTCTTTTAAATTTATCGAAAAATTGCATATAGAAAATATGAGCAAGATCCGCATGTCTGACAGCGCATGCCCGTACTTTGAATACCCATATCAAGCCGCAATCTGCTGCTTGCCCATACCCCAGTCCATGTCTTGCAGCAAAGATTCAAGCAAGGCAAAGCCCAGAGGCCAGCGGCCATGGCCTGATTCCACATTGATGTGGCCTGCGTTTTGCAGCCGCACAAATTCACTGCCCCATGCCCGTGCATAGGCTCCCGCCAGACGCACAGGGCAATATGGATCGTTGCTGCTGGCAACCAGCACACTGCGATAAGGCAAGGCCTTATAGGGCACCGGCGCAAAGTCGGCCAAATGAGCTCTGCGCTCAGGGTCTGCCGGAGCCACCAGCAATGCACTGCGAATGCGCGCTGCAGCTGCTGCTGAGACATGGGTGGTCGTAATGCACCCCAGACTGTGCGCCACCACAATGGCAGGCTCAGGGCGCGACAGCAGCACGGTTTCCAAAGTACGCACCCAGTCTTCACGCTTGGGCGTGAGCCAGTCTTCTTGCTCTACCCGCTCCGCGTGGGGAAGTGCTTGGGCCCACAAACTTTGCCAATGCTCGACGCCAGAATTGCGCCAGCCTGGAACAATGATGATGCGAGGTGGGGTGGTGGACATGGCATGCTCTCCTTGGGAGGGCCGATTGTGAAAGCCTGCTCACCAAACTCCAACGAATGATTCGTTGTTTCCTTATGCGCATAAGCATGTGCACAGAGGAACAACAGCGCTGCAAACACCGCACGGCGCAGGAAATTTGTGGCCGGCCTTCGTGTCTTCGTAGCAAAAAAAGCCATAAAAAAAGCGCTACATCCTATACAGGATGAGCGCTCCAGGCTTGTTTATTTGACGACTAAATATCAGCCGCCAAGGCAATGTTCACGCGTTCGCAGTTGGCATACAACGCATTCAGGGATACCTTGGACATCACACGCTGCCCGTCAGGCAGCTCCAGCTCAAACACAAAGTGGCTGCCACGAAAAGTGCGTTCACGCACCTTCACGTTCACTCCGCTTTCAGCTACACGCACATGCTCAGGGCGCAGCAAAACTTGCATGCCATGCGCAGTGGCGTAATGGGGGTGCCCTGCGGGCAGCAGACCCAGTGCGGTTTGCCATTGACCACCAGCGGTGGTTTTCGCATGCACCAAGGTCCCTTCGCCGACAAACTGCGCAACATCCTGTGTCGCAGGTGCGCAGTACACCTGCACTGCGTTGCCCCACTGCATGAGCTGACCACGCGCCATAACCCCCACATTGTCGGCCATGGCAAAGGCCTCATTTTGGTCGTGCGTCACCATCAAAG
>Ga0308157_10009680_pt1 | contig 10619 bp, 7 predicted proteins | sample PhyBR1_FD_201035 | JGI IMG/M metagenome (GOLD analysis project Ga0308157, IMG submission 201035) | Phyllosphere microbial communities from UC Gill Tract Community Farm, Albany, California, United States - DLSLB.R1 | ecosystem: Host-associated > Plants > Phyllosphere > Unclassified | place: USA...
GGACTGATCTCATCATGACCGGTATCGCGCTCAATATTGCAGCCGCCGCAGGCACGACGCTGGGACTGTTTCTTGCCACCGGCGACAAGGGCATGTCAGGCGCGTTGAAAAGCGGCGCATTGCCAAGTCTTGCTGTGCCCTATATCGGCAATATCCATATCCTGAGCTTTGCAGCATTGCTCGCCGTGCCGGCAGTCAGCCTCATGATGATGCGCACCCGCTTCGGCCTTCATGTGCGGGCGACAGGCGTTGATCCCAAATCCGCCCGCGCGGCAGGCATTCACGTCAAGCGTGTGCAAATGCAGGCACTGGTGCTTTCGGGCATATTCGGCGGGGCTGCGGGTGCTTATCTTTCGCTCGGCTATGTCACATGGTTCGGCCAGAACATGACGGCCGGTCGCGGCTTCATTGCCATTGCAGCGGAGGTTATGGGACAGGGAACGGCTTGGGGAACACTGGCCGCAAGCCTTGTGCTGGCCGCAGCAGAATCTCTCGCCATTACGCTGCAAAGCCTTGGTCTGCCGTTCGAGCTGATGCAGATGATCCCTTATCTGGTCCCGGTCGTCGTCCTGACGGTCCACGCCGCCAGAAGACAGCGGCGTGCGAGACAATTGAAGAAATCCTGACATGCATAAGAATGAGAAACACATGAAAGCCTGGGAGCTTACACGCGATCTGTTGCGCGACACCAAACCTGTCATCCGCACAGCGGAGGAACAGACATGGGATGCAAGCGCCGTCATGAAGGCGCAGGACGACCTCATGGCCATGTTCTGGAAAAGCAATGTTCCGGGATCGGCTGCACCGGAATGCCTGATGGCCGGTGCGCTGCAATCGCTTGAAAACAAAGGCTTTGTGCTGGCACCTTACGAAGAGCTTCTGCGTGATGGGCTTGCAGCGCTGGAGCGCGGCGACTTTGAAACGCTTTATCGCATCGATATGCGCCTGCGCATCCTGATGCGTGCGGCAAAGCCGGACCCGGACCACCCATCGCAGAAGACTACGCGTTTTGCATCGTGGGAAGCCTTTGACGCGACGGTCAAATGGCCGGAAGACGTGGCTTATGATCTTGGCTCCGACAATTTCCGCGAGCGCATGTCGGCTGCGTGGATGGCGCAGCTCGTGGGGGCTGCGGCTGGCACGGCGCTCGAAGGCTATACGGCTGAAAACATTGCCGAAGTCTTCGGCCCGATCCGCGACTATGTGCGCGAGCCCAACACCTATAATGACGACATCACCTTCGAGATCGCCTTTCTGGAAGCCTTTGGCGACAAGGGGTCTGCCGTGACCAGCGCCGACATTGCGGAGCGCTGGACTTCGCTTATCCCGCTTGGCTGGTCGGCAGAGGCAATCGCGCTTTCCAACATGCGGCGCGGTCTCACCGCGCCTGAAACCGGCACTCGCGACAATCCGTTCGATGAATGGATCGGCGCGCAGATGCGCGGCACGATCTGCGGCATGGTCGTGCCGGGCCGCGCCCGCGAAGCCGCCCGCCTCGCATGGATGGATGCGGAAATTTCGCATGCCGGAAACGGAATCTTGGGCGAAATTTTCAATGCCGTCATGGCGGCGCGCGCTTTTGCAGTGAGCGACACCCGCGAATTGCTGGTTTCCACGGCAGCACTTTTCTCGACCGATACCGAATATGGTGCGGTTCTCGCCTTCGCGCTCGATGCCTGCCATACGGCTGCTAACTGGCAGGATGCATGGGCGAAATGCGATGCGGAATATGCCGAGTATAACTGGATTCACGTCACACCAAACGCCGCAGCACAGGTGGTTGCGCTGTGGTTTGGCGAGGGTGATTTCGACCGCACGCTCGAAATCGTCTGCGGCATCGGTCACGATGTCGACTGCAATGCCGCGCAGATTCTGAGCATGATCGCCATCCAGCACGGCCCCGGCATCATTGCGGAACGGTGGTCGAAGCCGCTTCTGGCCGACGACATCGTCACTTATATGCGCCGTCCGGCGAAAATTTCCTTCAAGGCGCTTGTCGACCAGACGGTTGATGCAGCGCGCAACGCTCTCTAAATCTTTTTATCAGGAAGCACTTATGGCCCGTAAAATCATTATTGATACCGATCCCGGTCAGGACGATGCCGTCGCCATTCTTCTGGCGCTGGCAAGCCCGGAACTCGATATTCTCGGCATCACCGCTGTTGCTGGCAACGGCCCGCTGGCGCGTACCGAGATCAACACCCGCACCATCTGCGAAGTGGCAAAGAAGCCGGACACAAAAGTCTTCGCAGGCTCCATCTGCCCGCTGGTGCGCCCACTGGTTACGGCTGAAAACGTCCACGGCAAGACCGGCCTTGATGGCTATGATCTGCCTGCCCCGACCATGCCGCTTCAGGCGCAGCATGGCGTTGATTTCATTATTGAAACGCTGATGAAGGAAGAGCCAGGCACTGTTACGCTCTGCCCGCTTGGCCCTCTCACAAATATCGCATCCGCACTGATCCGCGAGCCGAAGATCGCTGAACGCGTCAAGGAAATCGTGCTGATGGGCGGCGGTTATTTTGAAGGCGGCAACATCACGCCATCGGCGGAATTCAACATTTATGTCGATCCGCACGCAGCCTCCGTTGTCTTCAAATCCGGCATAAAAATCACCATGATGCCGCTCGACGTCACCCACAAGGTGTTGACCACCGAGAAGCGTATCGCCGCCATTCGCGGCATCGGCACCCATGTCGGCGAAGTGGTTGCGGCATGGCTTGAATTCTTCGAGCGCTATGACGAAGGAAAGTACGGAACCGACGGCGGCCCGCTGCATGATCCGAATGTCATCGCCTATTTGCTGAAGCCTGAGCTCTATTCAGGCCGTCATTGCAATGTGGAAATCGAGATCAACTCGGAACTGACAATCGGCGAAACAGTCGTCGACTGGTGGGAAGTGACCGACCGTCCGAAGAACGCGCTGTTCATCAAGGATGTGGATGCAGACGGCTTCTTCAGCCTGCTGACTGAGCGTCTGGCGACGCTCTAAAACACACAATTGCCACAAAGCAGCCGCAATTACCATAATCTTGCGGCTGCCTTGCCTTGATTTAAAGGGCTTTTTGCGCGGTTTTACTGCTGATTTTGCAACAATTCAGCGACTTCCGCCGCTGTTGGCGCAGCGCTTCCCGCACCCGCTCTTGTGACCGCAATCGCGCCCGCCGCAGATGCAAAGCGCACGCAATCATGCAGCGACTCCCCTTGCGAATAGGCAACGGCAAAACCGCCATTGAAACTGTCACCCGCCGCAACCGTATCGACCACATTCACCTTGAACGGTTCGAAATGCTTGACCTCATCAGCGGTCACAAGCAATGAGCCGCGACCGCCCAGCTTGACGATGACGATCTTCGGGCCGCGTTCGAGCAGCTTGCGCGCGGCAGCCTCCGCAGAAGCAATATCGGTGGGTTCGATACCGGTGATTTCGGCGGCTTCCGTTTCATTGGGCGAAATGATCTCGCTCAAGGAAATGAGATCAGCCATGCGGCTTGCGTCACCCACGGGAGCGGGATCGAGCAGCACGGTGCCGCCTGCAGCCTTCACAGCCTTTGCAACAGCCAGATTGACGTCATGCGGGACTTCGCGCTGCAACAGCGTGATCTTCGCCCTGGCAATATCAGACGCATAGGCGTCGATATCGGAAGCCGACCAATGTGCATTGGCACCTGCGCAGACAACAATCGTGTTCTGCCCGGCTTCTTCGACCTGAATGATGGCAATGCCGGTATCGACACCATCAATCATTCGAACCCCGTCGGTATTCAGACCGAACTGCTGCATCTCTTTGACAGCCAGCTCGCCAAAAGCATCTTTGCCGACTGCACCGACAAAGCGAATGTCGCCGCCAAGCTTTGCCACCGCGACCGCCTGATTGGCGCCCTTGCCGCCAAGGCCAATGCCATAGCCCGACGCATTGAGGGTCTGGCCGGGACGCGGCAGTGCTGCCATTCTGGCGCTGACATCCACATTCACACTGCCGAAAATGAAAATCTTCAATGGAGTTCTCCACGATTGCAATTGCTGGCGAACATAGCGTCGGTTGTGGCAAACTTCCATGCCATGGTGCAAGCCATACACAAATACGGAAAGCCGGCACAAATACGGAAAACCCGAGTGAAACGCCCACTTATCGAGCTTGACCATCAATCCTTCGCCCGAGCATAAATGAGATGCGGGAATGATGTGAAATACTGAGGGAGGTTTCGGCATGGTCTCAGACAAGTTGCAGAACATGATTTCGCGTGTTCATCAGGCACTTGAACGGGATATCCAGCCACTCAATGGGCAAACGCCTCCTTTTATTCTTTTCTTTTCTTTCACCGACACCAAATCCCGCGCGCAAACACTGTCTGCCACCGCCGAAAATTTTAATGACTGCTGGAATGTCGGGCTGAAAAAGCTGCGGCAGGCCATCGACACGTCAAAACTGGAAGTCAAATGGCTGCGGGTCGATTGGGTGGAAAGCGTTGAAGACATCGATAAGCCGGAACTGACGAAGCGTCTTCAGCAGATCAAACGCAACTATTTCCGATATGGCATTGCACTGGATGCGCAATTTCAGACAGCTTTTCTCGAAACCGAGCTGAATGGCAATGCCATGCTCTACGGGGGCCCGTCGGTTCCGACCGCAATTCTCAATGAAGCAAACTTCAACCGCTATGCAACGCGCTCCCGTGGATTGGCGAAAATCCCGGTTAACGAGATCGAGCGGTTTCATGTTTTCTCCACAAAGGCGCTGTTCACGACTGATGACGATGAGAGCATCCATCTGATCCCCGGTTCGGGGCCGAACACCGGCCGCAGAGCGATTGAGATGATGGATATCGCCGATATTGACGGGCTGATTGAACGCGGCAGCCGGTTTCTTGAAAGCCAGATGGGCGACGACGGACGCTTTATCTATGGCTGGCATCCGTGCTTCGACAGTCAGATCAGGACCTACAACACCTTGCGCCATACGAGCACGCTGTATGCGATGCTTGAATCCTGGGAAGTCACCCGCGACGATGCGCTGAAAGATGCGATCGAGCGGGGGCTTGTCCATCTCACCACCAGGCTCATCAAGACAATCGACCAAGACGGCAGAGAGCTGGCTTTTCTTACGGAAGAGAATGGCGAAATCAAACTCGGCGGCAATGCCGTTTGCCTGCTGGCTCTGGTCAAATACAGTGAATTGACGGGCACAGACCGCTATCTGGCTTTGCTGGAAAAACTCGCCCTCGGCATTCTGCACATGCAGGATCAGGAGACGGGCCAGTTCAGCCACGTTCTCAATTATCCATCGCTCAGCGTCAAGGAACCCTTCCGCATCATCTATTATGATGGCGAAGCGGCGTTCGGGCTGATGCGGCTTTATTCGCTCACCCGCGATGCGCGATGGCTGGATGCGGTGGAAAAGGCGTTTCACCATTTCATGGAAGCCGATCACTGGAAGGCGCATGATCACTGGCTTTCCTATGCCGTGAATGAACTGACCCGCTATCGACCGGAACAGAAATATTACCAGTTCGGCATCCGAAATTTTGCGGATTATCTGGATTTCGTCAGCAGCCGCATCACCACCTTCCCGACACTTCTCGAATTGATGATGGCAGCGCAACAGATGATCAAGCGGATCGAGGCCGATGCGAAACTCGCGCCGCTTCTGGCCGATGTCGATCTCAGGAAGTTTTATTTCGCGCTGGAAAGACGCGCGCATCACCTGCTCAATGGCCATTTCTGGCCAGAGCTTGCGATGTTTTATGCCAATCCGGCGCGGATCAATGGCAGCTTCTTCATTCGCCACCACGCTTTTCGCGTGCGCATCGACGATGTGGAACACTATCTTTCAGGCTTTGTCGCCTATCGCAAATATCGCCTTGGAATGCAGTCGGCGGAAAGTCTGGGGCATGTCTCCCAAAAGTGGGAACCGTCTTCGCGGGGAAATCAGTTCGCCGGACTGATTTCTGACCCCGCTGCGATGGGATAAAGACATGCTTTAAGAGCTTCCCGCCAGACTAAATTGCAAGCCGCTATATCCTGAACGGACTATTCCGCAACGCCGGAACGGGTCGGATCAGCAAGCGGAAAGCTCTTGTCCGTCAGGCAGGTCTTGAGCCAGTCATAGTCGTCGCTATCGATGACTTCGCCGTCAAGTTTCAGCTCCGGTTTTGAACTGTAGAGTGTGGGCTGCGCCTTCGGCTTCACATTCCAGCTCCGCCCTTCCCCGCTCGTCGTGGGGCAGCTGTTATCGTCGCCATTGAATGAACAGCTGGCAATCAACTTTGGTTTGCCATCGACAATATCGGCAATATAGCGCTTGGTGTAACCGGTATTGGTCGCCCAATATTCCTCGACGCTGCACACGCGATCACCATTCTGATAATGGCGGGTTGGAAAGCAGCTGTAGCTCTGGTCAGGCGGCAGCATATCGCAGGATGTCTCATAGCCCGCATAGTCGCCGCCGCTGAATTGCTTGAGGAAAGCCTGCTGTTTCCGTGCCACTTCAAAGAGGCTCATCTTGCCCTTTTCTTCAAGCTGCGCCGTGCGCGCGGCAATCATGCCATCGGCGACCTCAGCGGCACTTTTATCTTCCGGCGCGCGGTCGGCATCTGCAATAACGCGTTCCAGCGCCCTGTCGCGTGCCACAATCCAGCGCTTCTGGCTGGCCACCAGCATGGTGCGGATTTCCTCGTCGGGTGCCGCCTTCAGCGTTGCCGCATAGGTTTTATTCAGCCTGCTATCGGCTTTCTGGAGCGATTTGCTGGAGCAGATCAGCTTTTCACTTGGCGTCTGCGCCTTGCTGCAATCAATTGCCAAAGCCGGTGCCGACAATGCACAGAAAGCGGCCAGAACGGATAGACGCAGAGCGGAGTGTTTCAAATTCATATCAAATACCTGAAATTACTGATCGACCGATTTCATATCGCAGGTTGTTTCTGCGTTCGAACATAGACCCCGAAACCAGGCGCGCCCGGTCAGTTGTTCATTGCTGGCAAGCTCGACAAGCTCTTCACCCGGCATACGCTTGCGCAGCACTGTGTAATCAATCAGCACCCAATTCTCGTGGCAAGCGAGAATGTTGTTGATCCGGCCCATATCCGTCAACCAGTCGCTGCCGATATCCAGCAGCCGCTCGCTTTCAGGATCGGGCTTGAGAAAGCCGCGTGCCGACTGGATGCCGACTTTGGCTGCGTCTGATTTTATCCAGCCTTCGCCCTTATAGACCGTGCGCGGAACATAGTCGTCGCTCTCTTCATTATAGGCATCGCTGGCATTGGCGATCTTCAGCCAGCCGTCTTGCGTTTCAAGCACGTCAAAGCTGATGCTGTAGGCATATTCCGCTTCCTGGTCCGTGGAGACGGTGGGGATATGCCCCACAAGTTTGGCATCGGCAGACGGCGCTGCGCGCACCTCGATCGAGGCCTTGTCATCATTGGTCCAGGCACTGAATGCGCATGCGGTGGGGCCTTGGGGGACCTCAGCCTGGGAGCCTGCTCCATTGGCAAATGTCGTGGAAAAAAGCCCGCTGGAAAGCGCTGGGACCAGAGCGAAAGATATAAAAAAAGAGCGAATATGCATTAAAATCTCCAGTTAATAATTCGTCCGCTTTGAGCGGCCTGTATCGATGAGCTTTACTCAATGAAAACCTTCACACTTGCAGCCCGTCCGCCTGCATCCACCACCGTCAATGTCGAATAGCCGGTGCCATCCGGCAACCACATTGCCGTGCGGCGGCGATTGGGTTCAGCAATGGGTTTGCCATTGGCGAGCCAGCGGAACGGTGCGCGTCCGCCCTGCAATTTCAGCACCAAGGGTGACGCATTGTCGGTGAGCGCTTTCAGTTCCACATGCGCGCCATCGGGCGGAAATACGATGCGCGGTGCGGGCTCAATCGAAGCTTTGAGAACCGGCAGGGGGTCACTGCTCGATGAAAAGCGTATCTGCGTCACCGGAAGATCGGCGCGGGCCGTGCGAAATGCTCCGGCAGGCGCACGCGGCAGCGGCACCGAGGCAATGCCGGAGCGCACAAAGGCTTCAAACAGGATGGGGGCGGCCGAAACATAACCGGCAAGGCCCGGCACCGAGCCGCCATCGGCGCGGCCGACCCAGACACCCAGCACATAACGCCCGTCATAACCGACCGACCATGCATCGCGATAGCCATAGGATGTGCCGGTCTTGTAAGCGAGGCCGAGGCGCTTTGCCCCTTGCGGCGGCACGACACCGGCCAGAATATCGCCGATCTGCCACGAGGCCTGCTCACTGAGAATGGGGCCGGAGGGCTGCACCGGCTCGGAGCCTTCCGTACCGTCGCGCAAGGCTGCACCGCGACCGCCATTCGCAAGCCCGGTATAAAGCTGCACCAGATCGCGCAGGCTGATGCCTGCCCCGCCAAGCCCGATGGCAAGGCCCGGCGCTTCGCCTTTCGGCAATTGCAGATTGACCGCCGCCTGCCGGATGCGCGTGGTCAACCGTGCCGGGCCGACCGCATCCAGCAGGCTGATGGTCGGCACATTCAGCGACATTTGCAGCGCCTGACGGATGCTGACATCGCCCTGATAGCTCATGTCGAAATTGCGCGGACGATAACCCGCAAAATCCTGCGGGCGGTCTTCGATGATGGTTTCCTGCGCAATCAGCCCCTGCTCGAAGGCCAGCCCATAGATGAAGGGCTTGAGCGTGGAGCCGGGCGAACGCACGGCGCGGGTCATGTCGATCCAGCCCTGCCGCTTGCCATCGAAATAATCAGCCGAGCCGACTTCACCTAAGACATTGCCGTTGCGGCTGTCGGCCAGCACCATCGCAACGGAGACTTTTGTCCCAAGCTTTGCGGCGGCGTCGCGTGCAACTGCTTCCAGCCCCGCCTGCACCGATTTTTTAAGCGTCAGGTGATGCCGTGCCTCGGTTGGTGCCTGCTTCAGCGCCAGATCGGCAAAGTGGGCGGCCAATGAAGGCAGGGGATGACGGGTAGCAGATATGCGCTCACGCGTTGCGCGTTCGGCTTCCTCACTCGTGAACACATCGGACGTTACCATGCGTTTCAACACACGATCACGTGCTGCAACGGCGTTCTTCATCTCGCGATCCGGGCGGCGGCGCTCCGGCAATTGCGGCAGGGCCACAAGCAATGCTGCTTCCGATATGGTCAGGCGCAGCGGCTCCTTGCCGAAATAGGCCAATGATGCCGAACGCACACCTTCGAGATTTCCCCCATAGGGGGCGAGCGTCAGATAGCGTTCGAGAATTTCAGCCTTGCTTAAGCGCCGTTCAATCTGGATCGCGCGCGCCAGCTGCCGGAATTTGGAACCGAAGCTGCGGCTTTCGCGCGGCTCGATAAGACGGGCAAGCTGCATGGAAAGCGTGGAGCCGCCCGACACGATGCGCCCACTGCCTGCAAGCTGTGTCGCCGCACGCAACAGCGCCTTAAAATCAATGCCGCCATGATCGTAAAACCGCTTGTCCTCATAGGCGATCAGCATTTTCACGAATTTCGGATCGACATCCTCAATGCGCGTATTAAGCCGCCAATAGCCATCCGGCGTTGCATAGGCGCGCAGCAATGCGCCGTCGCGATCCATGACTTCGGTGGAAATGGTCAGCCGTTCCGGCAAAGGCGGCGGATAAGCGCGGTCGAGCCAGTCAAGCCCGACCACGGTTCCAAAAGCTGCGATGCCGAGAAAGGCTGCACCGCCAATGGCTATTTTCATCTTTCTGGCCATGATCTTGTCCGAAAACCAGTTCCCACTTTTCGGGATCACGGCTTATGGTGCCGCCACCTCCATCATGCTTGTCGCCGTGCGTGCTGCAAATTGCGGACGATACATGTCCTCGACCGTCGCTGCCGGATGGGTGTAAAGACCCGGCGTCACTGCACGCACCACATAGGCAAGCGTGATCTGCTTCTTTTCGCCTGCGGAGCGGTCGAAAGCGGCCACAAAGCGATCATTGCGGAATTCGAGATGCGCTGCCTGTGTGCTTTCAAGCCACGGGAAATTGCCAAGATCGGCACTGGAAACCAGACCCGGATTGTCAATCTCAAAACCAGCTGGCAGCAGGTCCGTCACCAGCAGACGCGACTTCCATTCCTGCAAATCGTCAATTTTCAGAACAACCACATAGCGCTCATTCTGATTGACGCCGGTAACATTGGCCGGTTCGCCGTCAAGCGTATAATAAGTGCGCTCGATTGCGAAACCGTCGCCCCCCGCAGGCAGCGACTGAGCAGGAGCTGCAACAGCCGTGACGACCGCATCGACCGAGCCCTGACCCTTGTTGGTGATGACCAGCGGCTGTGTTTCAAGCGCTGCACCATTCAGACGCTCCGAGAACGCGCCTTCATGCGCCGTGCCGTTGACGTCGAGGCTGATTGCGCCATTGTCGTCCTGAAGCCCGCGTGCGGCAAGCAGCATCCATGCCTGATCCTGCGTGCTGAGATAACGCATCTTTTCACGCTGGAACTCGACCAGCGTAATGAGGGCAGGAAGCACTTTCGGTGCAGGCTTGGTTTCGGCGGCAAGCGCCAGCATGGCCGCACCATCACGCAGAGGCGAACCATAATCGGAACGATTATAGTCAAAGTCCGAGGTGCTGGTTGCAAGCTGGAGCGACGCGTTGAACACGCGTTCCGACCGTGG
>Ga0308157_10009681_pt1 | contig 10618 bp, 8 predicted proteins | sample PhyBR1_FD_201035 | JGI IMG/M metagenome (GOLD analysis project Ga0308157, IMG submission 201035) | Phyllosphere microbial communities from UC Gill Tract Community Farm, Albany, California, United States - DLSLB.R1 | ecosystem: Host-associated > Plants > Phyllosphere > Unclassified | place: USA...
AAAAATTGAATACGAACCAATTGATGCCGAAAACAATTCGGCATCAATAAATACGCAACCTATATTTTTATGAATAAAACTCTGGCGCCTTTTTGAAACCTGCCCAAGCATCAGGATCATGACCAGTTACAACAATCGCACCAGTTTTCTCGGCAACTGCGTGCATCTTTTGAACGGAGCGAACCGTATCAACAGTCGATGCCAAGAAGCCTGGAAGTGCTTTTTCTTCCCAATGATCAACCGTATATGCCGCATCAATTGTCAAAAGTAAGGGCTTACTATTTGGCAATCGAATGAGGAATGACTGATGTCCGGGTGCATGACCTGGAGTGAAAATAGTCGTTATTGTTCCATCACCGTAGATGTCATAAAAATCATCTTGTGTACCATTGAGGAACTGCCATTTAAGGCCCGGCTTATCAAAGTCTTTGCGGATGTACCCACCGCCTGCAAACCAGTCTGGCGTAAAGGCATATTCATATTCCGAACGCTGAACAATGTGGGTCGCATTCGGGAAGCGGCCAATAGCACCTGTATGATCCAGATGAAGATGCGACTGCAATACATACTTTACATCGGCAGGATCGATACCCAGAGCCTTTACCTGATCAACACAGCCCTTATCTTTGTCTAAAACTGGCCAGTAAACGTCACAGATTCCACCCCAATAACCTCGTGGATCTGTCGCAACCTCAATGGCATTGCCACCATCAATAATAGTATGACCATCAGGGTGTGTGATCAAAAAGAATGGAACAGGAATTTCATAATCTGCACCATTCCCCTGGTTCATTTTAATATTATGTACTTTGCATTTCAAGGTGCCTGATTGGAGCATATAAAGCCGAATATCTGTCATGAATGTCCTCCTCATGATAACATTTATATATTCTGGTGATCAAAATGCTTCGCGATAAAGCGCGAGTGCATCCTCTTCTTTAACTTCAATGGGATTGTTTACTAGCAGGCGACTTTGCTTCATCGCATCAGAAGCAAGCATCGCAAGGCTATTATCAGTAACCCCTACATCTCGGAGACGCCTTGGTGCACCACTTTCGTCCATAAGCCTTTGCATATGGGCCACAAATGCTTCCGATCGCGCATTCGTATCTCCTGCCCCACGAACGCCCATGACATCAGCAAGCTCTGCATAAAGAGGTGCCGCAGCAGTCGCATTAAATCGCAACACTGGCCCAAGCATGAGCGCATTCGAGAGACCATGCGGAATATGATAGTGCCCACCAAGAGGGTAAGCGAGAGCATGGACAGCGGCTACAGGCGAATTTGAGAAAGACTGCCCTGCCAGCGTTGCTCCCAATAACATTCCCTCTCTTGCACCCCTATCAGAGCCATCTTTACACGCCGTAATCAGATTAGCTCCGAGCAACCGCAGTGCTTCACGGGCAAGCGCATCAGATAATGGATTTTTCTTATGCTTGCTTGTGTAGGCTTCAATGGCATGTACCATCGCATCGATGCCAGTGGCAGCAGTATGCATCTGTGGCAGGCCGATAGTCAGCTCAGCATCCAGCAATACAAAATCTGCATAAAGCTGAGGTGAAACAACCCCCATCTTGGTAGTTTCACCAGTGGTTATGATTGAAATATTGGTGACTTCGGATCCTGTACCAGCCGTCGTCGGAATCAGCAGAAGCGGCACTCGCGCGTCTTGTACTTTTCCAATTCCATACATTTCAGAAAGAGGCTGATCAGATTTCACCAATACCGCGACGAGCTTAGCAATATCTAACGACGAGCCTCCACCAAGTCCTATCACAATATCAACTTGCGCTGTTCTTGCCTCATCAACACAATGATTAAGGACAGCCTCCGGCGGATCTGCAACGACCTTATCAAAAATCGTGATCTTGAAACCAGCCTGGCGCAGATTTTCTGCAATAGGCCCAATAAGGCCGCTTTTGATTAGGCCTTCGTCGGTAACAAGCAACGCATTGCGCTGAGAAAAGCGTGCAGCAGCTATTTCACCCAAACGCTGCGCACCTCCCCATGCCATCTCAATTGATGGAACGGTCCGGAATTCAAACGGATTGATCGTCAAAGTTTCTCCTCCAAATAATTACGAGCGCTTTAAGAAAAACAGCAGTATGATCTAGTATGACACACAGTCTGTTCAATTAGTTGAACGCAATGCATTATATTGAACAATGAAACAGATTCCCGATTGCTGTCAAGCGGAATAGATTTGATTCATCGGTTTGGGGTCCCAAAGGGGGAACCTCCGATAGACACAATGGTCAACAGTCAAACACTCGTCGCAAACAGCCCGGGATTAGTTCCGCTCGCGCAAATAGAGGTAAAGCGGCAAAGCCAATGAGAGACCAACAAGGAAACTAGCTGGAAGAACGAGCCACCAGCGCCCAACTTGTTGTTTAGACGCATCGCGCCAAGACCAAATCAAGAATACAAAGATAGAAATAAAGACATCCACGGAGAAACCGCCTGCTACTCCGTTGATAAATAACGATCGCATAAATAAAGGAATATCAGGCCCATTCGTTAAGAAAAAAGACCCAAACATCAACCAAGGTAAAATGGTTCCCACCACAGCCATGACGAGATAGAAATTCTTAATTTTCATTTTTCCCTCAGCCCCGAAATTTCAGTATTCAATGCATTTTAAGTAGCCGATTATGGCGGCACTTATTCTCTCTTTCGGATCGCAATTTGACTACCGTTAAACGTAAAGACGCGGAAAAACCCTCTGCAACATTTAATAACCCACCGAAACAGAAAACTTTAAATTGCGAAAGAGAATGAACGGCATTTTAAAAATCTCATAACACAATTTAATTATTACGCGCGGAACTGTTTCCCGTAAGATAGCTCATCTGTAATAAGTGCCTCTATTGTATTTCGCAGGGTTAAATATATGCGTCTTCAGTCACCATGGTCACCCCGCCTATCAGAAAATGGTAGTAACCCTGCAAATCGCCTTGTAGAGGCCCTTTCAGAAGACATTCTATCAGGGAGACTACTCGGTGGCGACAGATTACCCGCACATCGCGATCTTGCTTGGAAGCTAAACCTGGGGGTTGGAACAGTCACAAAAGCCTATGCAATGCTGGAACGGCGCGGACTGGCAAAAAGCGTAAAAGGCAGCGGTACATTTGTTGCAGTCTTTGAATCATGGAAGGGCCCAGCGATTGATTTCTCTGTAAACCGCTTGCCTGTTATGCTAAGTGATCGGCTATTGGCTGGCACGCTGTCTACAATTTCCAGAAAAATAAATTCCGCGCATGTTAACCTCTACCCGCCGCCTGCTGGCCACAATGAACATAGGCGTTTATTGGCACGTTGGCTTGAAACACTGGGCATCAAAGCGGAAGCGAAACGGATCATATTGGCCGGAAGCGGCCAACAGGCACTTTGGCTTGCATTTGATATTCTGTGTGGTGGCAACGGGCTGATTATCACAGAACGTCTTAGCTATTCGGGAGCTATCGCACTCGCGCGCTATCGCGGCCACCCCATGCGCAGCGTAAATATCGACGCAGAAGGTATGATGCCGGATGATCTTGATCAAGTTCTCGCTGAAGCAGAGAACAGTGGTCGTCGTCGGCTCGTTTATCTTACACCCATGCTGCACAACCCCACGACAATTTCTATGGGTGCAACCCGCAGAAAGCAAATCGTTGCTATCTGCAAAAAGAGAAACGTTCCGATTGTTGAGGATGGCGTCTATACATTGGGCGCCAACCCGGACAATCCTCCGCTCGTCGCTCTGTCACCGGATCGCGTGTTTCATGTCACCAGTTTATCTAAGTCGATAAGCCCAGGGCTCCGCCTAGGCGTTTTGGTTTTACCATCAAGCTGGAAGGAACATGCGGAAGAAGCTTTACGAGCTCTGCCACTATCTTCTTCGCCAGTTGATTATGCCCTTCTCGAAGAGTGGTTCACCAGTGGTGTGATGGAAACAGTACGCGACACTTTGCGGGCCGAGGCTTTAAAAAGGGTCAAAATTGCCCGATCCTTTTTTGACGACAGAATTATCATGACCAATGAAAACGCCTTTCATGCCTGGTTACCCATGCCCCATAAGGATGCAGAAGCATTCGAGGCAGCTGCCACGGCACTCGGTGTTGTTGTTACCCAGCCAGACGCAATACGTGCTGATCGTAATGACGAGGAAACAGGGATCCGACTGTGTTTGGGCGGGCTCGGAATGGAAGACCTCACGACAGGACTTACTTTGCTTTCACGGTTGAAAATTGGTGACAGTTCATAGGCCGCATGTTTTTAAATAGACTAGGCCCGATCATGAGGCTATCAATCAAACGGCGCGGCAAGGCCCTTATAGCCGGTTGCCGCGCCGATATCCGATGATAGCTTTATACCTGCATTGGTGGCCATTCGTTGCAATCCTGACCTAACGGTCTGAGCACATTGAAGGCCAACCAATGCCGTTCAATAATCCTTATGCTAAAAACAATCAGAATTCAGCATTGAAAATGACTTCATCAAAACGGATATACCAAGCTACTAAGCAGCTTCTTTAGCCGACAATGTCTTCCACATAATACCGCCGAATACAAAGCTGATTAAGAGCAGCAACGGTTGCGAAGAGTGCAACGCCTGTTGAGCGCGCTGGATTGACTGATGTGTTCGCCACTGGTCCTGACATTAATATGATAGCCGTTAAACAAAGACCAATTGCAATCGGGGCGAAACCAGCAAGTGCCTCACTTGAGGTGACACTCAAAATCACAAAGATGAACCCTGCAGTCAGAACAGCTTCACTGATTAAAGCCGCAGCCATACTATAACCACCTGGCGATAAGTCACCATAGCCATTACTGGCAAATCCACCTGCGACGAAATCTGCTCTGCCTGATGCGATAAGATAAAGAACAAACGCAGCGACTATTGAGCCTGCTACCTGTGCTATCCAGTAACCTATTAGAATTTTAGGAGAGCACCGACCGGAAACAACAAAACCCAGTGTTACAGCGGGATTAAAATGTCCGCCAGAAACCCCACCAAGTGTATATGCCATTGACATTAAGGCTAAACCAAATGCCAGCGCAATGCCGATTATACCGATACCAAGTCCCGGGAATGCAGCGGAAATGACTGCAGCTCCACATCCAATAAATACTAACCAGAAAGTACCGATAAACTCGGCAGTTAATTTCTTAAACATTTTTTTCTCATAATAATAAAGTTGTAGTAATTGAACTGCCAACTATAATAGCAATGCAACTTTTTCTTCAGGGGTTAAGCCTGATATCCATGGGCGTTATGCAATGCCTTGCGAACACCGGCTTCATAGTCTGGATGAACCAGCTTGAAATGCGCCAGCTGACGTTCAACGATAAAGCCAGGAACACCGCCCATCGCTGCTGCAATGTTTGAGAACAAACGTGCTTTCTGGCCGTCATCGAACAGATTGAACAAGGCACGCGGCTGCGAATAGTCGTCATTACCAATGCGATGATTGTAACGATCTGCATCACCACTCAGACGCAGCGGCGGTTCTTTGGCAGACGGTTGCTCAACCGGGCCGTTAAACGAGTTCGGCTCATAATAAGCATCCGGGTTACCCGTTGCGATGCCGCCATAGGTGTTCATCTGACCATCACGGTGATAGTGATGCACGGGGCATTTTGGCTGGTTAACCGGCAGGTTCTCATAATGCGTGCCAAGGCGATGACGATGGGCATCGGCATAAGAGAACAAGCGACCCTGCAACATCTTGTCTGGCGAATAGCTGATACCCGGCACAATGTTGGACGGTGAGAAGGCTGCGTTTTCGATCTCAGTGAAATAATTTTCGGCATTGCGGTTCAATTCCATCACGCCAATATCGATTGGCGGATAGTCAGCATGCGGCCAGACCTTCGTGAGATCAAACGGATTGTAAGGCGTCTTGTCGGCATCCAGTTCCGGCATGATCTGCACCTGAACTTTCCACTTTGGGAACTCACCCTTGTCGATAGAGGTGTAGAGATCTTCCTGCGTGGATTCACGCGTACGACCAATCACCCGTTCTGCCTCTTCATTGGTCCAATGCTTGTGGCCCTGCAGGGTCTTGAAGTGGAATTTTACCCAATAACGCTCGCCAGCATCATTCCAGAACGAATAGGTGTGTGAACCATAACCATTGATATGACGCACATCCGTTGGAAGGCCACGATCTGACATCAGGATTGTCACCTGATGCAGACTTTCAGGTGAAAGCGACCAGAAATCCCACATGGCAGTTGCCGAACGCAGATTGGTCTTGGGATGGCGCTTCTGGGTATGAATGAAATCCGGGAATTTCACTGGATCACGCACGAAGAACACAGGCGTGTTATTGCCAACCAGATCCCAGTTGCCTTCCTCAGTGTAGAACTTCAACGCAAAGCCGCGAACATCGCGCTCGGCATCAGCGGCACCCTGCTCACCGGCAACGGTCGAGAAACGCGCCAGCATCGGTGTCTTCGCACCCGGCTGCAATGCTTTGGCTTTGGTATATTTCGAAATATCGCCAGTAATCGTCAGCGTGCCAAACGCACCCCAGCCCTTGGCATGCACAACACGCTCAGGAATGCGTTCGCGGTTCTGATGCGTCAGCTTTTCAATAAGCTGATAATCCTGCATTAAAACAGGTCCGCGTTCGCCGGCGGTAAGGGAATTCTGGTTATCCGGAACAGGCGCACCAGCGCTTGTAGTCATAATCGGACGGTCTGCCATGGGAACTTCCCTCCTAAAAAATCTATTGGTCGATCCAGCATTCAGCCTGGCTTTTGTGTGTTGCTATTCATCGGGCTCACACACTGGCTGGGTAACGCACGCAGTTTAGACTTATTCCAAATATAATCTCCAATTGCTTTTTTTGTTATTATTGATAAGATTTCCTTATCATGTTTACGATCAGACAAATGCGCTATTTCGATGCGCTCGCAACCACCCTGCATTTCAGAAAAGCAGCTGAACTCGTGCATATTTCGCAACCTGCGCTATCGGCACAGATTGCTGAAATGGAAGCTGTGGCGGGTGCGCCCCTATTCGAGCGCTCGCAACGTAAAGTCATTATGACGGAGCTTGGTCGTGACCTGCTGCCCGGCATTCGAACCATTCTGAAAGAGCTTCATGCACTTGAAGAAATTTCGGCGCAGAGCAAAGGGCTTCTGCAAACTCAGCTACGGCTGGGAATCATCCCCACCGTCGCACCCTATCTGGTGCCGCATCTCATTCCGCTATTACGAGCGAAGCACCCGTCATTTCATCTGCAACTACGCGAAAGCGTGACTGCAAAACTACTGGATGAGTTAAGTGCTGGCGAAATCGACGCTGTCATTGCGGCTTTGCCGATTACGGATGATCGTCTTTCACATCTCAAGCTGTTTGATGATCGTTTTCTGATCGCCACCTCAAGCAACGACCAGACGGTCCTCTCATCGCCTATGACGCAGGACAGTGCAGCACTCGACCGGCTATTATTGCTTGAAGAAGGTCATTGCATGCGAGATCAGGCGCTGGCGGTTTGCTCATTGCCCTCACAGCGGCAACTGGTGCGGTACGGGGCAACTAGCATGACCACATTGCTGCAAATGGTCAGCCACGGAATGGGGCTGACACTTATTCCTGAAATCGCCGTTCGCGCCGAAGCACGCAGCAATCATATGCGCATTATCCCTTTTGACGGTGAGCAGCCGAAGCGGGAAATTGCTCTTTTCTGGCGCAGACAGAGCAAACGCCGCAAAGACTTTCAGGCGCTGGCAGACTGCATCGTGGAAAGCGCAGAAACCCTTTTCGTTAATGATGTGGAGCTTGCAAGTCTTGCGTCATGAAAAAGGCGGCCATAAAGGCCGCCTTAATATGTTATAACAGAGGGTATGATATTACATACCGCCCGGATAGTTCGGGCTTTCGCGAGTGATTGCCACGCCATGCGAATGGCTTTCGCGCAGACCGGCATTGGAAATGCGCACGAAGGTTGCCTTCTCGCGGAACTCTTCCAGCGTCTTTGCGCCCACATAGCCCATTGAAGCACGCAGACCACCAGCAAGCTGATGGAGAACGGCTGAAATTGGACCCTTATAAGCAACCTGACCTTCGATGCCTTCAGGGACGAGTTTCAGCTCATCGCGAACTTCTGCCTGGAAATAACGATCCGCAGAACCGCGTGCCATTGCGCCGACCGAACCCATACCGCGATAGGATTTGAACGAACGCCCCTGATGCAGATAGACTTCGCCCGGGCTTTCTTCAGTACCAGCAAGCAGCGAACCAGCCATGGCAGCAACTGCACCTGCGGCAAGTGCCTTGGCGAAATCGCCGGAGAACTTGATGCCGCCATCCGCGATCACCGGAATATTCTGCTTATGCGCTGCTTCAACCGCTGACATGATTGCCGAAAGCTGCGGTACGCCAACGCCTGCGACGATACGCGTGGTGCAGATCGAACCTGGTCCGATACCGACCTTAACAGCATCCGCACCGGCATCAATCAACGCCTGTGTACCGCCAGCAGTCGCAACATTACCGGCCAAAATAGCGATATTTGGATAGGCTTTCTTGATGCGTGCAACTGCATCGAGAACACGCTGCGAATGGCCATGGGCAGTATCAACAACCAGCAGATCAACGCCCGCATCGATGAGACGTTCAGCGCGCTCATAACCATCTTCGCCAACACTCGTTGCAGCAGCGGCACGCAGACGGCCCTGCGCGTCCTTGGCAGCATTTGGATTGAGCTGCGACTTTTCCATGTCCTTGACGGTAATCAGGCCAACGCAACGTCCCTTATCGTCAACAACGAGCAGCTTCTCAATGCGATGTGCATGAAGCAAACGCTTGGCTTCGTCTTGATTGACGTTTTCGCGAACCGTGATGAGATTCTCGCGCGTCATCAGCTCATAAATCTTCTGTGCCGGATCAGATGCGAAACGCACATCGCGGTTGGTCAGAATACCAACAAGACGGCCTGGGCCTTTCGCACCATTTTCGACAACTGGAATACCGGAAATGCGATGCGCCTTCATAAGTGCCTGCGCATCAGCCAGTGTTGCATCCGGTCCGATGGTAACAGGGTTTACAACCATGCCGGATTCGAACTTCTTAACCTGACGGACTTCTTCGGCCTGACGTTCAGGGGTAAGATTGCGGTGAATAACACCGATGCCGCCCGACTGTGCCATTGCGATGGCAAGACGCGATTCTGTGACCGTATCCATAGCGGCCGAAAGAAGCGGGAGGTTCAGTTCAATGTCTTTGGCAATACGGGTGCGCAGGTCAACCTGACCCGGCATAACCTCGGAATGACCGGGCTGCAAAAGCACATCATCGAAGGTGAGAGCGAGCGCGCCGGTGGAAGATTCCACGATTTTAGCCATTGCCAATTCCTTTACCGGTTTTACCGAATGAGAAAAGCCGCCTCCGCCGGAAAGGAATCCGGGAGCTGCGACTGCACTTCGTTACATATTGAATTGGCACCGGCTGGTAACATGCTTATGACTGGTTGGAAAGTCTTTTGCGGACAAGTTTGAGTTACTGGCTGCAATTTTTATGATAATTCGCTGAGCGTAATTTTAATAATGAGCCCAAAAGGGGCCAAAATGCGTAAATCATATCGTCGATTACCGCTGCTTCGCCGTTCTCATGCAATGTGGATGAACCCACGCTTATGGAAGCCGCGTCTTGTATTCTGGTGCGGTGCTATCGCAATCGGCCTTATCAGCGTCGCCTTCGCCGAAGCTGCTGATATTGCTCAGAGCCTTTTCAAAAATCTGACAGACGGCACAGAAAGCGCATGGCGGGCATGGCTGCCACTCATCATTACGCCGGTTGGCTTCATGCTTTGTTCGTGGATTGCAATTACATGTTTTCCCGGTTCTGGCGGCAGCGGCATTCCACAAGCTATTGCAGCACGGCATCTCAACAATCCCGAGGACCGCTCTCTGCTACTGTCACTCAGAATCGCATTCGGAAAAATCATTCTGACAATTGTTGGACTGTTCTCGGGCGCTTCAATCGGGCGTGAGGGGCCAACCGTACAGGTTGGCGCTTCGATAATGTTGTTATCAGCCCGTATAGGCAGCATGGAACATGCGCGCGGTCTCATTCTCGCAGGCTCTGCTGCGGGGATCGCTGCGGCATTCAACACGCCCCTCGCAGGCATTGTCTTTGCCATCGAAGAAATGGGGCGCGCCTATGCCGCCCGAACCAATGGCCTTGTGCTATCGGCAGTTATTCTCGCGGGGCTGGCCTCACTCGGACTTGTGGGGAATTATAATTATTTCGGTCTCACGACCGTTACGGTAACGACCAATACGGACTGGGTTCTGGTAGCAAGCTGCGGTGTGATTGGTGGCACATTTGGTGCTGCTTTCAGTGCCTTTGCACTAAGCCTCACAAAGCGAGTAAGACGCCGCGTGCAGAAAGCACCGCTTCGCGGAACAGTCATGATTGCAGGCTTGTGCGGTCTCGCTGTTGCTTTGATCGGCATTGCATCCGGCGGAGCGACCTTTGGCACAGGTTATGACCAGGCACGTTCTGCGGTCGAAGGCCTTTCACTACCGCCCTTCTATTTCGTAGAAAAGCTCGTCGCCGGCCTTCTTTCGATGATTTCAGGCATTCCCGGCGGCATATTTGCTCCATCGCTCTCTGTGGG
>Ga0308157_10009682_pt1 | contig 10618 bp, 12 predicted proteins | sample PhyBR1_FD_201035 | JGI IMG/M metagenome (GOLD analysis project Ga0308157, IMG submission 201035) | Phyllosphere microbial communities from UC Gill Tract Community Farm, Albany, California, United States - DLSLB.R1 | ecosystem: Host-associated > Plants > Phyllosphere > Unclassified | place: USA...
AGGACGCCTCGTCGGTGAGCTCGGTGTGCAGTCTCTCCGGTCGCATCAGCGGTTCCCCTCTTCCTGGCTCACGGTGCGCATCGCGTTCTCGAGGTCCTTCCCGCCGAGGTAGCCGATGTGCCACTCGGCCATCCCCTCGATCGGCGGGACCCCCTTGCCTGCGACGGTGTCGGCGACGATAACGGTCGGTGCGCCGCCTTCGGCACGGCGCTGCTCGAAGCGCGCGAGGGCCGCATCGATGGCATCCAGATCGTGCCCGTCGATGCGCTCGACGGCCCAGCCGAACGCCGCCCACTTGTCTCCGATCGGCTCGTAGTCGAGCACGTCGCGGGTGGTGCCGTCGACGCACACGGTGTTGACGTCGATGATCGCGAGGAGGTTCGAGAGTCCGTTCGCTCCGGCGAACCCGGCCGCCTCCCAGATCTGCCCCTCGTTCTGCTCGCCGTCGCCGATGATCGCCACCGTGCGCGCCTCGTCGCCGCGCAGTCGCGCGTGCAGCGCCATGCCGGTGGCGATCGAGAGTCCGTGCCCGAGGGCGCCGGACGAGAAGTCCATCCCGCGCACCTTCTTCATGTCGGGGTGGTCACCGAAGGCGGTGCCCAGGCGCGTGTAGGTGCGGAGCTCTGCGGCGTCGAAGAAGCCGAGGTCGGCGAGCACGGCGTACAGCGCCGAGCACGCGTGGCCCTTGCTGAGCACGAGCCGGTCGCGGTCCTGCCGATCGGGATCGGCAGGGTCGACGCGGAGGAACCCGTAGTACAGCGACACGAGGAGGTCGACGCAGGACAGGCTCGGCCCGTAGTGCCCGCTGCCGGCGATCTCGGCCTCCAGGAGGACGGTCCGGCGCAGGTGCGCGGCGATCTCCTCGCGCGTGCGCGCCTCGGCGCGCGGAGTGGTCAGGGTCTGGGTGGTCACGGTGCTCCTCTACTTCCCGGTCCAGTTCGGCTCGCGCTTCTCGACGAAGGCGCGGACGCCCTCTTCGGCGTCCGCCGAGCGCAGCAGCTCTTCATCGGCCTCGGCGATGCGCCGCCAGTCGTCCCCGTTCCGCTCCCGGCCGGGGTCGATTCCCAGCAGCGTGCGCTTGCTCGCGCGCACCGACAGCGGGGAGTTGCGGTTGATCTGCGCGGCGAGCTCGAGAGCGGCATCCAGCGCCTCTCCGTCGGCGACGACGCGGTTGATGAGCCCGAGCTCCAGAGCACGAGCGGCGTCGATCGGCGTCGCCGTATAGAGCAGCTCGGCGGCGACCTTCGGGGCGATCTGGCGGCCGATGCGGAACGCCCCGCCGGCCGCGGCCATCTTGCCCACTCGCGCCTCGGGGAACCCGAAGACGGCCGAGGATGCCGCGACGGCGAGGTCGCAGTGCAGCACCATCTCGAACCCGCCGCCCAGGGCGAGTCCGCCTACGGCGGCGATGACGGGTTTGGAGATGTCGAGCCGGACGATGCCCGCGAAGCCGAGATGCGCACGTTCAGGGTCGTGCACCTCCTCGCCGCGGAAGACGGCCTTGAGGTCGGCGCCGGCGCTGAACGCCCGGTCGCCTGCCCCCGTGAGCACGACGGTCCAGATCTCCGGGTCCTCCTCCGCGCGCACGAAGGCGTCGGCGAGCGCCGCGGCGACGCGCCGGTCGACGGCGTTGCGCACCTCGGGACGGTTGATCGTGATGACGAGGGTACGGCCCTCGACGCGGGTGGTCACCACCTGCTCGTCAGCCACGGAGCACGCCCTTCTCGACGAGTGCGGCGATGGTCTCGGCATCCAGGGCTCCGAACTCCTCGGCGATGCGTCGGCTGTCCGCGCCGAGCGCGGGCGGCGGGTCGAAGCGCTCGGACGTCTGGTTCGAGAAGCGGATGGGCGGGGCGACGAGGGTGACCTCGCCGGCGACGGGATGCTCGATCTTGCGGAACATCCGATTGTGGACGACTTGAGGATCCTCGGGCACTTTCGTGAACTCGTTGACCGGTGCGCACCAGACGTCGTGGGCGAGCAACTCCTCGAGCAGCTCGTCACGATCGCGCTCGGCGGTCTTCGCATCGATGAGCGCCTTGATGTCGCCGCGGTTCTCGAAGACGCTCTTGGCCTCCTCGTCCTTCAGCTCTGGGATGTCGAGGATGCCGGCGATGAGGTTCACCGGGTTCATCGAGATCGCGATCCACCCGTCGCGGGTGCGGTACACGCCGTAGGGCGCGCCGGTGAAGGCGTTGCCGGCACCGCCCTCCGGACGCTGCGGTGTCGTGCCGCTGCTGAGGGCCGAGACGAACTCCTGCGTCTGGAAGGCGATGATGCTGTTCAACAGCGACACATCAACGCGCTGGCCGATGCCCGTGCGCCCGCGCTCGACGAGGGCGGCGAGGGTGCCGTAGATGATGTGCAGACTCGCCGCGACGTCTGCCGCGCTCACCCCGACCGGCACAGGCGGGTCATCGGCGTCGCCCTGGAGGTTCGGGAGCCCCGCGACGGACTGCGCCAGCAGATCCTGACCAGGGCGCTTCACGTACGGGCCGTCGACGCCGAATCCGGAGGAGGCGACGTACACGAGGCCGGGGTTGTCGACCTTGGACGCCTCGTAGCCGAGGCCGAGCCGGTCCATGACGCCGGGGCGGAAGTTCTCCACCACGACATCCGCCTGCCGGATGACGCTGCGGGCGAGCTCGAGCCCCTCGGGCGACTTCAGGTCGACGGCGATCGACTCCTTGTTGCGGTTGAAGGCGAGGTAGCTCACCGACTCGCCACCGGGATAGGCATTGAGCATCGCGTAGGAGCGCGTCCAGTCACCCGCGAGCGGTTCGACCTTGATCACGCGTGCGCCGAGATCGGCCATGGCCTGCGTCGCGAACGGGCCCTGCAGCAGCTGCGAGAAGTCGGCGACCACGACTCCATCTAGGGGGCCGGATCCTGTGCTCGTCATCGTGTCTCCGTTGTCACTTCGGGGGTTCCTGTCCCATAATGGTTACGTAGTCATCATTGCTTGTCAAGTGAGCGGGTCCGTGTCGGATCGACGCTTCGCTACGATGAGTTGCGGACGAGGGAGTGGAGAATGCCGCCACGGTCACGAGGCGTGACGAGCATCGATGTCGCGAAGGCGGCCGGTGTCTCGCAGACGACCGTGTCCCGGATCCTCAACGGCCACACCGGAGTCTCCGAGCGGGTGCAGGCGAAGGTCGCCGATGCGATCGACCGGCTCGGCTATCGCCCGAATCTGAGCGCCCGCAGCCTCGTGACCAGTCGCACCCAGACCGTCGGCGTCGTGCTGGGCGACCTGACCAACAGCTACTACGCCGAGCTGCTGCATACGATGAGCGGCGAGCTCAACTCCGGCGGCTACCGCACGCTCATCCTGAGCGATCACGCCGGGAGCGTCGAGGATCTGCGCACCACGCTGTGGGAGACGAACGTTGACGGCGTCATCGTTGCGACGACTCTCCTGTCACCCGAGAGAGAGGCGAGGATCGTCTCCCTCGGGGTTCCGTCTGTGACGCTCGGCCGCGACCCCGCGGAGGGCGTGGACTCGATCGCCCCCGACAACTTCACCGGAGGTCGGATCGCCGCCGGGCACCTCGTCGACCTGGGCCACCGCAGGATCGGCGTCGTGGCCGGCCCGACCTCGGCCGGATCCGTACGCGATCGCCACAGCGGGTTCCTCGCCGAGCTTGCCGACCGGGGCGTCGAGTTCGACGAGAGCCTGATGCGGGTCGCCGACCTCGACTACGACCGCGCCCGCGACGCCGCACGCGAGCTGATGAGCCTTCCCGTCGCCCCCACGGCGCTGTTCTGCCACAACGACCCCAGCGCCCTCGGCGCGCTCAACGCCGCGGTCGCGCTCGGCAAGCGGGTACCGGACGACATCTCGGTACTCGGATTCGACGACATCGCCATGTCGTCGTGGGATGCCTTCCGCCTCACCACGGTGCGCCAGCCGATCCACGACATGGCGGCGGGTGCGGTCGAGCTCATCCTCGATCGCATCGCGCATCCCGATCGCGATGCGCAGCACGTGACCCTGCCGTGCACGCTGATCGAGCGGACGACGACGGCCGCTCTGCGCTGACGCGATCGACGACGACTCACGCCGTCGCTTCGGACGGCACGCACGAGAACCGCGCGCGGTACGCGGTCGGCGTCGTGCCGAGCACGCGGGCGAAATTCTGCCGCAGCACCGCCGCCGACCCGAATCCGCACTCGACCGCGATCCGGTCGAGGCCGAGGTCGGTCCGCTCCAGCATCCGCTGCGCCTGGATGACCCGCTGCCGTGCGAGCCATGCGGCGGGCGTCGCGCCGTGCTCGGCCTTGAATCGGCGTGCGAACGTGCGCGGCGACATGTGAGCGCGCACGGCGAGATGCTCCACGGTCAGTTCTTCCCGCAGGTTCTCGAGAACCCAATCGGTGACGACGACGAGCGAGTCGCTCTGCACGGCACTGATCGGTCGATCGATGAACTGCGCCTGCCCGCCGTCGCGCTGAGGCGGAACGACCATGCGCCGCGCAACGCGGTTGGTGAGCTCGGCGCCGATCTCCTGTCGCAACAGGTGCAGGCACGCGTCGAGCCCGGCAGCGGTCCCGGCGCTGGTGATGACGCGACCGTCCTGCACGAACAGCACCTCGGGGTCGATCTCGATCAGCGGGAACATCTCCGCCATGGTGTCCGCGTACATCCAGTGGGTCGTCGCGCGGCGCCCGTCGAGGATGCCGGCCTCGGCCAGCACGAACGAACCGCTGCACACGCTCAGCACCCAGGCGCCGCGCGACGCGGCACCCCGCACGGCGTCCAGCACCCGGGCATCCGCCATGCCCCACCGTTCACGCGGGACCGGACACACGACGACGAGATCGGCCTCATCGGCGAAGGCGAGATCATGCTCGACGTTCAGGGAGAACCCGCCGACCTTCGACGCGACGACCCCGGCGTCAGGCGCGACCACCCGGAAGTCGAAGTTCGGAACCCCGTCGGCCGACCGGTCGAGGCCGAACGCCTCGCAGGCGACGCCGAACTCGAAGGGCGCGAAACCGTCCTGGACGATGCAGGCCACGGTCTTCATGAGCTCTCCCGACGTTGGCAGTTTTCCGATGAGGTATGTCTACTCTGCCACTCGTGGCACGAACCAGGCAAGCGTAGTTTTTCTGCCATGTTCATCGTCATTCTTCTCGCCCTCCTCGCCCTCATCGGGCTCGTGGCCACCCTCGTCGAGGTCCATCGCGACGGCTTCCGCCCCGTGGCGACCGATTGGGCGCGCGTCGCTGAACGCGACGCCATCCACGACGCAGAGTCCACCGTCGCCTATCGCTGAGGCGCCCCCGCAACTATGCTCGGCCGCATGAGCGATCCGCAGCAGTCCGCGCACAACCCGCACCAGGTTCCGCCGTACGTGTCGCAGCAGGCCCAGCCCGGCGGGCACCCGGGCCAGGCCCCGTCTGCGGGCCACCGCGAGCCCGCGGCACAGGGCTACATCCTCAACGGCCAGAGCAGCCCTGCCGCCTCGACGGCATCGACCGACGCGAATCCGGCCGGAAGAGCGGGCCTCATCATCGGGCTGGTCGGACTCGGGCTCGGCCTCCTGACCACCCTCGCGGTTCAGATCTTCATCCGCACGGACGCGTATCCCGCCGTAGGAATGATCAACGCCCTCGGCTCGCTGCTCACCTTCGCCGCGGCGCTCGCCGCGCTCATCCTCGGGTTCGTCGGTCTCCGCAAAGCGGGAGCGCCGCACGGATCAGCGGGCATCGCCGCAGGGCTCGGCATCGCCGGCGTCGCCGGCATCGCGTTCAGCTTCCTGGTCAACACGGCAGGCGCGCTGCTCTCCTTCTGACGTCCGCGGTCACCCGCGCAGCACCCGCTCGTAGACCTCGATCATCGCCGCGGTCCTCGACGACTGCCGGAATGCCTCGGCGACCCCGGCGTCGGGTGCCGGTGCGGTGCCGTTCACGATGTCGGATGCCGCGCGCCGCAGCATGTCCGCAAGAGAGGTCACCGATGCATCCGGCACCGCCCACTGCCCGCCGCGCAGCTCCGCGGCGATGTCGGGGTCGCTGACGATCGTCGGAGTGCCGAGCGCCGCCGCCTCGAACGGCGTCATGCCCTGCGTCTCGAACCCGATGGAGGTCTGCACGACGGCATCCGCCGCCGCGATGCGCGCGAGCGTCTCGGCGTAGGGCAGGCGCCCGGCGAACCGGATGCCGCTGTGTCCACGAGAGACACCGTGTCCGCGGGCGATCTTCTCCGCCGCGCGCAGCTGTCCTCCACCGCCGATGACCTCGACGTCGGCATCCACTCGCGACTGGACCACCGCTTCGAGGAACGGAAGCAGCCTCTTCTCGGGGCTCATCCGCCCGAGCCAGACGAACTTCGGCCGCCGAGCGGGTGAGACACCACTTCCGGCACGAGACTCCGCGTCTGACGTGGTGTCTCGAGCGGAAGACGATGTCTCACCCGCGCGTACCGACGCGAGCAGGTCGTCGTCGATGCCGTTCCAGACGACATCGACGCTGTCGAAGACTCCGTGCTGCTCGAGCCGGCGGGCGAAGTGCCCGGACGGGGCCGTGACGGCATCCGCCCCCTGCGCGATGCCGCGCAGGTACGACCACCCGTCCAGACCGCTGACCGGCTGCCCGATGCCGCGCATCGACCGGCGGCGCCAGAAGTTCAGCACGGCGAGCACCTGCCGGTGCATGGGGGTGACGGCCGCCATGCCGACATCGACCCGGTTGTGCATGGTGTGCACGACGGGGAGGCCGTGGCGGTGGGCGAAGCGGTGGCCGATGAACGCGCCCCAGAAGTCGGCCTGCACGTGCACGAGGTCCACGGGTGGCCCGGACGCGAACGCCCGATCGAGGAACCGGTCGGTGCGCCGCCCCGGCCACGACATCGAGTACTCGCGGTCGAGGGTGATCGGGATCGAGGGCAGGTCGAACGGGTTGGGCCATCCGAAGACCCGATCGGCGTGCATCTTCGGCGCCACCGCGGTGACCGTGTGGCCCGCCCGCTCGAGGTACTGCTTCTGGAGCCGCATCGACACCTGCGCGCCGCCGAGAGATGCGAGGTTCTGATCGCCGAAGAAGACGATGTGCATGGGTGCTACTCCGGCAGGGGCGCGTCGCGGTACAGCGCCTCGAACGTGTCGAGGGTGCGGTTGATGTCGTGGACGGCGACGCCCTCGAGCGATGCCTGCTGCATCCGCTCGTACTCTTCCGGCGAAGCGGTGAACACGTCGGTCAGCCGCGCGGCGAGCTCCTCGGCGTTGCCCGGCTCGAAGAGGTGTCCGTTCTCGCCGTCCTGGACGAGGTGCGGGAGCGCGACGGCATCCGCGGCGACGATCGGCAGAGCGGATGCCATCGCCTCCATCGTCGCGATGGACTGCAGTTCGGCGATGGATGCGATGACGAACAGGCTCGCGCGGGCGAGGACCGCGCGCAGCTCCTCGTCGGTCGTGCGCCCGTGGAAGGTGACGCGATCCGCGAGTCCGAGCTCGTCGGCGAGGCGCTCGAGGCTCTTGCGCTGATCGCCTCCGCCGACGATGTCGAAGCTGACGTCGAGCGCCGGATCGAGTTTGGTCATCGCATCGAGGATGACCTCGACCTGCTTCTCGGCGGTGAGGCGCCCGACGAACACCATCCGGTGCTTCTCGCGGGAGCCGAGCACCGGGGTGTACTGACTGCGGTCGATCCCGCAGCTGACCGGGATGACGCCCTTCACCTCGACCGTGCGCTCGAGGAAGTCGGCGGCACGCCGGGTCGGGGTTGTGATCGCCCTGGTGAGGTCGAAAGTGCGCTTGGCATCCGCCCAGGCGAGCTTCAGCACGATGTCGTCGACGAACTTCGGCATCGTGGTGTGGTCGAGGATGTTCTCGGCCATGACATGATTCGTGGCGATCACCGGGATGCCGCGCTGGTGGGCGATGCGCGACAGGCCCCGCCCGATCACGATGTGCGACTGGATGTGCACGACGTCGGGCTTCACCCGGTCGAGGACCTTCCGCGCGTAGTGCTTGGAGCGCCACGGCCACACGAACCGCAGCCAGTCGTGAGGTGCCCATCGCACCGACGGCAGCCGGTGCATCGTCATCGGCTCGCCCTCGATCACCTCGGTGGCAGGCTCCGAACGGCGGTACCTCGTGTTCGGTGCGACGACGTGCACGTCGTGTCCGCGCTGCACGAGTCCTGCCGCGAGGCGTTCTGCGAACCGTGCGGCCCCGTTGATGTCGGGTGCGAAGGTGTCGCAGCCGATGAGGATCTTCAGCGGAGCGTCAGGGGAGGTCACGGATAGGCAGCCTTCGGTACGCGGTAACCCCGGATCGGGGTGCACGTCACTCTACCCGAGCCGTGTGGGGGCTCCGTGGAGGCGGGCCGGGCGGCCGCGACGTCCGAGCATCCCCGAGGCGACGAGGATGAGGATCGCGACGCCCATGACGATCCACCCCGGGACTCCGAGCGCCGTCCCGATGGCGGGGTCCGTGTCGGCGGTGGCGAACATGAGGGTCAGCGGCACGACGGCGTTGAGTGCGCCGTGTCCGACGACGGCGGGCCACACGTTCCCGGTCCAGTAGCGCGACCACTGCAGCAGGACGCCGACGGACAGCGTGAATCCGCACATCAGCAGGAGGCCCGTGACGTCGGGGCGCATGAAGTTGTAGCCGAGCAGGATCATCGGCGCGTGCCACAGACCCCACAGGATGCCGATGATCAGCGCCGACGGCCAGAATCCGAGCGGTGCCAGGGCAGTGGTGAGGAACCCGCGCCAGCCGAGCTCCTCGCCGAAGGCGGCGACGGTCGCGACGAGGATGTTGACCGGGAGCACCGCGAAGGTGATCAGGACGGCCATCGGGACGCTCGTACCGGCCGGGAGCGTCTGCGCAAGGCCGGCGAGCGCCCAATCGGCGTCGGTCCACCCGAGCGCTGCGGCGAAGGCGAACGCGCCGAACCCGACGACCGACCAGAACAGCGGCCACAGCAGGATGAGGGCGATCTTGCGACCGATCGGCCGGAACGGCACGAGCCCCAGGTAGCGCCCTTTGCGCTCAGGGCGCACCACGAAGAGCACCACGACGAGGGCGGCCGCCGTCGGGGTGTACATCATCGCGGCCGTCAGCGGCAGGAACAGCGGAGAGGCCAGCCCCTCGCCCAGCCACAGCGGCAGCATGACCAGCCAGGCGAGTCCCACCGCGATGACGGTGTAGATCAGAACGGCACCCCACGGCACGCGGGCGCCTGTGGAGGATTCGGGAGCGGATGGCGAGATGTCCATGTCTCCACGCTCCCGTTCCGCCCGCTCCGCCGCATCCCCCGCGAGACGGACTCTCCTCCCCCGCGCGGTGGCGCGTCGAGGTCGCGTAGCGTGAACCCATGCGCATCGTCAGCTCCGCGGACCCGCAACTATGGATCCCCGTCACCGAATCGTTCGGCTGGAAGGGGCGCCGCCATCGCAAGGCCGCCATCCGGATGCTGATGGGCACGGCCCTGCAGCGCGGAGGCGCCCCGCTTCCCCGCGCCGCGGGCGCTGGGGCGTGGCTCATCAGCCAGGTCGCTCCGGCGATGATGAAGCGTGCAGACGGCCGGGTGCTGGTGTGGACGTGGAAGGCGGATCCGGAGCTCGTCGTGGCCATGGCGAACACGCAGGAGCTCACGAACGAGGTGCGCCGCGCTCGCGCGAACTTGCCGATCGAGTACGACGACACCGAGACGTTCACCTCGGCGCTCGGGGCCGGAGAGAAGCTCGTGATGTCGTTCCCGAGCGAGCCGTCCCAACCGCCGATGGCCACCTACACCTGGGACACCGGCAGCCATCTGATCACGCTCACCGCGGTCGGCGGCGATCGGGAGCGGTTCGGCACACTGATCCCCGCCCTCGACGATCTCGCCCGCAGCATCCGCATCGCGGACGACCTGACCGGCGGGGAGAGCCCGGAGATCCTGCGTCTCCCCCCTGCATGATTCAGGAGCCGCCATATTTAGTGAAGTCAGGTAATGATGTAGTAGCATCACTATCATGACTCCACTGCTGCTCGACCGCCTTCTGCAGATCGCCGACCTGTTCGAGAAGGACATGGCGCGGGCGTTCGCGGGGACCGACCTCACGACCGCCCGCATCCATCTGCTCTGGATGCTCCAGCACCACGGCTCCTCGACGCAGCAGGCGCTCGCCCGGCTCTGCGAGGTGAGCCCGCGCAACATCACCGGCCTCGTCGACGGACTCGAGCACTCGGGGCACGTGCGCCGGACTCCGCACCCGACCGATCGCCGCGCGGTCCTCGTCGAGCTCACGGATTCGGCGCGCGCGACCATGACGACGATGCAGCAGGAGCACGTCGAGCTCAACGAGTCGCTGCTCGCGGCGATCGCGCCGGAGGATCGCGCCGCGGTGGAGCGCGGCGTGGCCGCGCTGTCCGAGCACCTCGCCGAGCTGGTCGCGAATGCCGAGCGGACGGACGGCGAGCGCGCGGACGCCGACGCGGATGCCGCAGGGAGGCCCGCACCATGACCTCCGCCGCCGTCGACCGGTCCGCCGCTCCCACGCGATGGCAGCGCTTCACCTCGATGATGAGGCGCGCGCTCCACGCCGAGCTGCGCGTGTACTCCAGCATCGGCAGGGCGATCGCGCGTCGACCGGCTGTTCCCCGCGGGGGCACGGGCGTCG
>Ga0308157_10009683_pt1 | contig 10618 bp, 9 predicted proteins | sample PhyBR1_FD_201035 | JGI IMG/M metagenome (GOLD analysis project Ga0308157, IMG submission 201035) | Phyllosphere microbial communities from UC Gill Tract Community Farm, Albany, California, United States - DLSLB.R1 | ecosystem: Host-associated > Plants > Phyllosphere > Unclassified | place: USA...
TATACGGCGAGCCTGATCGGGTTTCCCAGCCTGCTCAATCCAGCGACGATATTTGATGTGGCCTTGATGCGTGTGCAGGAGATTTCCATTGGCATTCTTTGCGCCGTCCTCCTGCACCGCTTCATCTTGCCCATAAACTCCCATGACCAGTTTACGGCTAAGCTCACGCTGACAGTAAAGGATGCGCGGCAGCTGGCGGTCGACGCGCTTGGCTGTATGACGGCGGCAGAAATTTCTCGCGAAAGCAAGGTGCTTGCCGTCGATCTGCTTGTCCTGCAAGGAATGGCGGCGCATCTTCCTTACGATGCCGCACCATTCAGGCTGGAGCGAAAGAAACTGCGCGTTTTGCATGATCGCCTCGCGCGCCTGCTCCCGCTTTGCTTGGATATTGCAGACCGGCTTCACGCCTTGAAAAATGACGATGAACCAATAGCGGCTGATCTGGCTGATCTGCTGCATGCGATCGCGGGATGGATCCAGGCGCAGCATTTTTCCAAACAGCATGATCCAGCGCGCGGCTTGATCGAAAGGGCTTCATCGCTGAAGCTAGGTGCAGAACACGGGCCTGCGTTGTCTGATCGGCGGATCGTCGCCAATCTCGCTGGTCATCTGGCTGAACTGGTCGCGCTGCTTTCGGATTGCAATGGGCTCCAACACAATCTCATGGACGCTGGTCGCCTTTCTCAACTTCACGGACCGCGCTTTGCCACCGGATACGTCTATCACCGCGACCGGTGGATGGCCGCACGGGCTGCCATCGGGGCAATGACCGCTATCCTGATCGGCTGCGCTTTCTGGAACTGGTCGGCCTGGTCGGAAGGCGGCATGGCCCTTTCCATTGTTGGGGTCTGTTGCACCTTGTTTGGTAATTTCGATGCACCGGCGCCCTTCCTCATGAAATATATCAACGGCCTGGTCTATGGTGTTGCTATCAGTCTTCTTTATAGTTTCGTTGTCTTGCCGCAGGTCGCCGATTTCAGCACGCTGATGGCCGTTCTTGCGCCTGCATTTCTGCTTGCCGGCTCATTGCAGGCGCGTCCACCCACCACGTTCATGGCACTGGGGATCACCCTGACCATTCCGATCCTGGGAGGCCTTAACCCAGTCTATGACGCCGATTTTGCCCAGTCGCTCAATGCGGTGCTGGCAGTGTTTGCCGCCACAGGTTTCGCAGTGATCAGCATGACACTGTTTCAAACGGTCGCTGCTGACCATGCCATCAAGCGTCTGCTTCAGATAAGCCGCCAGGATGTCCGCCGCAGGGCACTGTGCCAAAAACCCGGTGCCAGAGATCACTCTCCATCGAACTGGACCAGCCTGATGATCGACCGGACCGCTCTGCTGTTGCCGCGTGTCCAAGGGGCAAAGAATTCCTATGCCGATGTGCTTGACGACACGCTGCATCATCTTCGCATTGGCCATGCCGTCATTGAGATCGCCCGAGCGCGGACAGAATTTCATGGGGAGACCGCCGCCGCGATCAGCGCACTCCTGTCGGAGATTGCCAGATATGTCGATGACAGGGATCGGTCCGACCGCAGCACGACCGAGGTGCTTGAAAAGCGCATCGACACGCTCATGGCTGCAAATGCACGACCGGGCAATGAACATCAGGCACTGCTGTCTGACCGCCTCATTGATCTCCACTTTGCGCTCGGGCTTGGCGGCAGGATGAAGGTTTCGACATCATGATCGCCGATTTGAACAGTGGCGGGGTGTTGTTTCCCGGCCTGCTGGTGCTGGCAATCGCAGCCCTTATCATCACCATTGGACTTGTCCGGCTAATGGCCGTCGCCGGTTTGCTAAAGATGCTCGCCTATCGCCCGCTTGTCGAACTTGCAGTTTTCGTCATCACTTACGCTTTGCTGTTGCAGGGCTTTACCTCCGGTCCTTTGTCATGAAATCACTTCTATCCTTGTTAAGCCGTTATGTCCTGACGCTCTGCCTTGTTGCTCTCGCAGCCTTCGTCGCCTTTCATCTCTGGCAACGCTACGAGAGCATGGCCTGGACGCGGAACGCGCGGGTCAGCGTCGATGTCGTGCAGCTCGCACCCGAAGTCTCAGGCACGGTCAGCTCCGTTACCGTGCAGGACAACCAGTATGTTCATCGCGGCGATATCCTCTATACAATCGACCCTGAGCGTTTTCGTCTCGCGGTGATCAATGCCGCATCGGATGCGGAAGCCAAACGTCAGGATATGAAGGTCAGACAGGCAACCGCCAAAAGACGACGCCAGCTTGCCAATATCGCCTCACAAGAGGTCATCGAGCAAACCGCGGCTGAGGCCGCCCGGGCTGCCGCGGCCTATCAAGGGGCCAGAGCGGCACTCGAGCTTGCCCAACTCAATCTCGATCGCTCGACGGTCCGCTCTCCGGTCGATGGATATGTGACGAACCTGCGTTTGCGCGCGGGTGACTATGCCAATGCCGGCGACACCAGGATCGCGATTATTGATTCAGACAGTTTCTGGATCACCGGATATTTTGAGGAAACCCGACTGAGACAAATTCAGATCGGCAGTGCCGCACGCATGACGCTGATGGGATTTGATCAGCCGGTGACAGGCCATGTCGAAAGCATTGGCCGGGGTATTGAAGACGATAATGGTGCGCCCGGCCATCTTGGGCTTCCCAATGTTGCGGCGACTTTCTCCTGGGTGCGCCTTGCGCAGCGCATCCCTGTTCGTATTCATATCGATAAGGTCCCAGCCGGGGTTCTGCTTGTTGCCGGAATGAGCGCACAAGTGGAAATTGTTGCATCGGAGGCTGACGGGTCCCCTTTCATGAAGCGTGAGCAGTGATCTTGACCACAGGCTGGTCCAGTGCCGGCTATCCCGCTTGCCAATCAACAAGCCGATGATGCTGTCAACTCAGGCAAGCTAGATCCGCAGCACGACCGATCCGCCTGCCAAACCCGCACCGGCTGCGCTCAGAAGCAGAATTTCGCCTTGGGCAAAATTACGATCACGGCGCGCAATAGAGAGCGAGAGGGGGATCGTGGCCGCCGATGAATTGCCGTAGTCGCGGATCGTCTGCACCATTTTGTGGCGCGGGATGCCGAGATCATTGCAAACAGCGGTGAACAATCGTGCATTGGCCTGATGCGGGATGAACCGGTCAACATGATCCACGCTCATCTCTGCGCGGCGCAAGGCCTGGCGTGCCGTGCCGCTCATCATGGCTGCAGCGCGCGCGAAGACGTCGCGACCATCGCGCATCGTCATCAGAAATGCTGCTGCTGCAATTTCGCTTGAATAAGGCCGGTTGCTGCCACCCGCCGGGATCTGGATCAGATCATAGCCGCTGCCATCCGATACAAGATCGAGCGCAAGGATTCCGCGCTGCGGATCAGGATCAGGCGCCAGCACGACCGCACCGGCCGCATCAGCAAACAGGGCTGCGGTGCTGCGATCGTCCGGATTGATGCGGCGACTGAGGATGTTTGCGGCCACGATCAGCACCGAGCGGCCATGAATCCTGACAAAACCATCGGCCAGCGCCAGCGCATAGAGGAAGCCTGAGCAGGCGCCGGCCAAATCAATGGCACCGGAATTCTCAAGACCAAGCTTGTGGCTCAGCAATGGCGCCGAGGGCGGCAGAACATGATCTGGCGTCGAAGTCGCCAGCAGTGTGAGTGCGATCTGCTGTGGCGGGATTCCGGCATCGTTGATCGCCATCCGGGCGGCGCTTGTTGCGAGACCGGTCAGGGTGTCTGCCTCATCCGCCCAATAACGACCCCGAATACCGGTCCGTCGCTCGATCCAGCCGGGTTCAAGGCCCAGTCTTTGCTCGATTTCTGCGCTGAAGACACATCTTTGCGGCACAGCATGGCCGAAGCCGGCGATGCGCGAGGAACGGACAGAATTCATCGTGCGCCTTCCAGGACGATCGACGCGACCTCATCCACGGCGTCATAGGCCTGGCTGAGTTCACCGGCAGTTATACAGTAAGGTGGCATCAGATAGAGAACATTGCCGAGCGGGCGGATCAGGATCCCGCGATCGCGAAACAAGCGGCGCATCACCGGGCCTGCCTGCGAAAGATAGCCGTTGCCTTGCCCGACAAGGTCGAGCGCGGCGATCGTGCCGCACTGACGGATGTTGGTGAAGCGCGGGTCGTTATCAAACCGGGCCAGATTGAGCCGCTGCGCGGTTTGAAGCGCGCGAATGCGCTCAAGCACCGGCTCGTTCTGCCAGATTGTGAGATTGGCGACGCCCGCCATGCAGGCAATCGGATTGGCTGTATAGGAACTGGAATGAAAGAAAGTCTTGCGCCGATCCTCTGACAGATGCGCCTCATAGACCTTGTCCACACAAAGCGTGGCGGCGAGCGGCAAAGCGCCGCCGGTCAGACCTTTCGAAGTGCACAGGATATCCGGTGTGATCGACGCCTGCTCGCAAGCAAACATCGTTCCGGTTCGTCCCCAACTCGTCATCACCTCGTCTGCTATGAAAAGACACTGATAGCGTTCGGCAATTCGCTTCAATCCGGCAAGTGTGGCGGCGCCGTACATTCTCATGCCGCCGGCGCCCAGCACCAGCGGCTCTATCAAAAGCGCCGCCACCCGCCCGCTGCGGCAGAGTTGCTCAAACTGATCCAGTGTCTGCTGTTCCAGCCCCGCCTGCGGGAAGGCAATTCGCTCAACGCCAAACAGCAGCGCTTCATAGGCGGCATTGAAAACGCCACGCGCACCCGCAGACATCGTGCCGATCGTATCCCCGTGATAGCCCGCTTCCATCACGACAATACGATCGCGGGGCTCGCCCCGGTTGTGAAAATATCCAAGCGCCATCTTGATCGCCACTTCGACACTGGTCGCGCCACTGTCCGAATAAAAGACATGGGCGAGCCCCGGGGGCGCCACCGCGATCAGTCCCTCGGCGAGCCGTTCCGCTGCCTGGTGCGAGAATTCCGCAAAAATGATCTGGTCATAGCATTCGGTCGCGTCGCGGATCGCCTGCATGATCGTCGGATGTCGATGGCCATGGGTGATCACCCACCAGGATGAAATGGCATCGAGAACCTTGCTGCCGGCCTCATCGAGCAGATAGCAGCCATCGGTTGATGCAATGCGTGTCATTGGCGGCTCAAGCGCGTGCTGGGTAAACGGGTGCCATACAAGCGAACGCATCAAACAAGGCCTCCTGTTAAATGTGCCAGATCGAAATTCTCAGAGAACGCAGCCCGCAGTGCTGCGGCATTGAGATCAGGAAGCCAGGGCAACCGACCGAGTTGAGCCACGCAGCCCATCCTGGCGATGACCCGTTGTGTGTCGCGGTTCTCGTCTCCGATGAAGGCAATGCCAGCCACCGGGATGCCGCGATGCCGCAGCGCCTGAACGGACAGCAATGTATGGTTGATGGTGCCAAGCGAGGTGCGTGCGCAGAGGATGACCGGAATCTGCCAGTTGGCGAAGATATCGGCGAACACGACCTCCTCGGTGATTGGCACAAGCAGTCCGCCGGCACCTTCGATCACCAGCGCACCACGCGTTCCAGGCGGATCCAGTCGGGTGGGATCAATCTCGATACCGTCGCAGCGCGCGGCAAGATGGGGCGATGCGGGCGTCTTGAGACAATAGGCTTCCGGCAGGATCTGTTCTCGCTTGAGAGCGCCCAGTCGCAACACGGCGGCACTATCCGTCTCGTCAGCGAGACCCGACTGGATCGCTTTCCAGTAAGAGCCCCCCAGGGCACCGACAAGCGCTGCGGAAAAAACAGTTTTGCCAATGCCGGTATCGGTACCGCTCACAACGTAACGTGGGGTCATGGCGTAACCTCCTCAAGAATTGAAGCCAGTCGCTCGATCATCGCGGTGATCTGCGCTTTCTCGACATTGAGCGTGAGGGAGATCCGCAGGCGTGCAGTGCCACTTGCCACAGTCGGCGGCCGGATCGCCCGGATGTCAAAACCTTCTTCCTGCATGCGCCCGGCAATCCGTAAGGCCCGCGCATTGTCACCGATCATCACCGGCTGAATGTGCGAATAGCTGGGCGTAATGCCGAGCGTCGACGCCAAGGTGTCGTCGGCATGACGGCATAGCGCTTGCAGTCTGTCGCGGCGCTCGGGCTCATCGCTTACGATCCGCAGCGCCGCGCGAACGGCCTCTGCAATCAAGGGAGAGGGCGCTGTCGAGTAAATGAAGCTGCGTGCGTGGTTGATGAGATAACCGGCCAGCATCGCAGGCAGGCAAAGAAGCGCGCCGGAGACGCCGAGCGCCTTGCCGCAGCCATGCAGAGTGATCAGGTGGCCGGCGCCCTTTAAGAAGGAAGCAAGCCCCCGTCCGTCCGGGCCCAGAACGCCCGTGGCATGGGCCTCGTCGACCACCAGGAAACCGTCATGGCGGATTGCAAGCTGTAGCAATTCGGCGAGGGGTGCGAGGTCGCCATCCATGGAATAAAGGCTCTCAACCGCAATCCATGGTGCCCCTTTGCCACCGCCTTCCCGCCAGCGGCGAATGGCTTGTTCGACCGCCTCGACATTATTGTGTGGCACCGCAACAGCGCGCGCCCGGCTGCCGAGAATGCCGTCATGCACGCTTGCATGAATCAAGGCATCATAGACAATCAGATCGTCCCTCTGCGGCAAAGTGGAATAGAGCGCCACATTTGCGGCAAAGCCATTGCTGAAATAAAGGGCGGATTCCGCATCAAAGAAGCTTGCCGCCTCGGCTTCCAGTGCCTCGTGCACACAGTGATTGCCCCGCAACAGCCGCGAGCCTGCGGCGCCATGCGGCACCCCACCATCGATTGCTGTTGCGATAGAAGCCGCGATCTGCGGCGCTGTCGCAAGCCCGAGATAGTCATTGGAGGTGAAGTCAACGCCTCGCGTCTGGCTCAAGACACGCAACCGCGACCGGCGCATGAGACCGGTAAGTTTGGTCTGATAGCGATCAAGCGCCGGAAAACTCACGCCGCAGCCTCCTGCTCCATTGGCTTTAATCCGAGCCGTCGCAGCAGTGCTGCATCGTGATCTTCGCCCGGATTGTCTGCCGTCAGCAGCGTCTCGCCGATAAAGATCGAATTGGCGCCGGCAAAGAAACAAAGCGCCTGCAGCTCATCGCTCATATCGCTGCGACCGGCCGACAGGCGCACAAAGGAGCGCGGCATCAAAATGCGTGCCAGCGCGATCATGCGCACGAAATCGACGGGCTCGATCGGTGCGGCATGCGCGAGTTTTGAGCCCGGGATCGGGATCAGCCTGTTGATCGGCACGCTCTCGGGCGGTGCGGGCAGGTTGGCCAGTGTCACCAACATCGAAATGCGATCTTCAACCGTTTCACCCATGCCGAGAATGCCGCCGGCACAAACCTTGATTCCGGCGTTGCGAACATGTTCGAGCGTTTGCAACCTGTCGTGAAACCCACGGGTGGTGATAATCTGGGAATAATAGCGCTCCGAGGTATCCAGATTGTGATTGTAGTAATCAAGCCCGGCATCAGCGAGCCGCATCGACTGGTCCGGCGTCAGCATGCCGAGCGTCATGCAGGTTTCCATTCCAAGCGCCCTGACGCCTTCGACCATGGCGACCAGAACATCCATGTCTCGATCCTTTGGACTGCGCCATGCAGCCCCCATGCAATAGCGCGTCGCGCCGCCATCGCGCGCTTTGCGCGCTTGCGCAACGACGCCCTCAACGGCCATCAGCTTTGATGCCTTGAGACCTGTTGGATAATGCGCCGACTGGCTGCAATAGCCGCAATCCTCGGCACAGCCGCCCGTCTTGATCGACAGGAGCCGGCTCAGCTGGATGGCATTGGGATCAAAGTTCGCGCGATGCACCTGCTGGGCGCGAAAGAGGAGATCGTTGAAGGGTAAATTATAGATAATATGTGCTTCCTGCACGGATGTCGCCGCTGAGGTTACATTTGAATCCGGCGCTGTGTCGTTGCGATTGATCGCGGTTGTGGTCATGCAATGCTCCTTGCAGATGCAAATTCGCGTCCAAATATCCCACAGAAGGCTGGTTTCCCCATACTGAGAACCGCCTCTCATTGCGCTTTTCAGCCTTCCGATAGGATAAGAACGTGCCATTTCAAAAAATAGATAAACGCGAATCACTATAGATAAAGTCTATCCTAAGATTGCTTGTCGCTGCAAGATCAGCTCAGATGTGCACCGCTTGGCGCAGGCAACCGCGCTTGACAGTCGCCGTCGCAGGCAAGGCTGCGCGCATGTCTGCTCAACTATTGTGGGTGGGTGGCAGTGGTGTGAATCGATGCCAATGCGAAAATGCGACCATCGTCAAGCACAAGCACATCCGCACGCAAGGGGAACGCGAGGAGCTTGATCAGGCAAACATTGCTTTGGGTTTGCGATGGCTTGGCCGCATGTGGTGGAAAGATACTCTGTCGGATCATTTCGGGATTGAACTCCACCGCAAGCTTTTCGGCGACGTCTGGCGGCAGGCCGGCCGGTTTCGACAGACTGGGAAGAAGATCGGCGTTGAACCCATTCAGCTACGCATATTGATGGATGACGCCAGATAGGGGAAAAAATCAAACTTACTCGCCCGTGGACGCAGCTATGCGGCCTCATCACCGGCTGGTCTTCATGCATCCGTTGCCAAACGCAAACGGATGCCATGCGCGTATCATGGCAGAGCCCCTGCTCAAAAGAGTGATGAATCGGCCCCGAACCGCTCGATGGACAGATTCGATCTTCAGAACATGAGCGAGAAGCGCAGAGCATATATTGCGCACTCAAAGCAGCCGACAATCATCATCTCGGTCCGTTACCGCCCTTCGCGGGACTGCTCACCAAGGATAGAGGTGCGTGATGAATGGCACATTGATTATCCGGCGGACGCTCGACAATAACCCGTCAGGAAGAAAGCACCCAATAAGCCGATTGCATCCGAGCCGTATGATACTTGTGTCATTGCGCTAATGGCCGATATTCACGCCGCTTGAAACGCAGCTCTGAGAACGCACCCTTAAGGGCTTGTCATCCGCACCCGGCCCTCCCTTTGCAACCCAGGCCAGCGCCGGGCGGGCCAGGTGCTCCTTCCAAATAAAGCGGACAAATCTGCCGTGGCAGCCAACAATCGGCTGCCCCAGCCAGCTCTCTCTCAAGGACTGGACCAAGCGGTGCGGGGCAGTCTTGCGTGACGCTGGAGCGGCAGGTCTGCATGAATTTCGCATTCGCGCTTTCACGCTTTTAACTTTTTCCCGCCTTCAACCTGCCTGATTGACGGTCATTGCAATCATGTGAAGAATGTCATCGGCGCTACATCCGCGTGAGAGGTCGTTGGCGGGTTTTGAAAGACCCTGAAGCACGGGGCCGATGGCTTGTGCTCCGCCGATGCGCTGCGCAATCTTATAGCCTATATTGGCGGCCTCCAGATTGGGAAACACAAAGACATTTGCGTTCCCTTTGAGCGGAGATCCGGGTGATTTCGCATGACTGATTGCTTCAACAAATGCAGTGTCGAATTGCAGCTCTCCATCAACACAAAGATCTGGTCTCCTTGCACGCACAGTGTTGGTCGCCTGAATAACTTTTGAGACGCGTTCATGTGCGGCGCTGCCACCCGTCGAAAATGAAAGCATCGCGACCGCCGGATCTTTCCCGGTTAGCTGTTCATAAGAGTCTGCTGACTGCATGGCAATATCTGCCAGTTGGCCGGAATCCGGCTCGACCACAAGGCCGCAATCCGCAAAAATGAAAGCTCCTTTTTTCTGATGGTGCGATTGGCACAACAACATCAGAAAAAAACTCGAAACAAGCGATGCGCCTTTAGCTTTTCCGATAATCTGCAACGCGTGGCGGACAACATCGGCTGTTGTGGCAACGGCACCGGCGACAGTTCCATCCGCGTCCCCCGCGCGCACCATCATGGCCGCAAAACCAAGCGGAGTTTCCACCATTTTCAAGGCCTGCTCTTCCGTCATGCCCTTGGCGTGCCGTAATTGATGAAGCTTATGCGCATAATGCGTGCATTGATCAGACATTGTCGGGTCAATAATCTGTATCCGCGTTCCTGCAATCTGATCAGCTATAACATCAGTCGACCCCAGCAAAGTAATATGCGCAATTTTCTCCTGCTCTGCACGAAGGGCAGCTTGGATGATACGCGGGTCTTCGCCCTCCGCCAGAACAATGTGACGTGGCTGTGATCGGGCTTTTTCAAAAATTCTTTCCAACGCAAGCATGGCAAAATCTCATGAAAGGCCGGGAGGAAAACCTCCCGGCATCATCGTTAAACAGGCATCTGCTCGCGCATATCCACTTTATCAATCCCAGCTACGACAACCGGCTTCTTCATCGCATCGCGTCGGAAAGGTTCGCCCAGCTCCTGATTGAGTATGACCTCAATAAAGGTCGTAACCCCCTTGGACTGATCATCAATTGCCTTCTGCAAGGCCTCAGTGAGCGATTGCTGGGTATCGACAGTGACGCCCTCAAGACCACAACCATCCGCCACTTTGGCGTAGCTCAGGTTTGGATTGAGCTCGGTCCCAACGAAGTTGTTGTCGTACCAAAGCGTTGTATTGCGCTTTTCTGCACCCCACTGGTAGTTGCGGAAAATGACCATCGTAATGGCTGGCCAGCCTTTGCGACCGATAGAGGTCATTTCGTTCATCGAGATCCCAAAAGCACCATCCCCTGCAAAACCAAC
>Ga0308157_10009684_pt1 | contig 10617 bp, 10 predicted proteins | sample PhyBR1_FD_201035 | JGI IMG/M metagenome (GOLD analysis project Ga0308157, IMG submission 201035) | Phyllosphere microbial communities from UC Gill Tract Community Farm, Albany, California, United States - DLSLB.R1 | ecosystem: Host-associated > Plants > Phyllosphere > Unclassified | place: USA...
CTGATATTGGCAATGCCGCCGATGTTGGCCACCACGCGCGCCGTGCCCGCTTTGCCAAACAGCGCCTGGTGGAAGGCCGGCACCAGCGGCGCGCCCTGGCCGCCGGCTGCCACGTCGCGGCTGCGGAAGTCGGCAATCACGTCGATGCCGCACAGCTCGGCCAGCAGGGCGGGGTTGTTGGTCTGGCGTGTAAAACCCAGTTCGGGGCGGTGGCGGATGGTCTGGCCGTGCACGGCCACGGCGGCAACGTCGGCTGGCGCCAGGCCGGCGTCGGCCAGCAGCGCCGCCACGCAGTCGGCATAGTGGTGCGCCAACTGGTTGGCGGCAGCCGCTTCGCGTTCGAGTTCGTTGTCGCCGGGCGCCTGCAGCGCCAGCAGGTCGGCGCGCAGCGCCGGCGGGAAGGCGATGTAGGCCGCACCGCGCGTGGTGATGGCGGTGCCGTCAAAGTCGGCTAGCGCGCCGTCTACACCGTCGAGGCTGGTGCCCGACATCAAACCGATATACAGAGTCATTCCGCATCCCTTTGTTGGAAATGCGTATTTTGCCTGAGCTTGCGTTAGCTGTCGCACGGAAGCGGCCGCGTTAGCGGCGCATGATGATAAAAAAACAGGCCGATGCGGCGGCCTGTTTTTTGAAGAGAAGATTTACAGCGGAGAGCGTTACTTGGCAGCCACCCGGGTGTTGCCACCGTTAAAGCCCGACTGACCCGATTGCAGCAGGGCGATGCGGTGCGTCATGTCGGTTGCGTACACCTTGAAACGCGACAGTTCAGCAGCGGTCAGCGGTGCCTGGGCTTGCACGTTCATCTTGTTCGGGTCACGCGCTTCGCCACCCACGCGGAATTCGTAGTGCAGGTGGGCGCCGGTCGACCAGCCCGTGCTGCCCACGTAGCCGATGATGTCGCCCTGGCTCACTTTGCCGCCTTTCTTGATGCCCGAGCCAAAACGGCTCATGTGGGCATACGCGGTGCTGTAATTGTTCCAATGCTTGATCGTCACCAGGTTGCCGTAACCGTTTTGCGTACCGGCAAATTCAATGGTGCCATCGCCTGCGGCGCGGATCGGCGTGCCGGTTGGCGCCGGGAAATCGATGCCCTTGTGGGCTTTCCACTGGCCAGATACCGGGTGCACACGCATCGAGAAGCCCGACGAAATGCGGGTAAACTCCACCGGCGACTTCAGGAAGGCTTTCTTCAGCGATTTGCCGTCGAAGCTGTAATAGCCGCCACCTTGCTTGCTTTGCGGGTCTTCGTACCATACCGACTGGTACGTGGTGCCACGGTTGGTGAATTCGCCAGCCAGGATGCGGCCTGCCTTGACGAATTCGCCGTCTTGCCAGAAGGTTTCGTACACAACATTAAAACGGTCGCCACGTTTCACATCGCCGCGGAAGTCGATGTTGGTGGAGAACATTTCAATGATCTGCTTGACGATCGCATCGGGCAGCTTGGCGCCATCCTTGTCGGAATCGGTGGCTGCGTACAGGTTGCTGGCGATGGTGCGGGCGTGCATTTCCACCCGGCGTTCCAGCTTGGCCGCTTCTTCCATGGCAACAAAGCTGTCGCCTTTGCGGGTCACCGTGATGTTCTTGACCGGCATGTCCTTGCCGTCCACCACCGTGGCGCGCAGCCATTGCAGATTGCCGATTTCATCGGTTTGCGCTTGCACGCGCTTGCCGGTTTTCAGCTGCATCACGCCTTTGGCAACCTTGTCCTTCTTGATGAAGTTCTCGGCGGCATCGTCGTCCACGCCAAGGCGGGTGAGCAGCGTGGCGAGCGTATCGCCAGCGCGCACGCGCTCTTCGTGCACGAACTGTTCAGTCGTGGATTGTTGTTCAAGCGCGGAGATCTGCTTGCTGAGGTCTGGCAGGGCAACGTCTTCCTGAATCGACTTCACTGGCAAATCGGACGCATCCGGGGCTAGAGGGGCTACCGCGGCAGCGCCAAAAGCACATACTGTGAGAACCAGGGCCGAAGCGGAGATGATGCGCTTCTTCGGCGTGGAACCGACCAGTTTATATAAGCGTGAGCTCGTGAATTTATGTATTTGGTTCATGCAATCAGTTAAAATTTACCGCTTGAACTATTCAGGAACGTTTATTTTCTTCTAATTCTAATCGTTGTTCGTTTTCGTAGAGCAAGATTAATGGGATCACGGATTATAACAAACTCCTGGCATTCGCTACCTTTTTCTGAAAAAAAACCTCTCAAAAGTTATGACTACCTCTTCTTCGACGCCGCCGGTCCCCTCCAAAGCACTGCCATTGAGCGACAAGGTACAGGAGGCACTCGCGATCACCAAGCGCGGTGTCGACGAGTTGCTGATTGAAACCGAATTCGCCCAGAAGCTGGCCCGATCCGAGCAATCGGGCGTGCCGCTGCGCATCAAGCTGGGCCTGGACCCCACCGCACCCGACCTGCACCTCGGTCACACCGTGGTACTGAACAAGATGCGTCAGTTGCAAGATCTGGGCCACCAGGTGATTTTCCTGATCGGCGACTTCACGTCGATGATTGGTGACCCGTCGGGCCGCAACGCCACCCGCCCGCCGCTCACCAAGGAACAGGTCGAGCAAAACGCCATGACCTACTTCAAGCAAGCGTCGCTGGTGCTTGACGCCGCCAAGACCGAAATTCGCTACAACTCCGAGTGGTGCGACCCGCTGGGCGCCCGCGGCCTGATCCAGCTGGCGTCGCGTTACACGGTGGCGCGCATGATGGAGCGCGACGACTTCACCAAGCGGTTCAAGAGTGGGACCCCGATTGCGGTCCACGAGTTCCTGTACCCGCTGATGCAGGGGTACGACTCGGTCGCCCTGAAAGCCGACCTCGAGCTGGGCGGCACCGACCAGAAGTTCAACCTGCTGGTGGGGCGCGAGCTGCAAAAAGACTACGCCCAGGAACCGCAGTGCATCCTGACCATGCCGCTGCTCGAAGGCCTGGACGGCGTGGAAAAAATGTCCAAGTCGAAGAACAACTACATCGGCATCACCGAGCCGGGCAACACCATGTTCGCCAAGATCATGAGCGTCTCCGACGAGATGATGTGGAAGTACTACGATTTGCTGTCGTTCCGCTCGATTGCCGATATCGCTGCCCTGAAGGCGGCGGTCGCTGCCGGCGCCAACCCGCGCGATGCCAAGGTGGCGATCGCCCAGGAAATCGTCGCCCGGTTCCACTCGCAGGCGGCGGCAGAAGAAGCATTGAACGACTTCGTCAACCGCTCGAAGGGCGGGATTCCCGACGACGTGCCGGAAGTCACGCTGGCCGGCGCCCCGCTGGGCCTGCCGCAATTGCTGAAACAGGCGGGCCTTTGCCCATCGACGTCGGAAGCGATGCGCATGGTGGACCAGGGCGGCGTCCGTCTCGACGGTACCGTGCTCAGCGACAAAGCGGTAAAAATCGACGCCGGCACCTTCGTGCTGCAAGTGGGCAAGCGCAAGTTCGCGCGCGTCACGCTCACCGCATGATCGCGCTGCTGCAACGCGTGTCGGGCGCCAGCGTGGTGGTCGATGGCGCCACCATCGGCGCCATCGACGCCGGCCTGATGGTGCTCGTCTGTGCCGAGCGCGGCGATACTGAAAAGGAAGCCGATGCGCTGCTGACCAAGCTGCTTGGTTACCGCGTATTCGGCGACGATGCGGGCAAGATGAACCGCAGCGTGACCGACGTCGCCGGCGGTGTGCTGCTGGTGCCGCAATTTACGCTGGCCGCCGACACCCGCTCAGGCACCCGGCCATCGTTCACGCCGGCTGCCGCGCCGGCCGACGCACTGCGCCTGTTCAATTATTTCGCTGCCCAGGCCAGAACCCGCCACCCGGTGGTGCAAACCGGCCAGTTTGGTGCAGACATGAAAGTGACGCTTACCAACGACGGGCCGGTGACGTTCTGGTTGCAGGTCAACGCCAAATGACTATTTACATTGCCAAGGCTGCATGAATAACACCAAGATTTTGCTGATCCGCCATGGCGAGACGGCGTGGAATGCCGTGCGCCGCCTGCAAGGCCACATCGATATTCCCCTGAATGCGGAAGGCGAACGCCAGGCCCGGGCGCTGGCCCAGGCCATGGCCGGGGAGGGCGTGGACCTGATCGTCTCGAGCGACCTGCAACGTGCGCGCCAGACCGCACAAGCAGTGGCGGTGCAGTACGACCATGCCACCGTGCACAGCGACCCGGCGCTGCGCGAGCGCGGCTATGGCGCGTTCGAGGGCATGTTGTATACCGAGATCGAACTGCAATACCCGGAAGATTTCGCCTTGTGGCAGGCGCGTGACGTCGATGCGGTGATGCCGGCCGGCGACCGCGTGGCCGAGAGTTTCCGCCAGTTTTATGCCCGCGCGACCGGCGCGATTGCCCGCTGGGCAGTTGAACATCCGGGCCAGACGATTGCCATCGTCGCCCACGGCGGCGTGCTCGAATGCGCATACCGTGAAGCCGTGGGCATGCAACTCGACAGCCCGCGCGACTTCCAGGTAAAAAACGCCAGCATCAACCGCTTCCACTTTGCCGACGGCAAGCTCCAACTTGACAGCTGGGGCGAAGTCGGCCACCTCGCTGTCGCGCTGGACGACATCATCTGAACAAAGTCAAGTTTGCACATTTGCCGATTTAATAAAAAAATAGTGCTTATAAATTGAGCAGCTCTTGAGGTAAAATAGAAGGTTCCTTCTTACCAAACAGGTATCGTCTGTGCAAATCGGCCCACATTTACTGCGTAACAACGTATTTGTCGCTCCCATGGCGGGGGTGACCGATCGTCCGTTCCGCCAGCTGTGCAAGCAGCTGGGGGCGGGCTACGCGGTATCCGAGATGGCGGCGTCCAATCCGCGCCTGTGGGCGACGGAAAAAAGCTCGCGCCGCACCGACCATACCGGCGAAATGGAACCGAAAGCGGTGCAAATTGCCGGCGCCGATCCGCAAGACCTGGCCGACTGCGCGCGCTTCAACGTCGAACGGGGCGCCCAGATCATCGATATCAACATGGGGTGCCCGGTCAAAAAAGTGTGCAACAGCTGGTGCGGTTCGGCCCTGTTGCAAAACGTGCCGCTGGTGCGCGAGATTCTGGCGGCCGTGGTCGGCGCAGTCGACGTGCCCGTCACGCTGAAATTCCGCACCGGCTGGAACCGCGAAAATAAAAACGCGCTTACCATCGCCCGCATCGCGGAAGACACCGGGATCGCCATGCTCACCCTGCATGGCCGCACCCGCGCCGACGGCTACACGGGCGATGCCGAGTACGACACGATAGCCGCCGTCAAGCAGTCGGTGCTGATCCCCGTGGTCGCCAACGGCGACATCACCACGCCCGAAAAAGCCAAGTACGTGCTCGACTATACGGGCGCGGACGCCGTCATGGTGGGCCGGGCAGCGCAGGGCCGGCCGTGGATTTTTCGCGAGATTGACCATTTTTTGCGTACCGGCACGCATTTGCCGGCGCCGTACGTGGCCGAAGTGCGCGCGCTGATGGACGAACACTTGCGCGCCCACTACGGTTTTTACGGCGATTACCTCGGTGTGCGTACTGCCCGCAAGCACATCGGCTGGTATGTGCGCGACTTGCCCGGAGGCGAGGAATTCCGGCAGCGGATGAACCTGCTGGAGTCCACCGAAGCGCAGTTACTGGCGGTGGACCAATTCTTCGAATCGCAGCGACAGTGGGGCGAGCGGTTACAATACCGCCTCTCCGAAGATTTGCAAGCAGCGTAATCCTGTCGTCACCGGCGGACAACCAGCCAGCGAAGCACTAAAAAAAGTCATATCAAAACGGTAAACGTCCGGGCCACAAGCCTGGGAATGATTTATCAGCGTCAACAGATTATTGAGAACGTACAAAAATGAGCAAAGAAAGTATCCAGGAAGTAGTGCAGAAAAGCCTTGAAGACTACTTCAACGACCTGGGCGAGCAGCAGGCATCCAACATCTACGACATGGTTGTGCTGACCGTCGAGAAACCGATACTGGAAGTGGTCATGACGCGCGCCGACGGCAACCAGTCGCATGCGGCGCAGATGCTGGGCATCAACCGCAATACCTTGCGCAAAAAATTGCAAGAGCACGGCCTGCTGTAACGGCCCGTGTTTTCCGGCGTGGACGGCTGGGGGATCGGCCGTTGTGCCGATTGTTTCACCTCATTCAAACCACTTAGCCTTCACAGCCATGATTAAATCAGCTCTCATCTCCGTTTCCGACAAAACCGGTGTGCTGGACTTCGCCCGCGCGTTGTCCGCCATGGGCGTCAAGCTCCTGTCCACCGGCGGCACCGCCAAACTGCTGGCCGACAACGGCCTGGCCGTGACCGAAGTGGCCGACTACACCGGCTTCCCGGAGATGCTCGATGGCCGCGTCAAGACGCTGCACCCGAAAGTGCATGGCGGCATCCTGGCCCGTCGCGATTTCCCTGAGCACATGGCCAAGCTGGCCGAATTCGACATCCCTACCATCGACATGGTGGTGGTCAACCTGTACCCGTTCCAGGCCACCGTGGCCAAGGCCGACTGCTCGCTCGACGACGCCATCGAAAACATCGACATCGGCGGCCCCGCCATGCTGCGCTCGTCCGCCAAGAACCACAAGGACGTGGTCGTGATCTGCGACCCCACCGACTACGGCGTGGTGCTGGCAGAAATGAAAACCACCGACAACTCGCCTGGTTTTGTCAGCTACGAAACCCGCTTCCGCCTGGCCACCAAGGTCTACGCCCACACGGCCCAGTACGACGGCGCCATCGCCAACTATCTGACCAGCCTGGGCCCGGACCGCGCCCACGCCACCCGTGGTGCGTATCCCAAGAACCTGAACGTGGCGTTTGAAAAAGTGCAGGACATGCGCTACGGTGAAAACCCGCACCAGTCGGCCGCGTTCTACCGCGACGTGGTGAGCACCCCGGGCGCGCTGGCCAACTACCGCCAGCTGCAAGGCAAGGAACTGTCGTTCAACAACATCGCCGATGCCGATGCGGCATGGGAATGCGTGAAAAGCATGGGCGGCTTCGACCAGAGCGCGGCCTGCGTGATCGTCAAGCACGCCAACCCGTGCGGCGTGGCGCTGGGCGCCAATGCCGCCGACGCGTACCAGCGTGCGCTGCAAACCGATCCGACCTCGGCGTTTGGCGGCATCATTGCCTTCAACGTGGAAGTGGACGCTGCTGCTGCCGTGGAGCTGGCCAAGCTGTTCGTGGAAGTGCTGATCGCGCCGACGTTCTCGGCGGAAGCCAAGCAGATCCTGTCGGCCAAGCAGAACGTGCGTCTGCTGGAAATTCCGCTGGGCGATGGCGTCAACGCGATGGACTTCAAGCGCGTGGGCGGCGGCTTGCTGGTGCAGTCGGCCGATTCGAAAAACGTGCTGGTCGGCGACCTGAAAGTGGTCTCGAAACTGCAGCCCACGCCGCAGCAGCTGCAAGACCTGATGTTCGCGTGGCGCGTGGCGAAGTACGTGAAATCGAACGCGATTGTCTTCTGTGGTAACAACATGACCCTGGGCGTGGGTGCCGGCCAGATGAGCCGCATCGACTCGGCGCGCATCGCCTCGATCAAGGCGCAGAACGCCGGCCTGTCGCTGGCCGGTTCGGTGGTGGCGTCGGACGCGTTCTTCCCGTTCCGCGATGGCCTCGACGTGGTGGTCGATGCGGGCGCCACCTGCGTGATACACCCGGGCGGTTCGATGCGCGACCAGGAAGTGATCGATGCAGCCGATGAGCGCGGCGTGGTCATGGTGTACACCGGTACCCGTCACTTCCGTCATTAAACTTTCGCTACAGTTCGATCCGTCATCCCCGCGCAGGCGGGGATCCAATTTTGCGAGCGCCGCCTGGTACTCAACAGACATTGGATCCCCGCCTTCGCGGGGATGACGATTTTTAAGGGCGCGTATATTTGATAGGCTCCCGTATTGGTTCTTTCCTCCGTTTGCCATAGTACAATCCCCCCATGATTATTCTCGGCATCGACCCCGGCCTGCGCACTACCGGCTTTGGCGTCATCCACAAGCACGGCAGCAAATTGCGCTATATCGCTTCGGGCACCATCAAGAGCGGCGAGGGCAATTTGCCGGCGCGTCTCAAGGTGATTCTCGACGGCGTGGCAGAAGTCGCCCGCATTTATCAGCCCGAGTGCGCCGCCATCGAGCAGGTGTTCGTCAACGTCAATCCGCAATCGACCTTGCTGCTGGGCCAGGCACGCGGCGCGGCAATCTGCGCGCTGGTGTCGGCCGACCTGGCGGTGGCCGAGTATTCGCCCACCCAGATCAAGCAGGCCGTCGTGGGTACGGGACGCGCCGTCAAGTCGCAGGTGCAGGACATGGTGGCGCGCCTGCTGGCGCTGCCCGGCTTGCCCGGCACCGACGCCGCTGACGCGCTCGGCATTGCCATCTGCCACGCCCACAGCCGCGAAACGCTGACCCTGATCGCCAGCGCCGGCATCAAGACCACCACCGCTGGCGCCACCGCGCCGGGCGGTCCGCTGGCCGGCCTGCGCATGAAGCGCGGCCGCCTGGTCGGTTAATTTATTCCTATTTACAAGGTGTTCACACGATGATCGGTCGTCTCTCCGGTATTTTGCTTGAAAAAAATCCGCCGCAATTGCTGGTCGACTGCGGTGGTGTCGGCTACGAAGTCGATGTCTCGATGAGCACGTTTTATAACTTGCCGGGCGTGGGCGAGAAAGTGGTGCTGTTCACCCACCAGGCGATCCGCGAGGATGCCCACCTGCTGTTCGGCTTTGGCCATGCCGAAGAACGCGCCGTATTCCGTTTGCTGATCAAGATCAGCGGGGTGGGGGCGCGCACCGCGCTGTCGATCTTGTCCGGCATGTCGATTGCCGACCTGGCGCAGGCCGTGACGTTGCAGGAATCGGGCCGCCTGATCAAGGTGCCCGGCATCGGCAAGAAAACCGCCGAACGCCTGCTGCTCGAACTCAAGGGCAAGCTGGGCGCGGACCTCGGCGCCGGCGGCGCCCACGCAGCGCCGGACGCGCAGTCGGACATCCTGAACGCGCTGCTGGCGCTCGGCTACTCCGACAAGGAAGCGCTGCTGGCCCTGAAAACCGTGCCGGCCGGCGCCGGTGTATCGGACGGCATCAAGCAGGCGTTGAAGGCGCTGTCGAAGGGCTGATCCACCTCAAACGTGTGCGCTGGCTGAAAGGACTTTCCCGTCCTACGCTCAATGATTGAGCATAGGTGCAGGAGGCCAGCATGGCACAGCCCACGCGTTATCCCTGGGACTATTTTCCTGATGTATTGATACACGCGCCAGAGATATTCGTCAAAAAGCATCGAGCCTATACCGCCGCCAAAGCCGGTGAAACTGCTGCGGCCGTAGAACTCGTGCTTGAAGCATTATCGCTGCAAGTGCTGGAGCAAATGTGGCGCTTGTTCAGCAAGTATCATCCAGGACTGGTCAGCGTTCATGCGGAAGAGGCGCAAGGCACGAATGCCATAGGCGAAGCGATGGCCACGGTGATTGCCACCAAGCTTAATTGGCTTTACGAACGCGAAGTCATCCAGATCAATAAAGTCAGTCATACTGGCGCGAGCGGATTTGCCCCGTTGCGCGGGCAGGCGCTTTTCGGCGGCAACGCCCGATCTGGCCTACACTACGTATTGGTGGATGATTTCATCGGGCAAGGTGGCACACTGGCCAACCTGCGTGGTCACTTGATGGCGCAGGGCGCACGAGTTATTGGCGCGACTGTACTGACAGGCAAAGATTACTCTGCGCGCCTGGCGCCAGCCCGTGCGCAAATTGACGAGCTAAGGAGGAAACATGGCGACCTCGAAAATTGGTGGTACCGACGTTTTGGATTCGACTTCGAATGCCTCACTGCCTCCGAAGCCCGATATCTCTGCCGAACTCCATCGAGCGAAAGAATCATTGCGAACCTGGAAGCGGCTGATAGCTGAAGGCAAGGTAGAATCGCTGGTTGTGCAGCTGCCTGTTACGCCGGGTTCGGACCAACCGGTACGCATGCTTACACTGCAAGAGCAGGAGCAATTACGCGCCACAAAAAAAGCAGTAGGCGCGTACGTCGAGCGCATATTAAATACCACTCCTACCAAGTAACGAATGAGCATCCAGACCGACAGCTTCACCGAACAGCGCATTATCGACGCGGCGCCCACGTCGCCCAATGAAGAGGCGATCGAACGGGCCTTGCGTCCCAAGCTCCTCGATGAATATGTCGGGCAGGCCAAGATCCGCGACCAGCTTGAAATTTTTATCGCTGCCGCGCGCAACCGCAAGGAAGCGCTCGACCATACTTTGCTGTTCGGGCCGCCTGGCCTCGGTAAAACCACGCTGGCCAACATCATCGCGCGCGAGATGGGGGTCAACTTGCGGCAAACGTCGGGCCCGGTGCTGGAACGCCCGGGCGACCTGGCGGCGATACTGACCAACCTCGAAGCCAACGACGTGCTGTTCATCGACGAGATCCACCGGCTGTCGCCCGTGGTCGAGGAAATCCTGTATCCGGCGCTCGAGGACTACCAGATCGACATCATGATCGGCGAAGGCCCTGCCGCGCGTTCCGTCAAACTCGACCTGCAGCCGTTCACCCTGGTGGGCGGCACCACGCGCGCCGGCATGCTCACCAATCCGCTGCGCGACCGTTTCGGCATCGTCGCCC
>Ga0308157_10009685_pt1 | contig 10616 bp, 10 predicted proteins | sample PhyBR1_FD_201035 | JGI IMG/M metagenome (GOLD analysis project Ga0308157, IMG submission 201035) | Phyllosphere microbial communities from UC Gill Tract Community Farm, Albany, California, United States - DLSLB.R1 | ecosystem: Host-associated > Plants > Phyllosphere > Unclassified | place: USA...
CCGAGATGCCCAGATACACCGTCGCCACGGCGCGGCCCGCGCGCCCCGGGCCGGCCAGCTGCGCGGCGGTTTCACTCGCCGTACCCCAGAACACCGGCAAGGCCAGCGCGGGAACGATGCGCGCCAGCGCCAGCACCCAGATATTCGGCGCCATGGCAGCGACCGCATTGGACGCGGCGAACAGCACCAGCACGCCGAGGAACATGCGCTTGCGCTCCACATGGGCCAGGCGCGCCGTCAACGGCGGGCCAAACAGCATTACCACGACGGCAAACAGCGTCACCAACTGGCCCGCGGTGGAGACCGAAATCGACAGATCCCGGGCCAGCGCCGGCAGCAGGCCGACCATCAGGAATTCGGTGGTGACGATCACAAAGGCGGCAATCGCCAGAATGACGGTGGACGCCTGGCCGGAGGCTGGCTGGGCTGAGTCAGCGGTAGAAGATGAGGACATGTGGCGGGGCGCGAAGCAGCAAACCCGCAAGCTTATTGGCGCCCATGTTTCTTATGTTGGATGACTTTTCCGCAATCTGCATCCATAAATTCCACAATCAAACGCGCAAGCCCTGCCCCAGATGATTCAGCAGCGCATCAACCTTGGGCAGCAGCTGGCGGCTGCGCTGCCACAGCAGATACAGCGGCAGGCCGTCCACGGCAAAGGAGGGCAACACCTGGACCAGCTCGCCGCTGGCAATCCGCTCCCCGACCAGCCAGGTGGAAATCTGCGCCACGCCCCATCCCTGAACGACGGCGTCGACCCAGGCCTGCGCATTGCCCACCTCCAGGCGGGCGTTGGGCTGGCGCTGCTCGACCGGCGCATTGCCGCGCTGTATCAGCCACGGCCCGGGCGAGCCATCGGCGCGGCGATACATCACGCCCTCCACCTGGTCCAGTGCCGCCAGCTCATCGGCCAACGGGCCCACGCGCTCCAGATAGCCGGGCGCGCAGCAGAAGACCCGCCGCTCCCGGCCCAGAAAACGGTGTCCTATGGGCGCGGGCCAAGCGTCGCTGCCGCCAATGCGCACCGCCACATCGATGCCGTCTTCGACCAGATCGACAAAGCGGTCGGTGAACGAAATCTGCGGCTGCACGCCGGGATAGGTCTTGAGAAAATCAAACAGCAGGGGCATGACGCGCAGCTGGCCGTAGGTGGCGGGCAGCTCGATGCGCAGCTTGCCCGCCGGCACGCTGCCCTCGGCCCTGAGCACATGCTCGGCCTCTTCCAGCTGGCCCAGCACCTGCTGGCAAGTCCGGTAAAACGCCTGGCCCGCATCGGTCAGCGAAAGCCGCCGCGTGGTGCGCTCGAACAGCCGCACGCCCAGACGCGCCTCCAGCCGCGCCACCGCCTTGCCCACGGCCGAATTGGTCAGATTCAGCCGCTCGCCCGCGGCGGTGAAGCTGCCGGCATCGACCACGCAGGCAAATACGTCTATGCCCTTGAGGCGCTCGGAGGAGTACATGGGTGGATGGAAGAAGCGTCCAGAGAAAGCCGTCGCCAACTGCGAGATGACGCTAGCTTACCGCGGGAATGCCCATGGCGTTGAGCGTCGGAGTTGTCATTGTTCCGGTTTCCTGCAAGCCTTTGAGGTTCTGGAAATAACGCAACGCCTGCCCCGTTTGATCATTCATAGTGCCATTTACAACCCCGTCATACAGCCCCAGGCTGCGAAGCTTTATTTGCACTCGCATGATCTGCAATTTGAGCTTTTCCGCCCTTGTCAGATCGTCTTTTGAATGCTGACCAGCACCGGTAGCGTTCAATGCACCCTGCCCTTTCGTTGCTCCACTTGAAGGTGCGGCGGATAGCGTCGATGAGCCTGCCGAAGGAGCCGAGTACAAAGGCGCAGCTGGGGCTGGCGTAGGACTGGGGGCAACATACGCCGGCGCCCGGTAGCTTGAACTACTGCCCCCAGATCCTGAGTAATGCGAGCTATGGCTGGAATGCGAGCGATGACTTGAATGGGAACGATGCCCCGCAAACAGGTTATCCATCTCCCGATTCAGCGGCCGCAAAGGCACCGCTTCGGACAAATCAATTGGTTCGATCTGCTGTGGAGCAGCGGGTACGGCTGCCAGGCTCTTGGTGGTCAGAAGCGGTAGGCCTGCGACGAACAAAGAAATATTGCGTATGAACTTGCTCATTCCATCATCTCCATAACCTGCAGCGCTTTGAGGGGCGCCGGACTCCATCCTTTTTCATGCCAGGCGAAAAGACCGGAGCAATCAGCTTTCACAGCGCAATTCCGGCACTCTTCGGCATACACGTTTTTCCAATCCGAAATGCTGCGGTGGGCCTGCGGCCACAGCTGCTGAGGCAGAGAGCACAAAGGAGCATTCATGAAGAGATAAGGCACATCGTGTCTTTGCAAACTCCGCGCCGCTTGATCCAGCGTCGACGCCCAATCGCGCAAATTGACCTCGCACAGCTGTCGATTGGCTAAAGCAAAACCAATCGGTTCACACCCCATCAGCGCCACCTCGCTCACAAATGGCAAATTGCGGCCGATGAAGTCGGTCAGCTCCGGAAGTATCTGCAACACGGGCTCAACAAGAACCGTGCGCAATTGGACTTCCTGATGGTATTCCCGTAATGCCAGCAGTCCGGCCAATGTCTCGTCAAATGCTCCGCAGGTCTGCACCACGAAATCATGAACAAAGTCCGCATGCCCGTACAGAGGCACTAACCACCGCACGCGCGCGCGCAATCCCGGCAAAACCTTGGTAACGACCCCCGCATCAGCAAACAGCCGTCCATTGGTCAGCACTTCCACGGTGGTGGTTGGATGATGTTCTCGAAGTGCATCGAGAATTCGCCGCAAACCGCTGCCCAGAAGTAGTGGCTCGCCACCGCTGAGTCCGATGACAGGAGGAGAGCAGCGCAAATGCGAAATCGCTTCCAGGGCTTCGTCCACAAGCCAACTGTCGTCTGCTTTGGTAGGCGGCTGAGAACACATCAAACAATAGCTGTTGCAGCGATTGGTCATCAGCAGGGTATGGTGTGTGTCGGACTCACGCAGTAGGACGGAAATTTCTTCCCGCCACGGATCTGGCACCACGATGTCACCGCTTAGCAGTGATTCGCTTTCTACCCAAAACACGTTGCTAACACCGGCATTGGTCATTTCTTCAATGGCCACGCGCTCAACTGTCTCAGTCAAGACAAGGAAGCGAAGGTGGGGCAGCCATTCGGCAGGAAACCGATCAAACGATACGGCCCTGTAGACCTTAGCCTCACAGCCTGGCTGAATTTTCACTTGCAACTTGCGCATGAATCAAGCCTTCACGGGCTGAGCCCAGCGGTAGAGCAGATCCCTCAAATCCTCGTCGGCTGCCCGCAATATTGTGAAAATATCGTCAAACAGCCCCGTATGCCGCTGGCAATGCTCAGTGCTTTCGACAGCCGCAAAAACCGTGTTGAACTGCGCCTGGGCATCCACAGGATTGGGTGCGCAAAACAATTTATATGGACATTGGAGACACGCCTCGAACCGCTCGACGTCACTCGAATCCATAAGGAGTTTTCTTACGGGTGTGGACAGCAGAGCATTCAGTGGCGTGCCGATTCGGCCCATACGAAACACGGTATCCCCCGTCTCCGCCAGCATGCGCGCTTCATCGCTTGGATAGACGAAGCCATCGTAGTTGTAGACGACAACTGCAGAACCAGCGCCGGTAGGACTTTGCAGATCTACGTAGCCGGCATCAAACGTCGACAGAGCCTTGTTGAGCAAAATAGAAGCGTATACCTCGCGAATTTCCACTCCCTTCGCATTCCAATACAGAACGCGATCAAGTGCCTTGCGGTAAAAGCCCAAAAATTCTGCCAGCGAATACCCAAGCAATGACTGATTGCGCTTCGCGAATCCGTAGCTGCTCAACGGCCGGATGAATATCTCCCGAAAGCCGAGCCTCACATACTCGTCCACTATAGCCTCAGCATGACCCAGCGAAGCCTTGGTGGTGGTCATCAAGGCAGCAACCGACTCCGGCCCAATGAGAGTGCGCGCCATCTCGATACCGGCGAGCGTACGTTCATAGGCGTTGCGCCCTGGGACAGGTCTGTTTCGATCATGCAACGACTGCGGTCCATCGATACTGGTGGAAAGATAGACACCATGAGCTTTAAAGAACGCACACATGGAAGCATTCAGCTGATGGAGCGTCGTAGCAACAACAAACCGGATGCGACGGCCTTCTTGCGCGTTACGCATCTGAATACGAAGAATGGCACGCTCGACAAGATCAAACCGCAGCAACGGATCTCCACCCTGAAACTCCACAGTCAGTGCTCGGGCGGAACTTTCAAAAATCGTGTCACACGCTGCATCCAGATCAACTAACGACATCGTGTGCCCCTGATCCTCCAAGGCCCGACTGACCTGGCAGTAACGGCAAGAGTGGGCGCACTGGAGCGTAGGAACAAGAATGTGCAGCGATGGACCATCCTCTACGGTTTCACGCTTGGCTGCGATGCGCGAGGCCAGCAGCCGCCGAGCGCCTGAAGACATCTCTTTTTCACCGAGAAGGAAACGCGCACGCAGCTCGGCCTGTCTGCGCAAAGGAAGAGATTCTGGAGTTTGCTCGTATTGGGCGAACTCGGAAGGCGAAAAAAAGGCATGGTCACCGCTATCCGACGTCGCGACGACAAAGCCATCTGGCAATTTCCTGCGACGGAATGGCAGAACGTGGGACGTATATGCCATGGGTCTCCTGTTATTGTGATATTTAAGTAGATATATTTTGCAACCAATTACTCAAAAAAACACAATTAATACAGCGCGCAGATCACCTATTCAAACGGAAGCTGACAGTGTGGCTCGATTCGCCGAGGGCCCCTTAGGGCAGCATTTCCATCCATTTCAATAAAGACTGCATTGACGGATATCTTGTGCCTGAGTGCTGTGACACCCTGCCCTCAGCACTGCCAGAGAAACTTGCCCGAGACCCCGGAACAGCGGCATTCAAACAGATAGCCGCAGCCGCCCGCGAAGTTCATCTCGGTGCGGTAGTCGGGGCCGGATTCCAGCTGGGCGACAAACGCCATCGGGGCCTGACAGGCACTGCAAGGCGGTGTGGCCTCGCTCTGAATCCAATCCGCTGCGCCGCCGATCTGCCCCAGCACTTCGCGCCGGCGGCCGGCATAGGCCGCAAACGCATTCGAGTAGTTCTGCGCCGCCACCCGCTGCAGGCGGGCGCCATGACGCGTCTCGCGCTGGGTTTCGCCGTCGGCGGGCGCAGTCGCGAGATGCAGGCCGGCGGCGGGCATGGTGAGCACCGCATTGCCGCCGCCATCGGCCTCGAACTGATCGCACTCGCCAGGGTGGTTGGTGCACATGAAAAGCAGGTGCAGATGCGGCGCCCCGGGCGCGCGGATCTGCCCCTGGAATTGCATGGGCCCGCTGCAAGACCGGCAGGTGGGCCAGACAAAATCATCGCCCACCGCGGGCAGGCCGCCAAAACGGGTGTCGTGCGAGGCATCGTCCGTGACGTCCCAATCGACGATCATCAACTCGATGGTGTCCGGCGCCTCGGCAAGACGCAACGCACCGTCGGATGCGGCGCCAGTCTGCGTCTTTTGCCGTGTGCCGAAAATCTTCTGGAAAAAGCTCATGGGGATTCCGAGAGGGTGTGAAGGGCCGGCCGGCGCGCTATCTTTCCAGCCACCACTGGATCACCACCTTCGCCAGAAAGCCGACGAAACCGATGCCCAGCCCGAGAAAGATCACAAACGTGCCGAACTTGCCGGCCTTGGATTGGCGCGCCAGCTGGAAGATGATGAACACCATGAAGAGAATGAAAGCTCCCACCCCGTAGGTGAGAAAGAAGTGCGCCAGCTGCTCTTCCGTGTACCCAAAAATCACAACGACATTTCCTACAACGCCCTGCCCGGCTCCAACGGTTCGCGCGGCGCAAGGCCGGACGCATCGACCAGATCACGGTAGGCATGCCAGCTCGCATGTCCCAGCATCGGGACCACGGCCACCAGGCCGATCAACAGCGATCCCAGGCCCAGCAGGGTAAACAACACAATCAAGGCCGCCCACAGCGCCATCGGCGCCGGGTTGGCAAGCACCACCGTCCAGCTGGTCAGCACCGCCTGCCATACGCCCACGCGGCGCTCGAGCAGCAGCGGCATGGCGACAACGCTGGACGCAAAAATCGGCGCGGCCAGAAAACTGCCCAGCGCCAGCCACAAGGCAAACAAGCGCCCATCGCCTGCAAGCACGACATGGTGCAGAAAATCCATGGGAGTCTGTACCTGCACCGGCGACAGCACGGTGATCAGCGATGCCGACACCACGACCCAGCCGGTGGCCGCCAGCGACAGCAGCAGGCCGAAGCGCACCAGGCACCAATAGCCCGCGTGCCGCTGCCCACCCGCATGGCCGCTTTGCCAGCGCGTCCAGGTCTGACGCACCAGACCCGGGCCCACCGGCTCGCCACGCTCCAGCGCGCGGCTGATCGCATACAGGCTGGTGGCCACCACCGGGCCGATCACCAGAAAACCCGACAGTGCCCCGGCCATCAGCCAGAAGCGATTGTGCCCCAGGGCCAGGATGGCAGCGCCCAGCAGCGCCAACACCAGACCATGCGCGAAACCCAGGGCCGGGGCACGGCACAGGTCACGCCAGGCCAGCGCCAGCCAGGTCAGCGGCTGCAGCAGGCCCACGCTGCGCACGGGCGGGAGTGCGGCGGGAGAACGCAGGCGAGATGGCAAGGTGCTGGGCATGGGTCTCGGCTCGCTAACATCTGACAGCTGCGGGATCAGCCTTTGGCCAGACCCTGGCACAACTGCGCGAGACTGGCCACCGTCGCGTGGGGGGTGGCCCCCTCGTGGGGCCAGTCTACGCCGGCCCGGTTGAGCCAGACTGCGTGCATACCCGCATCCATGGCGCCCTTGACGTCGAGCATGGCGTCGTCGCCGATGTGCAGCACGCTGTCCGCGGGCACGCCCGCGGCATCGGCCGCGAGCGCGAAGATGCGCGCATCGGGCTTGGCAAAGCCGACGCGGTGCGCGCTGACGCTGGCGTGGAAAAAGCGCCCGAGGCCGACGACATGCACATCGGCCGTGCCGTTGCTCAGCGCCACGATGGGCCAGCGCGCGGCCAGGAACTCGAGCGCGGGCAGCGCGTCTTCATACAGTTCCACGCGCTGGCGTTCGGCAAAGAAGGTCTCGAACGCGGCCTCGGCCAGCGTGGGGGCGTCGCCGGCGCGCGTCAGCGCCAGGCGTATGGATTCGCGCCGCAGGCCATTGAGGTCATGCGCGAGCTCGGGCCGCAGCGTGCCTATCTCGTTGCGCACGGCGCGCACCGCCTCGGCGGTCTGCAGCAGCTGCGCAGTGGCCGGGGCATGGGTGTGCAGCCATTCGAGCAGCACGCGCTCGGCACGTTCAATCGTCGGCCAGATCGGCCACAGGGTGTCATCAAGGTCGATGGAGATGGCACGGACGCCGGCAAAGGCGTTGAAATCAGTGGAAGCTTGCATATGCGGTCAAGAATACCCCAGCCATCGAGCATCTGTGGCTGCGCGCACGCGCCGGCCTTGGCACAATCGCAGCATGCCTTCACGCTTTGCGCCAGAACCCCCCTTCTCCCACGGCCAGGCCCAGCGCACCGCCGTGCTGCTGTGCAATCTCGGCACGCCCGATGCACCCACGCCTTCGGCCGTGCGCCGCTATCTGGCGCAGTTCCTGGCCGACGACCGCGTGGTCGAGATTCCGAAACTCGCCTGGTGGCCCATCCTGCACGGCATCATCCTGCGCACGCGCCCGGCGAAATCGGCCGCGAAATACGCAACCGTGTGGCATCCGCAGGACGGCTCGCCGCTGGCCCACTGGACGGCGCGCCAGGCCCTGCTGCTGCGCGGCTGGCTGGGCGAGGCCGGACACAACCTGCTGGTGCGGCATGCGATGCGCTATGGCAACCCGTCGATTGCGAGCCAACTCGATGCGCTCAAGGCCGAGGGCGCGACGCGCATTCTGATACTGCCGCTCTACCCACAGTATTCGGGCACCACCACGGCCAGCGTGTTTGATGCGGTGTACGACTGGGCGCGCACGCAGCGCCATGTTCCCGAGCTGCGTTTCGTCAACCGCTACCACGACGACCCGGCGTATATCGACGCGCTGGCGCAGCGCATCGAGGCGCACTGGCGCGAGGCCGGGCGCAGCGCGCATCTGCTGATGAGCTTTCACGGCGTGCCCGCACGCACGCTGCAGCTGGGCGATCCCTACCACTGCGAAAGCCAGAAAACCGGCCGGCTGCTGGCCGAGCGCCTGGGCCTCACGCCGGCGCAGTACAGCATCACCTTCCAGTCGCGCTTCGGCAAGGCCAAGTGGCTCGAACCCTATACCGAGCCGACGCTGATTGCCATGGCCCAGCGCGGCGTGCACAGCGTCGATGTGGTCTGCCCGGGCTTCACCAGCGACTGCCTGGAGACGCTGGAAGAAATCAATCAGGAGGCGCGCGAAGCCTTTGTGCATGCGGGCGGCAAGGCGTTTGCCTATATTCCCTGCGTCAACGACAGCGGGCCCTGGATCACCGCGCTGAGTGGCATTGCCCAGCAGCATCTGGCGGGCTGGCCCGTGGGCCGGCCGGCCGAGGCGGCGCTGCGCCAGACCGCGGACCGCGCCAAGGCACTGGGCGCGGCGCAGTAGTCAGCGCAGGTTTTCGCGCCGCCAGTGCGCATCCTGCGCTTCGCGCGCGGGCGGCGCGAGGCCATGCTTGTCCATCAGCCGGTACAGCGTCATGCGCGAGATGCCCAGATCGCGCGCTGCGTGCGTGATGTTGTTGCCCACGCGGCTCAGCGTCTGGTGGATGGCTTCGCGCTCGGCCTGGGTGCGCGCCAGATCCAGCTGCGCCCCGGCCACGAGCTGTGTCCGCGGCAGGCCCAGGTCGGCGACGCTGATCCAGCGCGCGTCGCTCATCACCACCGCGCGCAGCACGCGGTTGTAGAGCTCGCGCACATTGCCTGGCCAGGAGTAGCCCAGCATCGCGGCCAGCGCCTGGCGGCTGAAGCCCTGCAGCCGCGCGGGCCGGTCGGCGGCGCAATGCGCGAAGAAATGCTGGGCCAGCTGCGGCACATCGTCGATGCGTTCGCGCAGCGGCGGCACCTGCAGCGCCAGCACATTGAGCCGGTAGAACAGGTCTTCGCGAAAGCGTCCCTGGGCCACGGCGACGGCCAGGTCCACATGCGAGGCGGCAACCACGCGCACATCGACTTCGATATCGACCAGCCCGCCCAGCCGGGTCAGCGTGCGGTTCTGCAGGAATCTGAGCAGATGCGCCTGCAGATCGAGCGGCAGATCGCCGATCTCGTCGAGAAACAGCGTGCCGCCCTGGGCGGTTTCCAGCAGCCCGCGCTTTTGCGCGCCAGCGCCGGTGAAGGCGCCGCGCTCATGGCCAAACAGCTCGGACTGGATCAGCGACGGTGCGACCGCCGCGCAGTTGATGGCCACGAAAGGCCGCGCGCGCCGCGCCGAGCAGTCATGGATGGCGCGCGCCGCGAGCTCCTTGCCGGTGCCGCTCTCGCCGCCGATCAGCACCGAGGCCTGGGTCAGCGCCACCTTGGCAATGGCCTGGCGCAGCTGCTGCATGCCCTCGCTGCGGCCCACCATGCCCAGCGCATTGCCGGCAACCGCCGGCTGGCTGTGGCATTGCCGCAGCCGCGCGCGCCGCTGCACATGGTCCAGCACATGCTGCATGGCGGGCCAGTTAAGCGGCATGACCTGGTAGTCGAAGAAGCTCTCGAGCACCATGCGCCGGAACGCCATGCCCTCGAGCGCCACTTCGTCGCACAGCGCCACCCATTCCATGCCGGGCCAGGACTGCAGACAGCGTTCCATCAGCTCCAGCGTCTGCGGCGCCGCGCCCCCCACGCCCAGCAGTCCCACGATCGGCTCGCGCCGCCCCAGCAGCGCGGCCAGGGCCGCGGGGTCCGTGGCCGAGGTCACCTGCCAGCCCTGCAGCTGCAGGCGCCGCGCAACGTCATCCATGCCGGCGCCGGCCAGGTTCAGGCAAAGAATATGCGCCTGCGTCATGCCCATGCCCGGTTCAAAACGACATCGGCAGGCGCACCGTCAGGGTCAGGTCGGGCGTATCGCGCGTCAGGCCCGCTCCCACCGACACGTTGAGCGTGGTGCGCTGGCTCAGCCGGTAGGAGTAGCCCATCAGCAGGGTTGCCAGCTGGGTGCGCACGGAGCTGGCCACGGGCGTGCCGTTCTGCTTGGTGCGGCCGATCGAGCTCAGGTCCATGCCCATGCTGAACGAGGAGCGGTCGTTGAGCGCCATGCCCATGCCGAAATTGAGCCCCCAGATATTGCCCGGCTTGATCGAGCCTATGTATTCGCGCTGCCCGTCGAGCACCCGGCGCGAGACATCGCTGCGGCCGAAATTGTGGGTGTAGCTGATGCCGCCAAAGAACACCGCCGGGTCCGACGCCATCAGCCAGGTGAGCCCGGGCTGCAGCGAATAGAAGCCCGAGCCCGTGGGCAGATCCAGCGGCAGGCCGGTGCCCGTGGTGTTGCCTATGCAGCGTGTCACGCAGTCGGTCACGACATCGAACGGGTCCTTGCCGGTGCGGCTCTTGAAGCGCAGCGAGCCGATCAGATAGGGGCG
>Ga0308157_10009686_pt1 | contig 10615 bp, 8 predicted proteins | sample PhyBR1_FD_201035 | JGI IMG/M metagenome (GOLD analysis project Ga0308157, IMG submission 201035) | Phyllosphere microbial communities from UC Gill Tract Community Farm, Albany, California, United States - DLSLB.R1 | ecosystem: Host-associated > Plants > Phyllosphere > Unclassified | place: USA...
GTCAGGCTCGCCGCGCCCACATCAAGAACTCGATATTGCCGTCACCGCCGGTGATCGGGCTTTCGGCGACTTCCAGCACCTTCCAGCCGACGCTCTCCAGCCAGGCGCGAACACCCTCGACCGCCGCCGCATGGGCTTCGGGGTCCTTGACCACGCCCTTCTTGCCGGCGTCCTTGGGCCCCTCGCCCTCGAACTGCGGCTTGACCAGGGTGATCAGGTCCGCGTCCGGCGTCGCCAGTCCAAGCGCGGCCGGCAGCACCTTCGACAAACCGATGAAGCTGGCGTCGCAGACAACCAGCGACGGCGCCTCGGAAATGATTTCGGGTGTCAGCTCGCGCGCGTCCGTCCGCTCCAGATTGATCACGCGCAGATCGGTCGCGACCTTCGGGTGCATCTGGCCGAAACCGACATCGACGGCGAAGACCTGAGCCGCGCCGCGATCCAGACAAACCTCGGTGAAACCACCCGTGGAAGCCCCCACGTCCAGCACCACCCTGCCCTCGACCGCGACCGACCACAGGTCCAGCGCGCGTTCCAGTTTCAGCGCGCCTCGCCCGACCCAGCGATGAGCGGCGGCATAGCCGATTTCGGCGTCGTCGCTGACGGACTGGGAGGCCGACTTGGCGGGCGCCCCGTCCACGGTGACTCCCCCCGCCTCGACCGCCGCCTTGGCCTTGGCGCGACTTTCCGTCAGGCCGCGCGTGACCAGCAGCTGATCCAGCCGGACCTTTCTCACGCCCCGGCCATCGCATCCAGACGCGCCAGCGCCGCCTGCAGCTTGACCTTGCCCTCTTCGGCCTCGGCCAGCTTGGCGCGCTGTTCGTCCACCACTTCCGGCGCGGCGCGCGACACGAAGTTGGGATTGCCCAGCTTCTTGTTCACGTGACCGATGTCGCTGTCGAAGACCGCGATCTCCTTCTCCAGACGCGCGCGCTCGGCGGTCAGGTCGATGATCCCGGCCAGCGACAGCGCCGCCGTGGTTCCACCCGAGACGAAGGTCACGGCCCCGGCGGGTGTAGCGTCAGCCGAGTTGACCTCAGACACCCGGCCCAGGGTCAGGATCAGGTCGCGGTGACGTGCGATGCGTTCGGCGGTCACGGCGTCGGGCGCGACGAAGGCCAGAGGCGGCTTGGCCGACGGCGGCACGTTCATCTCGGCCCGAAGGGCGCGGATTTCACCAACCAGATCAACCAGCCAGCCGATCTCGCCTTCCGCCGCCGTATCGATGAAGGCGTCCGGCAGGACCGGCCATTCAGCGCCGATCAGCAGGCTCTCGCGCCCGGAATCGCGGGAGGCGCCTTCCTTGCCCAGCTCGGCCCACAGCTCTTCGGTGATGAAGGGCATGACCGGGTGCAGCAGCTTCAGAGTCTGGTCAATGGTCCAGGCGGTCATGGCCCGCGTCTCGGCCTTGGCCGCTTCATCGGCGCCGTTGAACACGGGCTTGGCCAGTTCCAGATACCAGTCGCAGAAGACGTTCCAGACGAAGCGGTACAGAGCGCCCGCCGCGTCGTCAAAACGACCGCCTTCGATGGCTTCCGACACGGCGCGCTCGGCCTTGGTCAGCTCGCCGCGAATCCAGCGGTTGATGGTCTGCTCGACCGTCGCGGGATCAAAGCCCTCGACGCGCTTGGCCTCGTTCATCTGGCTGAAGCGTGCGGCGTTCCACAGCTTGGTGCCAAAATTGCGATACCCTTCAATGCGCTGCTTCGACAGCTTGATGTCGCGCGTGCCCGACAGGATGGCCATGGTGAAGCGCAGCGGATCGGCGCCCAGCTCGTCGATGATGCCCAGGGGGTCGATGACGTTGCCCTTGGACTTCGACATCTTCTGGCCCTTCTCGTCGCGGACCAGGCCATTGATGATGACGCGCTTGAACGGGACCTCGCCCATGAAGTGCTGCCCCATCATCATCATCCGGGCGACCCAGAAGAAGATGATGTCGGCCGCCGTCACCAGATCGCTGGTAGGATAGAAGCGCTCCAGATCCTCGGTCTTCTCGGGCCAGCCCATCGTCGAGAAGGGCCACAGGGCCGAACTGAACCAGGTGTCCAGAACGTCCTCGTCCTGCGTCAGCACGACCTCAGAGTCATAGTCGGCCAGCGCCAGTTCGCGGGCGTCTTCTTCCGTCTCCGCGACATAGATCTCGCCGTCCGGGCCGTACCAGGCCGGAATGCGGTGGCCCCACCACAGCTGGCGCGAGATGCACCAGGGCTCGATGTTTCGCAGCCACTCGAAGTAGATCTTCTCATAGCTCTTGGGTTCAAAGACGGTCGCGCCGTCCTCGACCGCCTTCAGCGCCGGCTGGGCCAGGGTGTGGGCGTCAACGTACCACTGGTCCGTCAGCCACGGTTCGATGACCACGCCCGACCGGTCGCCGTGCGGCACGACGTGCTTGGTCTTCTCGATCTCGCGCAGCCAGTTCTCTTCCTCGGCGCGGGCGACGATAGCCTTGCGCGCGGCGAAACGGTCCAGACCGACTAGATCGGCGGGGACTTCCGGCACGTCCTCGTTGGTGATGCGCGCAAAGGCGTCCATCACGTTCAGCGCGGCCAGACCAGCGCGCTTGCCGACGCCGAAGTCGTTGAAGTCATGCGCCGGGGTGATCTTCACCGCGCCCGAACCCTTGGTCGGATCGGCGTAGTCGTCGGCGACGATGGGGATACGACGGCCCGTGATCGGCAGGATCACTTCCTTGCCGACCAGACCCTTGTAGCGCTCATCCTCAGGATGAACCGCCACCCCGGCGTCGCCCAGCATGGTTTCCGGGCGCGTCGTGGCCACGACGATGAAGCCGCGCGTCTCGAACTCGGTCGCCTTGCCGTCCTCGTCGAAGGCGACCGGATGCTCATAGGTGACGCCGTCGGCCAGCGGATAGGCGAAGTGCCAGTAGTGGCCGTCCTGCTCGCGCTGTTCGACTTCCAGGTCCGAAATGGCGGTCTGGAAATGCGGGTCCCAGTTCACCAGACGCTTGTCGCGATAGATCAGGCCGTCCTGATGCAGCTTGACGAAGACCTTGCGGACGGCGGCGTTCAGCCCTTCGTCCAGCGTAAAGCGTTCGCGCGACCAGTCGCAGGACGAGCCCAGGCGGCGCAACTGACGCACGATGGTGCCGCCCGATTCCGCCTTCCATTCCCAGACCTTGTCCATGAAGGCCTCACGGCCCATCTCGCGACGGCCGATGTTTCCGGCGGCTGCCAGCTGGCGCTCGACCACCATCTGGGTGGCGATGCCGGCGTGGTCGGTGCCGGGCAGCCACAGCACGGCCTTGCCCTTCATCCGGTGATAGCGGGCCAGAATGTCCTGCAGCGTATTGTTCAGCGCGTGACCGATATGCAGCGAGCCCGTCACGTTCGGCGGCGGGATGACGATCGAATAGGCGTCGGCGGCCTCGTCTGTAGGCTTGGCGTCGCGCGGCTTGAACAGGCCGCTCTCTTCCCACTGGGCGTAGAGGCGCGGTTCGGCGGCCTGGGGTTCGAAGGTCTTCTCGAGCATTGTTTTCTCTTTAGGGCCCTACCGCTCCGCACGCGGTGCGTCGCTGCATGAGAGGTGGGTTTCTTGAATGCGAAAGGGCGGCCCCGCCGGAGCCGCCCTCAGTGACTTAGTGTCTGGTGAAGCGAAGGGCTAGCCGGCGTTGCGGGCGATGCGTTCTACTTCCTTGCGTACCTGGGCCTCGACGATGCCCGGCAGGTTGGCGTCCAGCCAGTCCTTCAGCATCGGACGCAGCATATTCTGGACCATGGCCTCGACCGTATTGCCGCTGACGAAGGGCAGGTCCTGCGGCGCCGAGGCGGTGGCCTCCGGCTTCTGGAAGGTGGCGGCCAGACCGGCGAAGGCCGAGGCGGCGCTGGCGGCGGCGCTTTCGCCGACCAGGGAATCATAGACCGGAGCGGCGACCGGCTCGGACGCCGGTTCAGCCGCCGGGAACGGGGCCACATCGGCGACCTCGAGATCGCCGATCGATTCGGCGGCGGGCGCTTCATAGCGCTCGGTCAGTTCCAGAACCTCGTCCTCGACCGGAGCCGGCTCGACGGCTTCGACCAGGGGCTCGGGCGCCGGGGCGGCTTCCACGACCGGCTCGGGCGCGGCTGCGGCGGTTTCGGCCGGCGCGTCGTCTTCAGAAATGATCCGGCGAATCGACGCCAGAATTTCTTCCATCGTCGGTTCCTGGGCGGTCTGGTCGGTCATGGCAGAACCTTGGGCGAGCGGGGCTGAACCTGATAGGGACCGCCGACAGGCGCTTAACGGCGCACGACGATCAAGGGTCAAGCAAGCGGACTCGCCCTCCCCCTAACCTGTCGTCGCACCATCGTCCGTCGGAATCAACGGACGTTTTTCGCCTGTCTGGCTAATCCGGGCTTAGTTGCGCGGCGCCGTACGGACGATTTCGCCCTTCAACTGGGTGTCTATGGGCGCGTCCTCCGCGTCGGTCGCGGGCGTGATCACCGGCGAGGCGACCCGATCCAGGGCTTCGACCACGCCGTCCCACGGCAGGCCGCCGCGGTTCCGCACGGCATTATAGTTGGCCTCGGCGTCATAGGCGTCGATCGCCGGGTCCAGATTCGGCCCGCCCAGACGGCCCATGGCGGCCAAAAGTTGGGCCTGGGCGACGTACTGATTGCGATGGGCGCTGGCCAGCGTCACCTGAGCCGAGCGCAGCTCCAGCTCCTGGTTCAGCACGTCCAGGGTGGTGCGCAGGCCGACCTGCGCCTCCTGACGCACGCCCTCGGCGGCGACCGAGGCGGCGCGCACGGCTTCCTGGCCCGCTTGCAGCGTCGATCTGGCGGCGACGGTCTGGGCATAGGCCGAACTGACCGTTTGCAGCACGGTGCGGCGCTCGCCCTCGACGCCGATCTGGGCCGCATTGGCCCGCTCCAGCGCCTGGGCCACGCGCGAGCGCGTTAGACCCCCTGTGAACAGCGGGACCGACACGGTGGCGCCGGCGTTGAAGGCGGTGCGGTCCGTGAGATCGAAACCCGAAAGGTCATTGGCCGTGCCGCCGTAAGAGGCCGTCAGACGCGCCGACGGCAGATACTCAGACCGCGCCGCCGCCACGCCGGATTCGGCGGCTTGCAGCGCATAGGCAGCCGCCCGCACGCCGGGGTTCTCGACCAGGGCCACATCCAGAGCGCCGTCAAAATCAGCCGGCAGACCCGGAAGCGCCGGCAGGGCTTCCATATTGGCGGGCGCCTGGCCGACGACTGCGGCGTAGGCCGCGCGCGACACCGACAACTGGGCCTGGGCGTTGGCCAGATCGGCGTCGGACTGCGCCAGACGGGCTTCGGATTGCGCCACGTCGGTGCGGGTGATCTCGCCCACTTCAAAGCGGGCGTTGGACTCGTCCAGCTGACGGCGCAGGACGGTGATATTTTCCTGGCGAATGCGCAGGATTTCCATGTCCCGCACCACGTCGGCATAGGCCTGAATGACCGACGTCATCACCTGCTGCTCGACTTCACGCAGATTCTCGCGACCGGCGCGGACATTGGCTTCAGCGGCGTCGATGCCGCGTGCGGTGCGGCCGGCGGTCCAGATATTCTGGGAAAGGCTGACGCTGGCGTTCGCGCCGTCGCTTTCCACAACACCCAGAGCGTCGGTGTCCACCCGGCTGTATTCCACGCCGGCAGAGGCGCTGATGGTCGGGCGAAGGCCTGAGCGGGCCTGGACAATGGTCTCGTCCAGAGCCCGCTGATTGGCGCGCTGGGCCAGCAGCGTCGGGTTGGTGCGATAGGCCAGGCCGACCGCTTCCTGCAGGGTTTCCGCCCACGCGGGCGCCGCGCCGGCTCCCATCGCGAGAGTGACCAAAGCGACCGAAGCGAGCGCGCGCGAGCGTTTCAACATGAACCTGTTCCTGCCTGACGCCCCCGATGGCGCGTCTGAAGTGCCTTCAACGGCGTAGTTGGAGGCAAGCCTCGCCTTACGCCAGTTAAGTTTTTTTCACGCTAACGACACTGAAGTCCGTCGCTCGCCCCAAGCGCATTTAGAGCGCGAAGGCAGGCGCGGGAATCAACTCACTCAGCACGGGCGGCGCACAGTCGAACAATTCACGACGCGAAACCCCTTCGCGCCCCCGGACATAAAGCACAGCCTTGCCGATCGGTCCGGTGCGCTCAACCACAGCCAGACGACCGCCGGGCCGCAGAGCTGCAATCCACGATTCGGGACGTTCCGGCACGGCGGCCTCGCTGACGATCAGGTCATAGCCTTCGCCCTGCGGCTGGCCCAGCGGCGCGACCACGGTGGCGACGCCTTCGTCGGTCAGGGCGGCGCCCGTAACCTCGAAAACGGCGGCGTCCGAATCCTGAACCGTCACGGTCAGGCCCATGCGCGCCAGCACGGCGGCGGCGTAGGGGCCGGCCATGACCAAGGCCTTTTCACAGGCGCGCGCATCCAGCGCCTGCAACAGCTTGCCCAGATCGCGCGGCAACATCAGGCGACGCTCGCCTGCGACTTCCGGTTCAATGTCGGCATAGGCCGAGAAGGCGCGGTCGGCGGCGCAGAATCGCTCGCGCTCGACGGCGCCGAAAGCCGCCTGCAGGTCGCGGTCCGTGACGTCGTTCACCCGGACTTGCGAGTCCAGCATGACCTTGCGTGCAGCGGCGAAATCCATGGTTCAGACGTCCTTCGGGTCGGCGTAAGCGAATAAATCTGCGGCGCTTATAGGTCCGTGCGTTGCAGCCGACAATCCGATCTGATAGCTGACGCCCCTCGCGATGGTTCGGGGCTCGGTTTCGAGACCCAACGGCCTGATGGCGGAGTGGTGACGCAGAGGACTGCAAATCCTTGCACCCGGGTTCGATTCCCGGTCAGGCCTCCATCGCGACAAACAGTCAGCCGCCCTTCGGGGCGGCTTTCTTGTTTCTGGCGCGCCGTTTCCGCTGCGACCGCCCCCCGATTCCCGACTTAGCGACCGCCCGCCGTCGTCAGGTGATGCAAGGCCACCGCGCTGGTCGTCGCGACATTCAGGGAATCAAATCCCCCCGACATACGAATCGCCACCGGCCGACAACGCGCGATGATCTCGGACGACAGGCCAGGCCCTTCCGATCCCAGCAGAATCGCCGTGCGCGGCGCAGGCTTCAACTCGGACAGGGTATCGGTCGCCGACGGCGTCAGGGCCAGGAGCTCGAATCCGCGCGCCTCCAGCGCCTCGACCATCGCCCCCGCTGTCACGCCCTCGACAAAGGGGGTGCGCAACGCCGCCCCAACCGAGACCCGGATCGCCTTGCGGTAAAAGGGATCACAGCAGGTCTCATCCAGCAGCAACCCTGCCGCCCCGAAAGCCGCCGCGTTGCGGAACAACCCGCCCATATTGTCGTGATTGCCTATGCCGCAGGCCCCCACCACCACGGCTCGCTCCGGCAACCCGTCCAGAAAAGCGTCCAGACCCAGAGGCTCGGGCTTGCGGCCCAGCGCCAATATCCCCCGGTGCAGGTGAAAACCCGCGATCCCGTCCAGCACGTCCTGCGGCGCGATATGGACCGGCACATGGTGCGGCAGACGCTCCAGCACATCGCGCAGCGCCCCCAGCCGTTTCTCCGCGATCAGGACCGCCACAGGCGCACAGCGCGAAGCCGGTGAAGTCAGCACGCGCAGAACCACCTCCCCTTCCGCAACGAACAGGCCCTCGCGCCCCGTCAGGTCGCGCTCCTTCACATCGCGAAAGGCGGAAATTCGCAGATCGGCGGCATCAGAAACGGGGATCAAATTCATGTCCGACCTTCTAGCGCACCCCGACGAATAAATTTCGGCGTTTTCTGCACTTTACCCGTTGCATGAATCAAAAAGGCGCTGCTATACGGCGGCCTCCCCCGAGGGGACGTTCCGCGGTAGCTCAGTGGTAGAGCAGCCGACTGTTAATCGGCTGGTCGTAGGTTCGAATCCTACCCGCGGAGCCACTCGGGGGCATTAAGCTCAAAGCGTCAGGCTGGACATTGAAAGTTCGCCAAGCTTGGGTTTCCTTTCTATCAAGCAGCAGGTCGAAGTCTAACTCTGGCCCCCTCGACGCCGCCTTCTCGGCGGGGACACGCAAGCCTTGATCGATCAGATGCCAGATCCTAGTGCTCGGCGGCGCATGCTGGCGCCGAACGTCCAGGCGGAATCGACATAATGTCTGACGCCCCTGTCGAACCGCGCCCGCCGCAACTCGGCTATCTCGCTCTCTTTCTGCAATTCCTGCGTTTCGGCTTCCTGGCCTTCGGCGGTCCGGTCGCCCAGATCGCCATGATCAGGCGCAAGCTGATCGATGAAGACCAATGGATGTCGAGCGCGCGTTTCAATCGCCTGCTGGCCGTCCTTCAGGTGTTGCCCGGTCCCGAAGCCCATGAGCTCTGCGTCCATCTGGGCATGAGGGCGAAAGGCCGGATCGGCGGCGTCCTCGCCGGCCTCGGCTTCATGCTGCCCGGCTTCGTTCTGATGCTGGGTCTGGCCTGGCTCTACTTCTCGACGGGCGCAAAGCCGGCCTGGATGACCAGCGCCTTCCTAGGGGTTCAGATCGCCGTCCTGGCCGTGATTATGCGGGCCGCGCAGCGGATCGGCCGGCACGTCCTCTCCGATCGTGATCTCTGGGTCATCGGCGCGGCGAGCGGCGCCGCCTCCCTTGGAGGCGTAAGCTTCTGGCTGATCCTGCCGACGGCCGGGGCGGCCTACGCCCTTTCACGCGGGGGCCGTCACGGCGCCGCCGCGGCCCTGCTGATCCTGGCGCTGTCGATCGGCTTGGCTGCGCGCTATGGGCTGGCTGTCCCCGACACGGCCTCCGTCATGCCTCCCGCCACTTCCTGGGACGGCGCGCTGAGCAGCGTCTCCATCCTCGCCCTTTTCTTTACCGGGCTGAAGGCGGGCCTGCTGACTTTCGGCGGCGCCTATACCGCCATTCCCGTCATGCGCGCCGACGCCGCGCGCGGCGGATGGATCAGCGACGGCCAGTTCCTGGACGGCGTCGCCCTGGCCCAGGTGATCCCGGCCCCCCTCATCATTTTTGGAACCTTCATCGGCTATGCCGGCGGCGGCTTTGCGGGCTCCCTGGCGGTGACGGCCGGCGTCTTCCTCCCGGCCTTCAGCTTCTCCCTCGTCTTCCACGACCGGCTGGAAAGGGTTCTCGAGAATCGGTCCCTGCACGCCCTGCTCGACGGCGTGGCCGCCGCCGTCGTCGGTCTGATCCTCGCTACCATCCTTCAGCTTGGCGCCGTCCTGCTCGAGACGGCGCCCTCCTGGCCGCTCGCTCTGGCGATCTTCGGGACCGCCCTGATCCTCGCCTGGCGCTGGCGCGCCCCCATGGCCATTCCCGTCACCCTGGTCCTGGGCGGAGCAGCGGGCGTCGCTGCCTTCTGGCGGCTACCGCTTCCGGTCTAGGTCACGGCGACGCCGTCCACTCGCCGCGGACTGGATCCTGCCTCCACTGACCCGCCCTGTCCGCGGGCGGGTGTGCGGGCTTCTTCAGAACAAAAAAGGCCCGACGCATTTCGCGTCGGGCTGAAGTCGTTCGGTGATGGTGGGTGTCCTCGATAAAAAAGAAGACAGGACTCTGATCGGCCGGTTTGGTTAATTGGTCGTTAACGATAACTGGCGTTTCGCATCGGGAAACCAGCTTGTCTGCCGCGCCGACGGCGAAAGCACACGCGTCAAGCGCCAGCCTTCGCCCGACCGCTCAATCTGATTGAGTGAAGCGCCGCTCGCCGACCCCGGGTAGATGAACAAGGCCTCGCCTACGGCGATGCCGACCTGTCTATCGCCTGAGGCAGGCAGAACCGCCGTCCATCGCCCATCAGCATTGGTGATCGCTTCGACGGCCGCTCCCCCGCCAGCCGAGACGGAGACTCGCACGCCAGGCTGGGCGCGCCCCGCCGCCACCAGCCCCTGTCCGTCGCCATCGACCGAATCCAGCGCCGGCCCCGGCGTCAGCCTTCGGCTGGCGCCTCCCTCGATCAACAGCGCCGCCAGCGAAGTCCCGTCAACCGCACCAGTCCCCGCCAGAAGGAGGTGTTCGGGTCCCGGCGCCGGAAACTGACCGATCTGAACCTCGGGCGTGAGCAGCATAGGGGTCGGCGTGGCCCCCACGTGCAGTTCGAATCGCCCTGAGCCGTCCGTGCCGACGGCGAACGCCACTTCCTGATCACCGCGCAGCACCACCCGCGCGCCCGGCGGCGCATCGCCGCGTATGACCAGGCTGGCGCCCTGACGCACGACGGCGGCGATCCGCGGCGTGGCCGCCCACCCCCCGTCCTGAGGCGTTTCCTCGCCTTTGGAACGTTCAACGGGCGCGGCGCACCCCGCCAGCACCATGGCGACGCCGATCCCTGCGACGACAATCCGACGTTTCATCCTGACCCGCGTAGCGATAAGCCTGTTCCTCTCAGATAGCGCGGTCGACGCCGCCCTGTCTCCCTTACTGTATCGAGGCCCCATGTCTTTGCCGCCCGCCACCATTGCTCCCTTCGACGGCCGTTCGGTCTGCCTGTTCTGCGGTTCGTCCGATGGGGCCGATCCGCAGTACGTCCAGGCCGCCAGCGCCTTCGGCAAGGCGACGGCCGAGGCGGGTTGGCGCCTGGTCTATGGCGGCGGCGGCGTGGGCTTGATGGGCGCCTCGGCTCGCGCGGCGCACGAAGCCGGGGGTCGGGTC
>Ga0308157_10009687_pt1 | contig 10615 bp, 13 predicted proteins | sample PhyBR1_FD_201035 | JGI IMG/M metagenome (GOLD analysis project Ga0308157, IMG submission 201035) | Phyllosphere microbial communities from UC Gill Tract Community Farm, Albany, California, United States - DLSLB.R1 | ecosystem: Host-associated > Plants > Phyllosphere > Unclassified | place: USA...
CGACGAACAGGTAAAGCTTGCCTTCGGCGGTCTGCACCTCAGCGATATCGATGTGAAAGAAGCCGATCGGATAGCGCTTGAAGCGCTGGCGCTTCGGCTTGTCACCCTCGATGTCCGGCAGGCGGGAAATGCCGTGCCGCTGGAGGCATCGATGCAGCGCCGATCGGGTCAGATGAGGGATCGAGGGCTGCAATGCGTAGAGGCAGTCGTCCAGTGGCAGCAGCGTATGCCGGCGGAACGCGACGACGGCCGCCGGAACGCGACGACGGCCGCCTCCTCAGCTTGGGTCAGGGTCGTCGAATGAGGGGCCTTCGGCCCGGTCTTTTGATCCTCGACCGTCGCCCGCTTACGCCACTTCGCTACCGTCTTAGGGTTGATCCCAAGCTCCTGGCTCAACGTCGCGAGCGAAGCTTGCGATCGCTGTATTGCTGCTCTGACGGCGTGCGTGGTCGTGGCGCTCCCGTGACGTACCTGTCCCATATGGCTTCCTTCCATTCCAACGAAAGGATCGCACCATCAAACCGTGGGATCAAACACCTAGAGACAGACCCATGCCAACGCCAACGCACAAAGTAGCGAGTCCACGCTTTCCTCCGCTCTTTTCAAGTTGATGCATGAGCGTCATAGCAAGCCTGGCGCCCGACATTCCAAGGGGATCCAAGCGCGATGGCACCGCCGTTAGCGGTTACTTGCGGTGCATCATCAGGCAACCCCAATTCACGCAGCACAGCTAGGCTTTGACTGGCGAACGCTTCGTTGAGCTCGATTGTGTCAATATTTTGTATCGACAGTCCCAGCCGCTCCAGCAATTTATGGGTTGCCGATGCCGGTCCGATCCCCATCACTCTCGGTTCGACACCTACTGATGCCATACCCAAGTACCCGCGCGCGTGGCGTCAATCCCTGAATACGTACCGCGTCTTCGCTGGTGACAATCATTGCCGCTGAGCCGTCGTTGATGCCCGACGCATTTCCCGCGGTGACTGTTCCCACTGGACCGAATAACGGCTTCGGCCGGCCGAGCGTTTCGATCGTCGTATCGGCACGGGGATGCTCGTCCTCGGAGACCTCGATGATTTCACCCTTCTTCCTGGCGGGTACGGTAACGGAGACGATCTCTTCAGCGAAGAAGCCGTTGGCATGGGCGGTAGCCGCTCGCTGTTGACCGCGAAGTGCGAACGCGTCTTGGTCGGCGCGGCTAATACCAAAATCCTTCGCGACGTTCTCACCCGTGCGCGGTATCGTTTCAGCGCCGTAGAGCGCTTCCAGCGATGGATTGATAAAGCGCCAGTCAATGGTTGTGTCTGCAAGCGTCTGAGCGCGGCCGAAAGCCGTATCGACCTTAGCCAAAACGTATGGTGCACGGGTCATGCTTGCAACGCCTCCGGCAAGTGCCAGCTTCATCTCGCCAGTCCGGATCGCCCGCGCAGCGGCTCCAACTGCTTCAAGACCAGAGGCACACAGACGGTTTAGCGTCAAAGGCTTCAGCGTTGAAGGGACGAGCGACCCTATTAACAATGAACCTCGGTACATCGCGAACCGTAACCAGATGTTCGTTCCAGCCACGCATTAGTTCAGCCATTGCCTCGAAAAGCGACGGCTCGGTTTGCTCGACTAACACGATCTCAATTAGCTTCCTCGCAGGGACGGGATTAAAGAAGTGCAGTCCGATCGATCGCGTAGGATCGGCTAGACCTGCGGCGATAGCGGTAATTGACAGCGACGATGTGTTGCTAGCCAGTACCGCCGTTGGTGCCACCAAAGCTGCAAGATCGACAAACAGGCGCTGCTTAGCGTCTAACCGCTCAACGATGGCCTCTATTAGAAGATCGGCGTCGCGCGCCAGCAAAGTCAGTCGTCCAGTTTATCCGCGAGGCGATATCTTCGCCTTCGGCCACACTGATCCTGCCGCGCTTCGCCAACGTTTCCAGCGAGCGATTGACGCCTGCCATACCTCGTTGAAGCGCCTCTTCAGATGCATCGATGACTATGACCGCATTGCCGGCCGTAGCGGCCACTTGGGCAATGCCGCTTCCCATCGTTCCCGCCCCAACGACGGCTATCCTAGTGGTCATGCGGGTTTCCATCTGTTCCATTCAGTTCGAAAAACCTGTCGCACTGATTAAGTGCGGTTTCGCATATAAACGTAGCGATGCTTCTATGCTTGGCACGGCCGCGCTTTGACGAGAGAGCCCGTAACTGCAAACGATCATCCATATGCGAAACGGACGTTGCATATATGCATTGACAATAGGTTGGGCTTGGCCGAAGCCATCACGGCGTTGGTTTCGTGCTCTCTGAGCCCGCCGCCAGGAGCCAAAAAAAACAAAAACAAACCTGCTTGGAGAAGAGCTTGATGAGAACCGTCATGACGGATCCTGAACAGACCCAGACCGGCAGATCCATGGCGGTCCGCGCCACCATCGCTAGCACCTGCGGTTCGGCAGTCGAGTGGATCGACTTTACCGCTTATGGCGCCGTATCCGCGACTGTGTTTCCTAAGATCTTCTTTGCATCGATGAGAGGCGACGCCGCCGTTCTCGCCTCGCTTGGAACTTTTGCCGTCGGCTTCTTCGCGCGCCCCTTAGGCGGGTTGCTTTTTGGCATTCTCGGAGACCGGATCGGCCGTAAGAATATCTTACTCTACACATTGACGCTGATGGGTATGGCATCATTTTTAATCGGCTGCTTGCCAAGCTACGCAACTATTGGAATTGCCGCACCTGCGCTGCTGGTAGTGCTTCGGTTCTTGCAAGGCGTAGCACTGGGCGGCGAGTCGACTGGAGCGCAATTGCTTACCATGGAACATGCACCGTCCGACCGGCGCGGGCTGTTTGGCGCGTTTATCAATATCGGCAACTCGCTCAGCGCTGCCTTGGCCAATGGAGTGTTGTTTGGACTTACTGTTGTGCTTGGCACCGAGCAATTCGAGAATTGGGGTTGGCGAATTCCGTTCATTTCCAGCCTACTGTTGGTAGTTATTGGCCTATACGTCCGCCGTCACGTAGCCGAGTCCCCGGCCTTTGAACGCGCACAAGCGGCCGTCGAGGTTACCAAGTCGTCGTGGTTGCAGATGGTCCGGGGCCAGTATCGTACCATCTTGAGGCTGTTGGTTGCTTGGTGCGGGCTCACCGCCAGCTTTTACGTCATAACAGTCTATTCGTTGACCTATGTGGTCAATACGCTTGGCCTCCCCAGCCGAGACGTATTTTTGTGTTTAATGGCCGCCAATGTTATTGCGGTTGGGATTATCATTGGCGGCGGAGCCCTTAGCGATCGAATAGGTCGGAAACCGGTCATGCTGATGTCTTGTATACTGGGGCTGGTAATGGCCTTCGCCTATTTCCCCATGTTGAACACCGCCAACATTTGGATAATCTTTCTAGCGATGACGCTGTTTCTAGGCGTTCTCCAGATCCAGTCTGGGGTCCAGCCGGCGTACTTCTCTGAGCCCTTTCCCACCAACGTACGCTATTCGGGTTCGGCGCTCGCCTATACCGGCGCCAATCTCGTCGCTGGCGGCCCTACGCCGTTCATCGCCGCATGGCTCCTACGTTGGGCCAACGGGGGCACCTGGGTGCTCACGCTCTTTTGCATGTTCGTGATTGGCTGTTCCACCCTTGCTTACCTGACTGGTCCCGAAACGCGCGGCACTGATCTCAATCGCTGATTACCAATTCAACGGGAATTCTTTACCCATGTTGTTCGAACACAAAGTTACCATCGTTGTCGGCGCAGGCTCGGACCGCGGCATCGGCTTTGCCTGTGCAGAAATCCTTGCGCGCGAGGGCGGGCATGTCGTGATGGTCGACGTGGCGATGACTCCGGAACACGCTGCTAAGTTGGAGAGGACTTTACGCGACCGCGTGCCACACGGGGGCGACGTGTTCGGTGTTCCTTGTGATATCTCCAAGGCTGCGGAATGCGCGCAAATGGTAGAGCAGGCGCTGGCGCGGTTTGGCCGGGTCGATAGCTTAATCAACTGTGCCGGAATCGTTCAGTCCAAACCGCTGCTCGACATTACTGAGAACGACTTCGATCGAATCCTGACGATCAATCTCAAGGGTGCGTTCAACGTCTGCCGCAGTGTGCTGCCGACACTAGTCGCGCAGAAGAAGGGGGCGATCGTCAACGTTGCTTCTGTTGCTGCGCAGCGGGGGGGCGGACTGGTCGGTGGCGCTGACTATGCGGCGTCGAAGGGTGGGGTGATGAGCCTCACCCGCTCGATCGCGCGCGAGTTCGGTCCGCATGGCATCCGCGCCAACATCGTTTGTCCTTCGATGACCCAGACCGGAATGCTCGACGGTAATCTCACTACCGAGAAATATGACGCGATCGTTGCCGAAATTCCGCTTCGCCGCGCGGGCAGGGCCGAAGATGTTGCAGGCGCCTGCGTCTACCTCACCTCGGATCTTGCAGCATACGTCACCGGTGCGACCATCGACGTAAATGGTGGCAGCCACATCCACTAGTCGGATCCGGAGTACCGGACACGAACGAGGCCTGCCCACAGCACTTTGCGACAGGCCGAAAGGACCGCCGCCACCAACCCAAAGTCGGGGCGTAGGAGAGGACAATAGATGATCCGATCGGCCATAGCCGCATTGCTAGCTACCTGCGCTCTCTCACCCTCAGCGATAGCGCAGGTAACGCCCAGCGTTGAAGCGCCTGCTCCTAACGGCGACCAGATAGAGCAACGTGCACCAGATCAGGTGCCGCCCACGCCAGATGCGTCGCGCCCTTATGTAATAAGGCCTGTCGGCACTGCTGGCAGCGAAGCCGAAAAAGATCCGCACCTCCTTGGCGACTGGTTCGGTATTCGCTCCAAGCTTGCAGATGTTGGGATATCGCCAATCCTGCAATATATTTGGCAACCCGCAACCAATCTCGGCGGTGGCAAAGAACATAGCGCCACTCAACAGGGTCAATTATCAATAGGCTTTAAGGTCGATGCCGGTAAACTCATTGGTATTGAGGGAGGCAGCTTCCAATTCCTCGTGATCGACCGGCATGGCACACCACTTAACGCCGAGGCTGGCCTTGGTCTTATCGAGGGACCGCAAGCGGTTTTTGGAGCTGGCCAGATTTGGCGATTATCGGATATGTGGTATTCCCAACAGCTGGGATCGATCAATGTCAAGATTGGCCGCACCAGCCCTAATGAAGATTTCGGGTCGGGAATTTGCTTCTTCGAAAGTACTTACTTCTGCGGCAACGTGCCGACCCATGCCGCCTACCAGTATTTCTACACACCGCCGACTTCCGTCTGGGGCGGGCGCGTATTGGTGCGCGACGAACTTGGCTATACTGAGGGTGGCGTTTACGAGCAGAATCCCAGCAATTTTACCGGCCGCGACGGGTTCAAATTCAGTACCTCAGGCGCGACTGGAGTACTGCTGCCTATAGAACGCGCCTTCACCGTAACATTGGGCGGAAACAAGGGGTTGAAGGGCACCTATCGGATTGGTGGCTGGTACGACACCTCCCGTAGTGACGATCTGGTACGCGATGCGTTCGGCGGATTCGCCGCGATTAGCGGTAGACCGCTAGACCGTGCGCGTGGCCGATTTGGCGGCTATCTGATCGCTGACCAGCAAGTGATAGCTACTGACCAAAACGGCCGCGGCGGGTTGGAATTGATCTATACAGGCGTAATCGCTGACCGGCGGACTAATCCAATCAGTGATCTGATGACCTTCCAAGCAATTTACACTGGTCCCTTCGCCGTACGACCACATGACAAAGTTGGCCTTGCAGTCGGCCGCATCAACATGAACGGCAAGTTTGCCGATCTTCAACGGGCACAGCGTGCCCAGGCCGCAGCCGGCGACGGGCCCGCCGTTCAAAGCGCAGAATATGCAGTCGAGGGCTCCTACGCGTTCAACATCGTTCCAGGGTTGAGCATGCGGCCAAGCATCCAGTATTACATCAATCCTGGCGCCGTGGTTGGACGTAAGGGCATCACAATCCTCGGGCTTGGTGTTTTCGTCACGATGTGAACGCTCATGCGGCACTGCTGGACATCGGCCTGTCAAACGGGGCATTTGCCGGTGATTCCACAAGGCCCTATGGCGTGGCGACGAAAGGATAATAATGGCTAAGGCTGTGGCGGCATCTAATGAGGACGGCGTAGTCCCCGCCTATTCCGCGCCCGCACTCGATAAGGGCCTCGACATTATCGAGCTGTTGAATGCGACTGAGCTGCCATTGTCACAGCGTGAGATTGCCCAGCGTCTTGAGCGCTCGGTAGGCGAGATCTATCGTATGCTCACATGCCTGGTGCGGCGAGGCTATATCAGCCAGGTTGGTGACAGCTACGCCGCAACTACCAAGCTGTTCGAACTAGCGTATCAGCGTCCGCCGACGCACAGGCTGCTTACCGAATCTCGACCAATCATGGAGAAGCTCGCCGATACGCTGGAGCAGTCATGCCACCTGACCGTCTACGGCCAAGGCAAGCAGGTTGTGATTGCCAAAGTGGATGGGCCAACAGGCATGGGCTTCGCTGTGCGCGTTGGGGCCGAGTTGGAAGTACTTATCTCCGCCTCCGGCCGGGTCCTGCTTGCGTTTCAGGACTATGAAACGCGAAACTGGCGCATTTCGGAAACGCTGGCGCGCAGGCCCGAGCATGAAGACGGTCAAACCAACGATATTCTTAGCACTATTACCGGTCGAGGTTATGAAGCGGCACCTAGCACCCAAGTGCGCGGCCTTTTTGCTGTCAGCTTTCCGATCCTAGACACTCAAGGACATGCCATAGCGGCACTGACGGTGCCCTACGCCGAGCGGATCGATCAGACCCAGCGTACCTCGATAACTGACGTGATCGAGGCGCTCGGCGATGCTGCGCATCGGCTGTCACAGCGGGTGGGTGGCCGGGTCGCCTAACGGTCGCGCTCCGAACGTGAGGCAGGCGGGGCACTCGACAGTGCCCCGTCGCTCAATTTACATCGGTTGGTGGACTTCAATCATATTGCCGTCTGGATCCTGGAAAAAGATCTGATACCAGTTGGCCATCGCCCACACGCCGTAATCGGCATACGGAATATTCTTTTCCTCGAGCCGCTTCTTGAAGCCCTCGATGTCGTCTGTGCGGAAGCACATGTGGCCCGAGTGCAACGGGTTTAGCGGCTGATTAAAGCGGAATCCGACATCATGATCTTTGGTGGCGAGGTGGAACTCAACCGCCCCGTCAGTGACGAAATCAACCGGAGCGGAATAGCTCGCGCCCTCGGTAGGTACCGAGCGCTTATGCTCTTCGTCGTCGATACGATCGAGTTCGAGTAGGTCGCGGTAGAAATGCGAAAGCCGATCTACGTTCTCTGAGCACAAATTGAGATGATGAAACTTAAATTCCATACCCTGCATCCTCCTTTTGATCTCGGCCGCGGAGGTGCGTCCTCCACCTACCGGAGGGCAACCATTAGCGCTTGCGATTGACGCCATCAATGCGTATTTGAAACAAATCATGCATAAGTAAAACGCGTGGAGAGAGAATGGCTATCAGCTTCGAAGGCTTTACGGTCACACACCGTGAGGCATGTACCGCCGCGATGGCGCACCATATCGCCGCGATGCTTGATCTTGATGCTGATGCGCTCGAAGAAGGTTCAAAATTACCGCGGGGCTGGCATTTTCCGTTACTCGGTGCCCAGACGCGCCGCCGTGATCTGCGCGAAGACGGCTTTCCAGGCTTGGGTGTGCCTATGCCTGATCTTGGGTTGCCTCGCCTGCTTCTCGCGGGTCGCGGGGTTACCTACCATGCTGATCTGCCTATTGGCGCAATCGTCCGGCGCACCAGCACTATCAGCGAACTGAACCAGAAAGATGACCAGCGCGGCCCTCGGGCAATGGTCACGATCGAGCATACATTGACGGTGGAGGGTGTTGAGAGCCCAGCATTGACCGAGACCCAGAAATACATGCTGCTCCCTGCGAGCGGTCGTTTTCATGAGGGCGAACGCTCCGTGCGCCCGATTGAAGCGGAGAAAAGCATTACGGTCACACCGGATGCGACCCTATTGTTTCAATACTCTGCGCTGGGTTTCAATTCGCACCGCATTCACTTGGATCGAGATTTCGCGACGCAGGTTGAGGGCTATCCAAATCTGGTCGTCAACGGTGGGCTAACCACGCTACTGATTACAGACTACGCGCGCCGCGAGCTTGGGCTTACCTTACGGAGCCTAGCGATGAAGAACACCGCACCCCTGTTCGCGGACCGGCCCATGACGCTTGCGATGGTCCGTGACGAGACGGGTTTGCGACTACGTGCGTATGACGACGTCGGTACCCTCGCTGCTGATGCAGAAGTGGATATCGCATGAGCTTCCTGCCTCTAAAAGGTCTACGTGTCCTTGACCTCACCAGTGTTGTGGTTGGCCCGATTAGTACCGCCCGGCTAACCCATTACGGCGCCGAAGTGATTAAACTAGAAAGCCCGGAGGGCGATTTGATGCGCGGTCTCGGAGGACTATCTCCCACTGGCCGTCATTCTGGCACCTACCTTCATCTTAACCGTGGCAAGCGAAATATCTGCTGCGACCTCAAGCATCCTGACAGCCGAGCGATCGTGGACGCCCTGATTTCCTCCGCTGACATCATTGTAGCCAACATGCGCCCTACAGCGCTTCAACGATTGGGACTTGATGCTGATTCCGTCCGCGGTCGCTATCCAAGCAAGATCTATTGCCTGATCACCGGTTACGGCACTGATGGCCCCTATGCCGGCGATCCGACCTATGACAGTGTCGTACAGGCCGCTTCTGGCGTCACGGGGCTAATGTTGGAGCGCGACGGAGCGCCGGCGTATGTACCAATGCTAATATGCGATCATGTAGTCGGCGAGATCGCCGCCGGCGCGATCCTTGCAGCAGTGGTTCAGCACGCCGCGACTGGCGAAGGCTGCAGCATTGAAGTGCCGATGTTTGAGACAATGGCGGCATTCGTGCTCCAGGAACATCTTGCGCAGCACTCGTTCCATCCTCCGGTAGGTCCAGCAGGCGATCGTCGCCTGCTTAGCCCGCACAACCGACCGGTGCAGACTGCTGACGGCTGGATGTCCTTCACCGTCAATACTGATCGTCAAGTCCGCGCCTTCCTAGAAGCGGTAGGTCGCAGTGAATTGTCTGACGATCCGCGATTCTCCTCGGTGGGTGCTCGCGCAGAAAACGTTGACGCATGGTTCGCTATTCGCGGGGCGCCACTGACCGATCGCACGACAGAAGAATGGCTCGGCCTCTTTTCCGCCGCAGATATTGCGGTAAAGCCGTGTCACACGCTCGACACGCTCCCACGTGACCCGCATTTGACCTCGGTCGGCCTGCTCTCAGATGACGAGCACCCGACCGAGGGGCGTACGGTGGCAATCCGCCCGACGATCCGTTTTGACAAAGGTTACCCCGACGCCAATGGCTTCGCCCAGCCTCAGGGCTGGGAAACACGAGAGGTGCTACGTGACCTCGGCTATGCCGAGGAGGAAATTTTAGAACTCATTGAGGCAAGGGCGGTCTTTACCGCTGCCTAGAATATCAACTGGCATGAAAAAGTTCATTCAAGCAGTGAGAATCTGGATGAGCTGGGGAATATTCGGAGTGATTCATGAGTACCACGTAATTCAATGCCCAAATCTATTTGAATAAGGTGCTAAAATGTTGCACACTATGTTGTGGTATAGCCGGTTTATTCGACTCGCATGAGTTGTGATGGATACGGCGCAACAATAAACTTCAATTCATCCCAAGGTGCTGTCAGCCAACGATCGTAGTCATCGTCGTTCAAGATGAAGGGCATCGCCTTCGGATGGATCGGAGCTACGATCGCATTCGGCTCAGTTGTCAGGAAGCCATACGCGTTGCCACGCTCGGTCGGACGCCAGATGCCTGCAAACGCGAAGATTGGACGGCTGGGCACGTCAAACCAGTGCAAGGGCTTCTTGCCGTCTTCGCCAGGTATCAACCCATATTCAGAAAAGGTTGTAACCGGGACCAGGCAGCGGCGTGCCGGCGTCGTCAGCATCGATCGCCAGAAACTGGAGTTCAGGTTCCGCACATTCGTGACGTACTTGGTAAGCTTGACCGAGGGATCGCGCGCGCTGGGCACCTGCGTTGGCACGCCCCATTCCATGCGCTCGAGCTTACGCTCACCGCCGTCCTGTACGATCACCTTGCCGTAGAACGGTGTCTTCTTGCCCGTCGGAAAGATGTCACCGACGAGGTATTCGTCGTCCTGATCATAGGGAGGCCGGATACCGAAGGTGACTGCAAGTTCGACCTCCTTCGCCGTCATACGATACCGGTTGCACACGACGCGTATCCTTGGGTTGGCGCCGACGAGATGGCCTCGTCGGCGCACGCATTTACATCTTGTCCTTCAGCCCCTTAGCGACCGTGAACGCAACCTTCTTCGATGCCGCGATCGTGATCGCCTCACCGGTGCCGGGGTTGCGGCCTTCGCGCTCCGGACGGTCCTTGACGGAAAACTTGCCGAACCCTGGAATCGAAACCTCCTCGCCCTTCACGGCCGCTGCCGCGATCTGGTCGAACACAGCGGTGATCGCCTTCTTTGCATCGGCTTCGTTCGAACCGGTCGCTTCCGCGACGCCCTTGGCCAGGTC
>Ga0308157_10009689_pt1 | contig 10610 bp, 9 predicted proteins | sample PhyBR1_FD_201035 | JGI IMG/M metagenome (GOLD analysis project Ga0308157, IMG submission 201035) | Phyllosphere microbial communities from UC Gill Tract Community Farm, Albany, California, United States - DLSLB.R1 | ecosystem: Host-associated > Plants > Phyllosphere > Unclassified | place: USA...
AGCTTGAGAAAGTAAAAGCTTTGGGGTAATAATCAAATAATCAATATCCTGAAAATTATTTTGGGCATTTTTAAAAAGTGTCCCCTTTAAGTTTTGATTTGCAATTTTAGACTGGGTTTCTTTTAAAGGGCTATAATAATCTGATGGGTCAACTGCAATATATTTTCGAATTTCACCTAGAGAAGCTTTGAAGCTTAAATTGTTTAAATTGGTGTTTTCAATTTTTGATATATTATATAGGTCTGTAATATCCCAAATTTGTGAAATTCCTGAAGCATTCGAAATATTATAATTAACAATGCCGGTTGTTGAGCCAGCCTGGTCATATTGAAATTGGAATTGTTTGCTGTAGCCTGTTAATTTTCTTTTTGCTGTTAAATTAATATAATCAAGGTATCCTTTAGAACCTGGTACTCCGTTGTTGTCGTAAATAAGTTTTATTTTTATGTTTTCAGATCCTGTAAAAGTAGTGTTAGCAGGCAGGTTTCCTGTATAAAATTTCGCATCAGAACTGTTGTTAATTTGATTAAAAAATAGGTTTCCAATATTCTGTCCGTTGCCAGAAACAGTAAACGAAGTGCTGGTGAATGCTGCAGCTGCTGCTGTGATTTCTATTTTTATTGGCGAACCAGACTCAAAATTTGGAAAATTAAACTCAAACTCCTGTTCGTTTTTGATTTCAAAAGATTCTCCAAACCATTGACGTCCCGTGTGTGCAATATTAATTAAGTCTACTTCATGAAACTGATGGTCGTCGAAGGTGGTTAATTCTAAAGTGCTGTTTCCGGAAGGCTGTATCATATTTTGAATCCTTTTTCCGTCGCTTCCCTGTGCAGTAATATAATAATATGACCTGTTGGCGTATAAGTTAATATTGGTTTTGCTTTCTGAACTCCAATTGTTGGTTCCTTCAGCGTAAAAAAGAATATAGTCTTCATTATTGAAAGTTCCGTCATTTTCACCAATGACCTGAATCGCATTTTCCGTTAAATCTTCAGGATAGTAACTGTTGTTAGATAATGGAAGCATTCTTCCTCCGTTTCCGTAGATTTTTATTTTTCGCGGATCACTTTTGCTTACATCAAAACCCAGGCTTTGTAAAAAAGACCTTGAGATTTTATACACACCTGATTTTTCTACATAAAAGCGGTACCAGTCTCCGGAGGATAAAACCGAATTTGAAATAACATTTGATTTCAAAGTCGAAGCAGAACTATTGTTTTTTGATGAATTGCTGTTTATTGAATAAGAAAATGATCTGATTCTTTTAAAGCTGCTTCCTTCCGATACAATTGGAGACAAAGAGATAAAACCTTGTTTTTGATCTCTTGAAATAGCTATTTGAAGTGTTTCATTAGGTTGTTTGGGTATGTTTGCTAATGATAAATCGCCTAAATCATCAGCAGAAACAGTTTCATAAATAACATTCGTAATCTGAACTTCATTGCCGCTTGAATAATCCGAATATTTTGGACTAAACAATAATGTTATGGTTTTTTTTGTAATGTCAAATCTAAAATTATCACCTGAAAAGTAAGGTATATTTATTTTTAATTCACCAAAACTCATTTCTTTTTTATTTTGCCAATTTATCGTGAGGCTCCCGTTTTTCTGGGAAAAAAGCAAAAAAGGTATAAGAAAAAGATATAAAAGAAAGGCTTGTTTCATAGTGAAAGAAAACGAAATTAATTTAAAAATATTTTAATAAGTAAAAATATAGTATTTAATGTAATAGTAATAATAAAAAGTATATTTTTGCGTTTCGAAACTATAGGTTATTTTCTGGTAAAAAACAGCTAAATAAAATTATTAGAACAGATGTTGCTAATTAAATGTTAATTATTATATTGCAGCACCTAAATTTATCACCTAAGAATGAGTATGAAAGTAAACAAAATTGTAGCCTTGCAAGTAATGATGTCAATAGTATTGATGTTGGGCACGGCTAGTTGTAGCAAAAAATCAAGTTCTAGCCGCGGTTCAAGAGCAACAGGTTGGGATGTTGATAGTCAGAACGGAACAGCTGCTAGAAATGCAGGAAAAAAACAACAGGCAGGTCCTGGATTAGTTTTCGTTGAAGGAGGTACATTTACTATGGGTAAAGTACAGGATGATGTTATGCACGATTGGAATAACACTCCGACTCAACAACACGTTCAGTCGTTTTACATGGATGAAACGGAAGTTACGAATGGTATGTATTTAGAATACCTTGAATGGCTTAAAAAAGTTTTCCCACCTACAGAAGAAAGTTACAAAAACATCTACGCCGGTGCATCTCCTGATACTTTAGTTTGGAGAAATCGTTTAGGATACAACGAAACGATGACAAATAACTATTTAAGACACCCAGCATATGCTGACTATCCTGTAGTTGGTGTTAATTGGATTCAGGCAGTTGAATTTAGCAAATGGAGAACAGACCGTGTTAACGAAGCTGTTTTAGAAAAAGAAAGATATATTAAAAGAGGTGCTAAAACACAAGATGTTAGTGCTGAAAGTTTGTTCAATACTGAAGCATATCTTGCATCTCCATCTACTTCTTATGGAGGTAATGAAGAGATTGTTCTAAAGAAAAGCCCAAATGGCAGAAGACCTAAAAAAGGTAAAGATGGTACTGTAGAAGAGCAGAAAAATGTTTATGCACAGCGTTCATCAGGCATCATTTTGCCAGAATACAGACTTCCAACAGAAGCTGAATGGGAATATGCAGCTGCAGCTGATGTTGGACAGAGAGAATATAATATTTACAAAGGACAAAAGAAATATCCTTGGTCTGGAGATTATACTCGTTCTGCGAAACGTAAAAACAGAGGTGATCAATTGGCTAACTTTAAGCAAGGTAATGGTGATTATGGCGGAATTGCTGGATGGTCTGATGATGGTGCCGATATTACAAATAAAATAAAAAGCTATCCTGCTAATGATTTTGGATTATACGATATGGCGGGTAACGTAGCAGAATGGGTTGCTGACGTATACAGACCAATAATCGATAACGAAGCAAATGATTTTAACTATTACAGAGGAAATCAATATGCTAAAAATAAAATTGGTAAAGACGGTAAATTAGAAATTATTACAAAAGATAATATCAAATATACCACTTTAAGTAATGGTAAAGTAGTTGCTACAAATCTACCTGGAGAAATAGCTCAGGTTCCTGTTGATGAAAATGAAACGTATTTGAGACAGAATTTTAGTAAAAGTGATAACATAAATTATAGAGATGGAGATAAACAATCTTCAAGATACTATGATTTTGGAGACTCTGAGTCAGCTGATGATGCTAAAAAAGAAACAATGTATAATTCTCCAGTGCATAATGTTACGACAGATAGTTTAGGTAACATGGTGAGAAAATATGATAACTCAAGTAAAAGAACAACTTTAATAAACGATAATGCAAGAGTTTATAAAGGTGGGTCATGGAGAGACAGAGCTTACTGGTTAGATCCTGCACAAAGAAGATATTTTCCTCAGGATATGGCTACTGACTACATCGGTTTTAGATGTGCGATGTCTAGAGTAGGTGCTAAAACTGAAAGAAGAAAATCACCAAGGAATTAAATTTTAAAAATTCCAATAAAAAAAATCCAAATTCCAAAGCTGACTTCAGTAAGGGATTTGGATTTTTTTATTGTTTTTTTCTATTTTTATAATATAAATAAATGCATACCAAATGAATATTAAAGAAATTCATAACTTATTTTTAAAATGTAAATCTCTTTCAATTGATACACGCAAAATTGAAAAAGACTCGATGTTTTTTGCTATCAAAGGAGAAAATTTTGATGCTAATACTTTTGCTCAGGAAGCTTTAGAACGAGGGGCTTTATTTGTAATAATTGATAATCCGTCTTATTTAATTGACGAAAGAACAATTCTGGTAAAAAATAGTTTAGAAACATTACAGGAGTTGGCAAAATTTCATAGACAATATTTAAAAATTCCGATTGTTGCATTAACTGGGAGCAATGGTAAAACAACAACAAAAGAACTAATAAATGTTGTTTTGGCACAGAAATATAGAACTAAGGCAACTGTTGGGAACTTAAATAACCATATTGGTGTTCCGTTAACATTATTGTCTTTTACCAGAGAAACCGAAATTGGAATTGTAGAAATGGGTGCTAATCATAAAAAAGAAATTGAGTTTTTATGTTCAATAGCCCAGCCTGATTATGGCTATATTACAAATTTTGGTAAAGCGCATTTAGAAGGTTTTGGAGGTGTCGAAGGTGTAATTGAAGGGAAAAGCGAGATGTATAAATACTTGCTTGAAAACGATAAATTGGCTTTTGTTAATTTAGATGATGGTATTCAGATTGAAAAATCTAAAAAAATTAAATCTTTTACATTTGGATTAAATAATAGTCATGCTGACATTAATATTCGCTCAGTAGAAGCAAATCCGTTTGTTTTGATTCATTATGATGATTTTTTTGTAAAATCTAATTTGATCGGTCTTTATAATGCCAACAATATTAATGCTGCCGTTGCTATTGGAAAATATTTCAAAGTTGAAAAAAATGACATTAAATCAGCAATTGAAAACTATACTCCAACCAATAATAGATCTCAGTTATTAAAAAAGGAATCATTTGAAATTATTCTGGATGCCTATAATGCTAACCCAAGCAGTATGGCTGTAGCAATAACTAATTTTTTACAATTAGATAATCCTGATAAGGTGATGATTTTAGGTGATATGTTTGAGCTTGGAACCGAAAGTATGCAAGAGCATAAAATTATTGTTGATTCTTTAGCAAAGGAGCAGAAATCTATTTGTTATTTGATTGGAAAATCGTTTTATGAAAATCGTATTTCTAAAGAAAATCTTTATTTTTTCGAAACCTTTGATAATTTTTCTGAATATTTAAAAATTAATAAACCCAAAGAATCAAGTATTATCCTGATTAAGGGATCACGTGGTATGGCATTAGAAAGAACTTTGGAATTTCTATAATATTTGGTCTTTTAATGATTCGATTAAGACCTTTAATTTGGATTTAAAGTGGAATTATGGTCTTAATTGAAACATTTAGAAAATTAGCTTTGTCTCTTCATAATGTTGCAGAAGAGCCTCATTTTGAAAAAACATCTTTTCGTATAAACAAAAAAATATTTGCAACTTTTGATGGAAAGAACAATACGGCTGTTTTAAAATTAAATGAAATTGATCAATCCGTTTTTTGTACATCAAGTGAAATGATTTTTTATCCAGTTCCGAATAAATGGGGAAAACAAGGATGGACAATTGTAGAACTTTCAAAGGTAAGACCTGAAATGTTTGAAGATGCTTTAATACGTTCGTATGAAAATGTCGCTTCAAAAAATAAATAACAATCTATCTCACAATAGTCCTGAAAGTCAAATTTACTCTAGGTTTTTGAATTGTTTTTGTTGGAGGAAGACGATGTAACCAATGCGTTTGAGTTTCATCTTTCATAACCAATAAACTTCCGTGTTCCAAAATCATAGAAACCGTTTCTTTTGTCTCTTTATGTTTGAAAGCAAATTTGCGTTCGGCACCAAAACTTACTGATCCAATTGCACCATTTTTCTTCAAATCTTTTTCAGCGTCGCTGTGCCACGCCATTCCTTCTTCGCCTGAATGATATAAATTCAGCAGACAAGAATTAAAAGTTTCACCTGTTTTTTCTTCAATGATTTTCTTTAATTCTGAAAGTTCTGGCGTCCAAGGCAATGCTTTTTTGGTTGTATTCGAATATGTATATTCAAATTCCTGATCGCCGTACCAGGCTACTTTTCGTTTGGTTAAAATTAATTTTCCAAAGATGATGGCTTCGTCATTTTTCCATTCGATTATATTCAATAAAATATCACGGTAGAAATCGGCTTCTTGTTTGGAGAAGCATTTCCCATAATAATTCACAGTTCCCTCTTTTGGAAGTAAGTTTATTGTTTCGTCTATTTGAGGATTAAATAAGTCCATTTTTCCATTTTTGATATTTCGATTTCATACAATGTCCGCAAGGTCTGAAACCATTTTCTCTGGCTTCATTTTCAGATAAAAAGAAAATACGATTTTCACGTTTCATTCTTTTTCCCGAAGAACATTCCAATGTTCCGTATATTTTTAATTTTTGGTTTCCACCAAAGCAAATTTCGCCTTTTTTAATTTTATTTCGAAGATAAGAATCTGAAACTTCACTATGTTTTATCATAAAAATTATCCGTTTTTTATATTGTAGAGACGCACCGCAGTGCGTCTGATGTTTGCCATTTTTCTGCCACGAATTCACGAATTATTCTTTTATATACGTTATCTGATATTATTCGAATTAATTCGAATGAATAATCGTAAAGATTTTAAAAAGAAAATTCGCGAATTGTTTTGCCTGTCGCTCGAGTCGTGACGAAAAAAAATATTCATAAAAGAGCATCATGAAAAATAATTCCCAACGTATGGCGTTCGCCAGAATGAACTTCGCTTACACCATGTTTCATATTGACACGATAATAGCCTTTTGTACCTTTTACAGGTCTGAAATTGGTTGTGAAAACTAAAACATCTCCTTTTTTTGGTTTTAAAACAATGGCTTTCGATTGTGCTCTTGGCGTTTGTTGCATTAAAACAAATTCTCCTCCAGTAAAATCTTCATCAGGCTCATTTAAAAGAAGTACAATTTGAATTGGAAAATAAACATCTCCATATAAATCCTGATGCAAAGTATTGAATCCGCTTTTGCCATATTTTAAAATTAAAACAGTTGCTTTCAGTTGGTTATTATCATGACATTGTTTTAGTAACTCTGCGTGAGTTTTTGGAAAAACAGTATCTATATTTAAAGCTTTCATCCATGTATTGGCAATTGGAGCCAGTTTTGGATAAGTCGAAGAACGAAGATTCTGAATTAAATCAGGCAATGGATAATTGAAATATTTATATTCGCCCAGACCAAATCGATGACGTTCCATTACAACTGTTTTCCGATATAAATTTGGATTGTCATAATCGAATTTTAAGTGTTCACATTGTTTATGGTTAAGCACATTTGGAATAATGGCAAAACCATTTTGGTGCATAGATTCGGTAATGCTTTCCCAATTTTGAGAAGCAATTTTTGATTGTATATTTTGCATGAGTAAGTTTTAGATATGTAAATTCACAATGATGGTCAGTCATTGGAATTTGGAGTTTTATTTTTTTTGAATTTTTAAAGATTCACCTGTGCGCCTTCCCAACCAATTATGGCTGTTTTTCGGGTATTTCCCCACATGTAACCGCCAAAAGTTCCAGAACATTGAATAACCCGGTGACACGGAATTAAAAACGCAACTGGATTACTCCCAATAGCTGTTCCAACGGCGCGAGATGTATTTGGTTTTTGAATTTGATGTGCAATAGATCCATACGTAGAAAGTTGTCCCATTGGAATTTTAAGCAAAGCTTCCCAAACTTTCAATTGAAAATCAGTTCCTTTTAAATGCAGTTTGATTTCGGATAATTTACTCCAGTCGTTTTGGAAAATAAATAAGGCATTTTGTTGTGCTAAATCAAGTTTTTTTGAAAATTTAGCATTCGGGAATTTATCCCTTAAAACGATAAATCCAGTTGTTTCATCTTCGGCGAAAGCCATAAAACATATCCCTTTAGAAGTTGAGGCGACAATAATATTTCCAAACGGACTTTCGGAAAAACTGTGATTGATTTCCAGATTTTTACCTCCGTTTTTATATTCCGCTGGTGTCATTCCTTCAATATTTACAAATAAATCATGAAGCCGGCTGGTGCCTGAAAGTCCAGTCTCGTAAGCAGTTTCAGAAATAGTTGCCTGATTTTCTTTCAGTAATTTTTTGGCGTGTTCGATGCTTGTATACTGCAAAAACTTCTTCGGACTCGTTCCTGCCCATTCGCTGAAAAGCCGTTGAAAGTGAAACGGACTCAAATGTACTTTTTCCGCGACTTCATCTAGATTGGGCTGATCTTTAAAATTGGCCTTGATGTATTCTATAGCTTCTGCGATACGATTATAATTGATGGTTTCCTGTGTGTTCATCTTCATTCAATTTTATAATACAAATATCGATTGGTCTTAGAAGCTACAAAATCCGAAACTTGCTTTATTTTTTAAACGTTAAGATTTATACAAAGTTCGAAGGTCTTTTCTGCTTGCAAAGTCGAGATCTTTACAAAGATTTATAAAACTTAATTAACCTCCTGAGCCAGAAAGTTAATCAAATTACGCTTTAAACCGATTGTTATTTCAAATCATTTTTTGCGGTTGATATGCTTATCAATTTATAACCATTTCCGGTTCTTAAAAATTCAAAATGATCTTGTTTGAAATCGGCTTTATTTTTTGGATTGATTATAACATCCATAGTAGGATACATCCAGTCTTTTGATTCGTTGCAATTATTAAAATAAATTTCATATTCACTCGATTCAAAAATAAATTGATTTAATCCGTCAGTAGATACAAAATAATCGGTTTTTGGATTTTTAAGTTCTTCTAATTTTAATTTTAAATAAGTAAAATTCTGATTGATAAACTTAGTTTTCGATTCGCTGATCCAGCCATCAGGTTCTTTCCAATAGGTAATTTTATCAAAAGAATGTTTTTCTAAATTGGTTTTCGATAAATCAGAAAGCAAAGTGTTTTTCAGCCAATATTTAAATTCTTTGTCATAATTAATAAATGAATAATATTGTCCGTCAACTCCAAGAAAATTGTCTCTGGTTTCGTTCTTAGTGGGTTCTTTTGATTTTTTTAAAGAATAAAAATTCAAATCGTCATTGAATGAGAAATTTTCAATAAGGACTTTGTTGTTGATATCGATTAAAAATTCTTTTCCGCCTTTCCAGAAGAAATGTTCACCGTCTTGTTCTTTAACAGCATCTTTTAAAGCAATGATCATTCCATTCCTGGCTTTGGTTAGATTGCTATAATCAGCAGGAATTACAATTTTTCCTTGGCTATCGAATACCCCCATTTTGTCGGTTTTGGGGTCTCTAAAACGGATAAAACCTTCATTTTCGCAATCTGGGCTATTGTCAAAAACATATAAACTGTCTCGACCAACTATTTTCCCGGTTTTGGTTAAATAATAACTTTTCCAGCCATTGTTAAATTCCTCGGTAACGGCAATTATGTTTTCAAATTTACGAGCAGTTGTAAAACCTGTAAATTTTGGTTCTATTTTGATTAATCCATTTTTGTCTTTAAAACCAATAAGGGTTGTGTCTTTATTTGGAAATGAAGTCCAGACATTACTATTTTGGGAATATGAAGACGAATTTAGAATAATGAATGTTAGAAGGATAATAGTCTTTTTCATGAAAATATTTTTATCTGAGATGAATCTTTAATTCATTGCTTTTTGCTTCATCAAAACAATCGGAACAAAGCATTTTAAAGTCGGCCAGGGTTTGAAATGCATCTGTCCATTCCTCGCCATTATTGAGAAGGTATTGTTCGCATGAAGTACACCAGGCAATTTGTGGAAGATCTCCCTCGGCTTCTGAATAGTAAAAACCGACTTTTTCTTTGTGGTCTATTGCCATTGCAATATGAATACAGGAAAAAGCCATTTCTCTTGAACCGTGAATGTCACATATAATTTCTTCGATCATTTTTATGAGTTTATATTTCAAATTTAAATTTATAAAATAAAAAACATGTAAATGTCTTGTTAAATTAAGTCATTTATGGCATAAGTGAGCGTGAGGGATAGGAGTAGGCTACAGAAGTAGCGCGGATAGCCCGACAGTATTTAAGAAAAGGCCTAATGAGCGCAAAGTATATTTGGGGCTTTTTTTAAATGGTGGCACGCCCTAATAAAAAACCCTCACATTTCTGTAAGGGTTCTATCTTTAATTTTTAGTACTAAAACGTAATACTAATATCTGTAATATTCCGGTTTAAACGGACCTTTAACGTCAACACCAATATAAGCAGCCTGATCTTCACGTAAAGTTTCCAATTCAACACCTAATTTAGCTAAGTGTAAAGCAGCCACTTTTTCATCTAAATGTTTTGGTAACATGTAAACTTCATTTTTGTAAGCTGCACTGTTATTCCATAATTCGATTTGAGCTAAAGTCTGGTTTGTAAATGAGTTACTCATTACAAAGCTGGGGTGACCTGTAGCACAACCAAGGTTTACTAAACGACCTTCTGCCAAGATAATGATATCTTTTCCAGCGATAGTATATTTGTCAACCTGAGGTTTGATTTCGATTTTAGAAGCACCGTGGTTTTTGTTTAACCAGGCCATGTCGATTTCGTTATCAAAGTGTCCGATGTTGCAAACAACAGTTTTATCTTTCATTTTTTCGAAGTGGCTCCCCACAACGATATCTTTGTTTCCAGTAGTTGTAATGATGATATCCGCATTAGCAATTACAGTATCTAATTTTTTAACTTCATAACCATCCATTGCAGCCTGTAAAGCACAAATTGGATCGATTTCAGTAACTGTTACGATAGAACCAGCACCTCTGAAAGAAGCTGCAGTTCCTTTACCAACGTCACCGTATCCGCAAACAACCACTCTTTTTCCAGCCAACATTAAGTCAGTTGCACGACGAATCGCATCTACAGCAGATTCTTTACATCCGTATTTGTTATCAAATTTAG
>Ga0308157_10009690_pt1 | contig 10609 bp, 9 predicted proteins | sample PhyBR1_FD_201035 | JGI IMG/M metagenome (GOLD analysis project Ga0308157, IMG submission 201035) | Phyllosphere microbial communities from UC Gill Tract Community Farm, Albany, California, United States - DLSLB.R1 | ecosystem: Host-associated > Plants > Phyllosphere > Unclassified | place: USA...
AATACATCCGGATTGCCATTCGGATGCAAGGATCATGACAGATTATTGCGTCGATCCGCTGCCCGAAGCCGGTGCGGCCGGCGCCGGCACCACCGCCGGAGCGGGCACCGCCTGGACGGCGGGCACCGCCGGAGCGACGGACGTCGGATTGCCAGCGGGAATCTGCGAAGCGGCCCCGGTCGATGCCGGCGCGGACGCAGGCACCGTGGCCGGGATCGGTGTCCCCGTCGTGGCTCTCTCGAGCAGGCTGCCGCCACCCACCGGACGGGCGTGGCTGAAGTACGCGAGCAGCAATGTGGTCGCGAAGAAGACGGCGGCGAGGACCGCTGTCGTGCGCGACAGGAAATTGGCGCTGCCGCTGGCGCCGAACAGGCTCCCCGCGCTGCCGCTGCCGAATGCCGCGCCCATGTCGGCACCCTTGCCGTGCTGGATCAGGATCAGTCCGATCATCACCAGCGCGGTCAGCATCTGCACGCCGACCAGTATGTTGAGAACCACGTTCATTGTTATCTACTCCTTGTTGAAACGGCCGCGCATGCCTCAGCGGGCCGCGGCGATGATCTGCAGAAAGTCCGGCGCCTTGAGCGAGGCGCCGCCGATCAGGCCGCCATCGATGTCCGGCTGCGCGAGCAGGTCCGCGGCATTGGCGGCGTTCATGCTGCCGCCATAGAGGATGCGGATGCCGGCGGCATGCTCGCTCGCCGCGTGATGCAGCTGGGCGCGCAGCACGGCGTGCACCGACTGCGCCTGTTCGGGCGTCGCCGTCCTGCCCGTGCCGATGGCCCACACGGGCTCGTAGGCGACCACGATCTCGCTGATGCAATGGCCGTTGAGATGGATGACGGCGGCCAGCTGCCGCTTCACGATCTCCTCGGTCTGCCCTGCTTCGCGTTCGGCCAGCGTCTCGCCGACGCAGACGATCGGGGTGATGCCCGCGCCGAGCGCGGCCGCGGCCTTGGCGGCCACGTGATCGTCGGCCTCGCGATGGTATTCGCGGCGCTCCGAATGACCCACGATGGCATAGCGCACGCCGAATTCCTTCAGCATGGAAGCCGACTTCTCTCCGGTGAAGGCACCATGGGGACGGGCCGAGATGTCCTGCGCTCCGAGCGCCAGCGGCGATCCCGCCACCAGGGCCTGCACCTGCGCCAGGTACGGCGCCGGCACGCACAGCGCCACGTCGCAGGCCGGCGCGCCGATGTCGCGCCGCAGGGCGCCGACCAGGGCCTCGTTGGCGGCGAGACTGCCGTTCATCTTCCAGTTGCCAGCGATCAGCTTCCTATTCGTCATTTCGATCTCGTTGTGTGGGGTCACCAGGTCAGCACGATCTTGCCGATGTGCTGGTTCGATTCCATGAGCTCGTGGGCTCGCGCGGCTCCGCTCGGCCCACCCGCCGTGTCGCCGAGGGCGACGAAATTGCTGTGGATGGCCGGCTTGATGACGCCGCTCTCCAGCAGCGGCCAGACGGTCTCGCGCAGCGCCGCCGCGATCTCACCCTTGAATGCCACCGGTCGGGGCCGCAAGGTCGAGCCGGTGATGGTCAGCCGCCGACGCAGCACCTGGCCGGCATTGATCTCGCCCTTGACACCGCCCTGCACGGCGATGATGACGATGCGACCGTCGTCGGCCAGGCATTCGATCTCGCGCGCCACGTAGCTGCCGGCGACCATGTCGAGCACCACGTCGACGCCCTTGCCGCCGGTCAGGCGCTTGACTTCCTCGACGAAGTCGGCGGTCTTGTAGTTGATGGCGTGATCGGCGCCGAAGGCCTTGCAGGCCTCGCACTTCTCATCGCTGCCGGCCGTCACGATGACCGTCGCGCCCATGGCCTTGCCGAGCTGGATCGCCGTGACGCCGATGCCGCTCGATCCGCCCTGCACCAGCAGGGTCTCGCCGCGCTGCAGGCGCCCGCGCATGAAGACGTTGCTCCAGACGGTGAAGAAGGTCTCCGGCAGCGTGGCGGCCTCGACGTCGCTCCAGCCCTCGGGCACCGGCAGGCATTGCACGACGGGAGCCACGCACAGCTCGGCATAGCCGCCGCCCGCGACCAGGGCGCAGACGTGATCGCCGACCGACAGTCCGGCCGTGGCCATGGCTTTGGCGTCGCCGGCGACGATCTCGCCCGCGACCTCGAGGCCGGGCAGGTCCGAAGCGCCGGGTGGCACCGGGTAGTTGCCGGTGCGCTGCAGCACGTCGGGCCGGTTCACTCCGCTGGCCGCCACGCGGATCAGCAGTTCACCGGCACCCGCGACCGGTGCGGGCCGCTCGACGGCACGCAGGACCTCGGGCGCTCCGAATGTCGTGATCTCGATGGCTTTCATGGGCTTTCTCCAGGCTGGGACGCTCCTCGCGGAGGCGTCGCGTGATCCGTGCGGCGAGCGGTCGCCCGCCGCCGTCGATCAGGATTGCGGGTCGTTGCGGTCGCCGCGCGGGAAGTCCTGCGGCGCGGGGCGCTGCAGTTCGACCTGTGCCTGCTCCGGGTAGAGCGCGTGCTGGGGTTGCGGCTGCTGCGGTGCCTGCTGCTGCTCGCCACCACGCTCGTTGCCACCTGAGTTGCCATTGTCGAACCGGGGCGCGCGCTCGCCGCGCGGTGCACGGTCGCCGCGATCACCACGGTCGCCACGGTCGTTGCGCTCGCCACGGTCCGGACGCTCGCGACGCTCGCCGCCACGGTCCTCGCGCGGTGCGCGTTCCTGGAATTCCATGCCGGCCGGACGCTCCGTCAGGGCCTTGAGCGACAGCTTGACGCGGCCCTTCTCGTCGGTCTCCAGGACCTTGACCTTGACCATCTGGCCTTCGGTCAGGTAGTCCTGCACGCGCTCGACGCGCTCGTGGGCGATCTGGCTGATGTGCAGCAGGCCATCCTTGCCCGGCAGCAGGTTGATCAGGGCGCCGAAGTCCAGGATCTTGGTGACCGGGCCTTCGTAGATCTTGCCGATCTCGACTTCCGCCGTGATCTGCTCGATGCGCTTCTTGGCGATCTCCGCCTTCTCCGGATCGGTCGAGGCGATGGTGATGGTGCCGTCCTCGTCGATGTTGATCGTCGTGCCGGTCTCTTCCTGCAGGCCGCGGATGACGGCGCCGCCCTTGCCGATCACGTCACGGATCTTCTCGGGATTGATCTTGAGCGTGGTCATGCGGGGCGCGAACTGCGACACCTCGACATTGGCCGAGCCCTGGGCTTCCTGCATCTTGCCCAGGATGTGCACGCGTGCCTCCTTGGCCTGGGCCAGCGCGACCTGCATGATCTCCTTGGTGATGCCCTGGATCTTGATGTCCATCTGCAGCGCCGTGATGCCGGCGGTGGTGCCGGCCACCTTGAAGTCCATGTCGCCGAGGTGGTCCTCGTCGCCCAGGATGTCGGTCAGCACCGCGAAGCGGTTGCCTTCCTTGATCAGGCCCATGGCGATGCCCGCCACGTGCGCCTTCACCGGCACGCCGGCATCCATCAGCGACAGGCAGCCGCCGCAGACCGAGGCCATCGACGAGGAGCCGTTGGATTCGGTGATCTCCGAGACCACGCGCACGGTGTAGGGGAAGTCCTCCTTGCTCGGCAGCACGGCGACAAGAGCGCGCTTGGCCAGCCGGCCATGGCCGATCTCGCGGCGCTTGGTCGAGCCCATGCGGCCGACCTCACCGGTGGCGAAGGGAGGCATGTTGTAGTGGAACAGGAAGCGGTCCTCGTAGTCGCCCGAGAGCGCATCGATGCGCTGCGCGTCGCGTTCCGTGCCGAGCGTGGTGACGACCAGCGCCTGCGTCTCGCCACGCGTGAACAGGGCCGAGCCGTGGGTGCGCGGCAGGACCGAGCTGCGGATCTCGATCGGGCGCACGGTGCGCGTGTCGCGACCGTCGATGCGCGGCTCGCCTTCGAGGATCTGGCTGCGCACGATGCGGCTCTCGATCGCGAACAGCAGGTCGCTGACCTTGCCGGCATCGAAGGGCTCACCGCTTTCCTTGAGGGCCGCCATCACGCCGGCATTGGCCTCGCGCAGCGCCTGGGTGCGGGCCTGCTTGCTGCGGATCTGGTAGACCGCGCGCAGCTTCTCCTCGGCCAGGCCATTGACCTTGGCCACGAAAGCCTCGTCCTCGGCCGGTGCCTGCCAGTCCCACACCGGCTTGCCGGCGTCGCGCACGAGTTCGTGGATGGCGTTGATGGCGATGGCCGCCTGCTCGTGGCCGAACACCACGCCACCGAGCATGATCTCCTCGCTCAGCTGCAGCGCCTCGGACTCGACCATCAGCACGGCCGATTCGGTGCCGGCGACGACCAGGTCCATCTGCGAATCCTTGCGCGCCGTCTGGCCGGGGTTCAGGACGTATTCGCCGTTGATGTAGCCCACGCGCGCCGCGCCGATGGGGCCGCTGAACGGCACGCCGGAGACCGACAGGGCGGCGGAGACGCCGATCATCGCGGCGATGTCGGCATCGACCTCGGGGTTGAGCGACAGCGTGTGGATGACCACGTGGACTTCGTTCAGGAAGCCTTCGGGGAACAGCGGACGGATCGGGCGGTCGATCAGGCGGCTGGTGAGCGTCTCGTGCTCGCTGGGCTTGGCTTCGCGCTTGAAGAAGCTGCCGGGGATCTTGCCGGCGGCATAGGTCTTCTCGATGTAGTCGACCGTCAGCGGGAAGAAGTCCTGGCCGGGCTTGGCCGACTTGGAGGCGACGACGGTCGCCAGCACCACGGTGCCTTCGATGTCGACGACGACGGCGCCGCTGGCCTGGCGGGCGATCTCACCGGTTTCGAGGACGACGGTCTTGCCGCCCCACTGGAACGACTTGGTGACTTTGTTGAAGAGGCTCATGTGTTAGCTCCTGTGTTGAGGGCGGAGGGACCGGCCGTCGCAAAAAGACGTTGTGCCGGCCGACTGCCGCCGGGGATTCGGAACGCTTCCAGAACACGATGCCATTCCAGCGAGGCTCGGCGCCGACGATGGGCATCCGAAATTCGTTGGAATGACACAGCTTCGCTCTGTGCGGCACTCCGGAGATGACGATTCAGCGGTTCGCGAAGTAAAAAACGCCTGAGCTAGCGGACTAACCCAGGCGTTTTTTCGTGCGGATCGGATTACTTGCGCAGACCCAGCTTCGCGATCAGTGCGGTGTAGCGGTCGGCATCCTTGGACTTGAGGTAGTCGAGGAGCTTGCGGCGACGGCTCACCATGCGCAGCAGACCGCGGCGGCCATGGTGATCCTTGGCATGGGTCTTGAAGTGGGGGGTGAGTTCGTTGATGCGGGCGGTCAGCAGTGCGACCTGGACTTCGGGGCTGCCGGTGTCGTTGGCGGCGCGGGCGTTGTCCTTGACGACTTCGGCCTTGATGGAGGCTGCGATCATGTGTGTGTTTCCTGTTCCGGGATGTTTGACTTGCGGTGCGCGCTGGAACTGCCTGCACCGTGCGCCTTGCGGCATGCAAAGCCTTTGGATTATAGCCCGCGCCGGGCGGTGGCTGCAGCGCCCGGGTCGCCGGGCGGCGCCGGCGATCGGCCGGTCTAGCGGCGTTGCGCGGTCAGCCACTTCTCCAGGCGGGCGACGCCCTGCACCAGGCGCTGGGGATCGCGGGAGGCGAAGCACCAGCGCAGCCAGCCCTGCGCCTCGTCGCCGAAGGCGTTGCCGGGCGCCAGGCCGAGTCCGGCCTCGGCGACCAGGCGCTTGGCGACCTCGAGCGAGTCGCCGAAGCCTTCGAGGCGGAAGAACGCATACATGCCCCCACGCGCCGGCGCCACCTGCACGCCCGGCAGGCCGGCGAGCAGCGGCACCAGCACGTCGCGGCAGGCCTTGAGATGCGCGACGACGCGAGGCGTGATCTCGTCGCCGTGCGCCAGCGCGGCGATGCCCGCGCGCTGGGTGAAGACGCTCGTGCACGAGGTGTTGAACTCGATCAGCTTGCCGATGCCCTCGATCAGCGCCGGCGGCACCACCAGCCAGCCCAGGCGCCAGCCGGTCATCAGGAAGCTCTTGGAGAAGCTGTGGGCGACCACCAGGCGATCGTCGGCCGTCGCGAGGTCCAGGAAGCTGGGCGCGCAGGCATTGGCCGTCGGCTCGAAATACAGGCGTTCGTAGACCTCGTCGGCCAGGATCCAGGTCCCGGTGACGCGACAGTGATCGAGGATGGCCTGCTGCTCGTCGCGCGTGAGCGTCCAGCCGGTGGGATTGTTGGGCGCGTTGACGATCAGCAGCCGGGTGCGCGGCGTGATGGCGCGGCGCAGCGCATCGAGGTCCAGCGTCCAGGCGCCGTCGACCGGCCGCAGCGCGACGCAGCGCACTTCGGCCCCCATGATGGCCGACTGCGCCACCAGGTTGGGCCAGACCGGCGTGATCGCGACCACCTCGTCGCCGGCGTCCACCAGGGCCTGCACCGCCAGCATCAGCGCGTTGACGCCACCCGACGTGATCGCGATGCGGGAAGCATCGACCGCCGGATGCAGCGCGCTGGTGTAGCGCGCGATGGCGGCGCGCAGTTCCGGCAGCCCCAGGTTGTGGGCATAGAAGGTCTCGCCCCGCTGCAGCGAGTCGATCGCCGCCTGTCTCACGACGTCGGGGGTGACCTCGTCGCTCTCGCCGAACCAGAACGCGAGCACGTCGTCGCGTCCCAGCCCGGCATTGGCGACTTCGCGGATCTTGGAAGCCTGGAGATCGTGGATGGCCTGGCGCATGAGGGCGATCTTTCTGGGTGAAGCGTGGTGAGGGGTCGTCGTGCCATGGGAAACGCCGTGCGACCGGTCGCGCGGCATCGGGGCGTCAGGGCCGCTGCATGCGGCAGGTGGTGGGCATCTCGGCGCGCTCGGCCGCCACCGTCTTGACGACGCGGAAGCCATAGCCCGAGCCCTCGACGTCGAACCGGACCCCATCGGTGCCCTGGCGGTCCATCACGCCGACGACCAGGCTCTGCTGGAACTGGTGGTCGGCCGCCCGCATGCGGCCCCGCTGGCCAGCCAGCGTCACGTCGGCGCGCTCCAGGGCGCGCGCGACCGCCACGGTGTCAACGCTGCCGGCGGCGGCGATCGCCTGCGCCAGCGCCTCCACCAGCAATTGCATGCGCATGTGGACGTAGTCGTCGGCCGGCTTGGGGAAACGCGTGCGGAAGGCACGGTAGAAGGCTTCCGAGGCGTCGGTCCGCACGTTGGGCAGCCAGTCCGCCACGGCCACCACGCGGCCGATCCCGGCGTCGCCGATGGCCGCCGGCGCGCCCAGGGCGTTGCCGTAGAAGGTATAGAAGGTGCCGTTGAAACCGGCTTCACGGGCGGCCTTGACCAGCAGGGTCAGGTCGTTGCCCCAGTTGCCCGTGATGACCGCCTGGGCGCCACTGGCCATGATCTTGCTGGCGTAGGGAGCGAAATCCTTGACGCGCCCGAGCGGATGCAGTTCGTCGCCCACCACCTGGACATCGGGCCGCAGGGCACCGAGCTGGCGCCTGGACTCGCGCAGCACCGACTGGCCGAAGCTGTAGTCCTGCCCGATCAGGTAGGCACGCTGCAGCGCCCGGTCGTCCTTCACCATCTGCATCAGGGCCGTCACGCGCATGTCGGCATGGGCGTCGAAGCGGAAGTGCCAGAAGCTGCAGCGCTCGTTCGTGAGCACCGGATCGACCGCCGAATAGTTCAGGAACAGCACGCGGCGCGCCGGATCGCGCTCGTTGTTCTTGTCGATGGCGTCGATCAGCGCGGCCGCCGTGGCGGAGGAATTGCCCTGCAGCACGATGCGGGCGCCGTCGTCGATGGCCGCCCTCAGTGCCGACAGCGCCTCCTCGTTCTGGCCCTTGCTGTCGTAACGGTCGAGCGCCAGCAGACGCGCGCCTCCAGGCAGCGGAACGCCGCCTCTGGCGTTGACGCGTTCGACGGCCCACAGGAGATTGCGGAACACCGCCTCGCCAGTGTTGGCGAACGATCCGCTCAGGGTCTCGATCAGGGCCAGCCGGATCGGCGGCAGGGCGGCGGCGGGCACGGCCGGCGCGGCGGCGATGGCAGGGACTGCGGTCCATGCGGCGTACAGCGATGTCGCCGCGAGGCCCAGCATGCGACGGCGATGGGAAAAACGAAGGGACATGAAAAAAGAGGCGTGCGTCCGTCGCGCCGCTGGCGAGGAACCCGGGGCCGTGGCGCACGCCGGGGAACTTGAAGGCCGCGCAGTGTAAGGGACGTCCCACCCGCTCTCGACCCCGACCGCAGGCACGCCTTGCCGCCCGCGCCGAAGGATGCCGGCCTCAGGAACACGTGAAAAAAAGTGTTGCTGAAAAAATACACCCATGCTTCTGCAGGACACTTCAGCGGCCCCACGAGCTCACGGATCCCCAAACTGCGGCGATCCGACAACAGCTCGAGGCACAAATTTCAACTAAAAACTAAAACTAATGTATGACATTAATTTAGATTGCAACACTTTTTTCTACAATTTTGCAATCAGCGAAATCTGATATTTCATGTCAGTTATCACTTATTTCTAGTTTTTATGTTCGAATGAGCAACCTGTGTAAAAAATCACTTGATTGATTGAATCACAGGAACCTATTTATTAATTTGACGTCGCGATAACGCTGACAAACCGTGGCAGCGGAGTCCCCGTCATTCAGGGGATTTCGTTGGATACACATCTGCATGCGCTGACACCGGGACATCGCGCTGATACTTTGCTCGTCTTTTTGCCTGGTGCCTTTCTCAAGCCTGAAGAATTCGAGCGTGAGGGCTTCGTGAGCGGCGTACGCCATCATGGTTTTGCAGCAGATGTCATGTTGGTCGATGCGAACGTATCGTATTACTACGATCAGACCTTTATTCCGCGTCTGACGCGTGACGTGCTGGCGCCGGCGCGCAGCCAGGGTTACAAGTCGATCTGGCTGGTCGGCATCTCGATCGGCGGTTTCGGCGCCCTGACCCACGAACTGGCGCAGCCGGGCCTGGTCGAAGGCATCATCGTGCTGGCGCCCTACCTCGGTCGCCGTCCGGTCGGCGCCGAGATCCAGAAGGCGGGTGGCCTGCGGCTCTGGAAGAACCCCGAGGGCCCGCCGCCGGACGAGGAGGTCGACCGCAAGCTCTGGCCCTGGCTCCAGCGCTACGCGGCGCCGGATGCCGCCGCGGAACTGCCGCCGCTCTATCTGGGCTATGGCCTGGCCGATCGCTTCGCTCCCAACCACCAGTTGCTCGCCGACGTGCTGCCGGCCGGCCATGTCTTCACGGCGCAGGGCGGTCACGACTGGCCGGTGTGGTCGGCACTGTGGCAGGACCTGCTCCCGAACCTGCCGCTGCCACGGGTCGAGGCCCCTGCCCTGGCGCATGCGCACTGAGCCGGTCGTGCCGGCTCGTCCCGACCACACGCCGGGACGCCGCGGCCTCATCGGCCTGTGGGGCGCCCTGCTGACGGGCATCGTGATGTTCTCGATGCCGCCCGCGAGTTCCGCGCGGACCACGACCACGCCCGCGCCCGTGGCGACCAGGCCGGCCGCGACCGCCGTGCCGATGCCGCCACCCTCGGCGCACGCCACGGTCGATGTCTTCTTCTCGCCCGGCGGCCGCACCGACCGGGCTGTGGCCGATCTCATCGACGGCGCGCGCGTGCGGGTCTGGATCGCCGGCTACTACTTCACCTCGTCGACCATCGCGCGCGCGCTCGATCAGGCCTTCCGGCGCGGCGTCGACGTGCGGGTGGTGCTCGACCGTTCCCAGGCCACGCTCACCTATTCCAGCGCGACCTACTTCCACAACCAGGGCGTGCCGCTCTGGATCAATGCGCGCTATCCGGTGATGCACCACAAGTTCCTGGTCGTCGACGAGGACACGGTCGGCTTCGGCTCGATGAACTTCACCCAGGCCGGCGCGCGGCACAACGCCGAGAACTTCAACCTGTTCCGGCACTGGACGGCGCTCGCCGGCACCTATGCCGGGGAGTTCGACCGCCTGCGCCAGGAGTCCGTCCCCTACTCGCCCGGCATGGTCTTCGAGGACCGCGTCCCGGACGAAGCGCCGCACTGACGCGACGACGCCGACCGCGATCCGGCGCCGCTCAGGCCACGGCGTCGGTCACCCGGTCGAGCGGCCAACGCGGCTTGACGTCGAAGGCATAGCCGGTGGTGGCCGACTGCACGCCGGCCTGCAGCCGCATCGCCGCGGCCATGGCGATCATGGCGCCGTTGTCGGTGCACAGATGGAGTTCCGGGTAGTGCACCCGCACCCGCCGCGCCGCGCAGGCCGCGTCGAGCTGCGAGCGCAGGACCGCGTTGGCGCCGACGCCACCAGCCACCACCAGACGCTTCAGCCCGGTGCGATCGAGCGCGGCCAGCGACTTGCGCAGCAGCACCTCCACGATCGCCGCCTGGGTCGACGCCGCCAGGTCGGCCTTGCGTGCCTCGAGGTCGCCACCGAGCTTCTTCGCCTGCGTCAGCACGGCCGTCTTCAGGCCGGCGAACGAGAAATCGAGGTCGCCGCTGTGCAGCAGCGGCCGCGGCAATCTGAAGGCCGCCGGATCGCCCGTCTCGGCCAGCCGGGCCAGCCACGGGCCGCCCGGATAAGGCAGCCCCAGCAGCTTGGCCGACTTGTCGAAGGCCTCGCCGGCGGCATCGTCGATGGTCTCGCCCAGGATCTCGTAGCGGCCCACGCCATCGACGCGCATCAGCTGCGT
>Ga0308157_10009691_pt1 | contig 10609 bp, 10 predicted proteins | sample PhyBR1_FD_201035 | JGI IMG/M metagenome (GOLD analysis project Ga0308157, IMG submission 201035) | Phyllosphere microbial communities from UC Gill Tract Community Farm, Albany, California, United States - DLSLB.R1 | ecosystem: Host-associated > Plants > Phyllosphere > Unclassified | place: USA...
CTTCCGTACGACTGACGTGACCGGTTCGATCGAACTGCCAGCGGACAAAGAAATGGTTATGCCAGGCGATAACGTGTCGATCACCGTCAAGCTGATCAACCCGATCGCGATGGAAGAAGGTCTGCGCTTCGCTATCCGCGAAGGCGGCCGTACCGTTGGTGCGGGTGTTGTTGCCAAGATCATCGCTTAATTTTTAAGCGTGATTGAAACAGGGCCGATATGGTGTGATACCATGTCGGCCTTGGCGAAGCAGGGAATTCGTGGGGCATGCCCCGCGCCTGTGTAGCGACCGGCCCCTGCAAGGGCCGGTTCCTTCTGTACGAAAATCGCTCTTTAAACATTGCTGGCGCTACAAAGTTGCCAGTTCGCTCTTTTAGGGAAATATCATGTCTGTTACCAATCAAAAAATCCGTATCCGCCTGAAGGCTTTCGACTACAAGCTGATCGACCAGTCCGCACTGGAAATCGTTGACACCGCCAAGCGCACCGGCGCCGTGGTCAAGGGCCCAGTCCCACTGCCAACCCGCATCCAGCGTTTCGACGTTCTGCGTTCGCCACACGTCAACAAGACCTCGCGCGACCAGTTCGAAATCCGCACCCACCAGCGCCTGATGGACATCGTCGACCCAACCGACAAGACCGTTGACGCACTGATGAAGCTGGACCTGCCAGCTGGCGTTGACGTCGAAATCAAGCTGCAATAATCGCTTTCAAGCCGGCCGGCGGAGCAGTTCTTTCCGCCGCCAGCTGATGATGGGGCCGGGCCTGTTCGCAATCGCGAGCACGCCCGGCCCCATTGTTTTTGTATGAATATTCATAACAGAATTGTTCCGAAAAACAACAAATTCATACGTAAACTAACTAAAGTGTAATGTAACGCTCTGTAACGCTTGTCCTCGCGCCAAGCTTGTGCGAAATTTGCGGCAGACGTGAAAAGCTAGGTTCATCTTTACCCAGATGGGCGATAGCGAACGCGCAGATTATCTATACCACATCTGGGAGCAGTTCTTGAAAAACACACTTTTCAAAAAAAGTGCGATCGCACTCGCATTGACCGTCGCTTACTCACAGCACGCCTACGCTCAGCAAGCCGCTGAAGCCGAACCAAAACTCCAACGCGTTGAAATCACCGGTTCCAGCATCAAGCGCACCACGCTCGAAGCCGCCGCATCGGTGCAGATCATGAACCGTGACGATATCGAACGCACCGGCGAGCACACCGTGCTGGGCCTGCTGCGCTCCGCGTCCTCCACCGACACCAGCATCGACTCGGCAACGAGCAGCTCGGGCAGCTTCGCCACCGGTTCGTCCGGCGTCAGCATGCGCGGTCTGGGCAAGGTGTCGACGCTGATCCTGGTCAACGGCCGCCGCATCGCCCAATACGGCCTGGCCGACGGCGCCCAGCAAAACTTCACCAACCTGGACGCGATCGCCACCGAAGCCGTTGAACGCATCGAGATCCTGAAGGACGGCGCGTCCGCAATCTACGGTTCCGACGCGGTCGCCGGCGTGATCAACATCATCCTGCGCAAAGACTACGAAGGCGGCAAGGTCACGGTCAACTACGACACCGCCGACGGCTTCCAGGACAAACGCAACCGCAGCGCCTCGGCGATCTACGGCTACGGCGACATCGACAAGCAGGGCTTCAACACCTACCTGACCTTCGAAGGTTACAAGAGCGACGGCTTCAGCCTCGGCGAACTGCGCAACAAGGTTCCCGCCTGGCACCGCCAGACCCCAGGCCGCTCGACCTGGGATGCCAAGAGCACCTACTCGCCGACCGGTAACTACTTCTTCAACAGCGCCAAGATCGTCGCCGCGCCTGGCTGCCCGGCCGACCAGATCGACCCGGCCGACAAGCTGTGCAAATGGGATGCGCTGCCGTACTCCGGCCTGGCCACCAACGCCAAGCGCTACGCCGCGGTCAGCAACACCCATTTCAAGATCGGCGCCAACATCGACGCCAACTTTGAAATCACCAACGCCGGCGCCAGCAACGACTACATCGTTGCGCCGCTGAGCACCAACAACGGCGGGACGACCACTGCGTCCAACATCTGGTACAACGCGATCGACGGCAAGATGGTCGGTCCATACTTCTATCCGAAACTGCCAGTCGGTAACAACGGCAATATCAACTCGCAGCCGATCGAACTGCGTGCGCGCCTGATGGACACCGGCAACGGCTTCAACTTCAACCGCACCGAGTCCGACCAGACCCGCGCCATGCTGGCACTGAACGGCTCCGTTGGCGACTTCGACTGGAAATCGGCGGCTGGTTACATGACCTCGTCGGCCACCAAGGCCACCCGTGCGGTCAGCAAGGACGGCTACACCAACGCGATCGTCAACAACACCTACAAGTTCGGCCAGAAGAACGACACGGCGTTGCTGGAATCGATGTTCCCGGTCCGTACCACCAAGGGTAAATCGAAGATCTCGTTCTTCGACGCCACCGTGTCCGGTCCGGTCGCCCAGCTGCCTGCTGGTCCGCTGAGCGTGGCCGTGGGCACCGACCTGCGCCGCGAGTCGTATGAGATGGCGAGCTCGGACAACGTGCTGCACGGCGATGTGGTCGGCGTCTTCGGCCTGCAGGTCAAGGACACCGTCAGCCACTACGCGGTCTTCACCGAAGCGACCATCCCGGTCGTCAAGAAGCTGGAAATGAGCGCCGCGCTGCGCGCCGACAAGACCAGCGGCTCGGAAGCGCACGTCTCGCCTAAGGTCGGCCTGAAGTTCAACGCGACCGAAACCCTGCTGCTGCGCGCTACCGCCTCGGGTGGCTTCCGCGCACCGAACATCGTCGAATCCGGTAACGGCCTGGGCCGCAGCTCGGTCGCGACCAACGTCAACGACCTGCGCCGTTGCCCGATCGCCACCACGCTGAACAATCTGATCCAGAATGCGCCTGGCGCGACCACCTCCGACAAGGCGAGCGCCAACACCTTCCTGAATAACGATTGCAAGGCACCACTGCCGAGCTTCGTGAAGTCGAACCCCGACCTGAAGCCTGAAACCTCGCGTTCGTACACGCTGGGCATGGTGTTCGAGCCGGTCAAGAACTGGACCCTGGCACTCGATTACTACAACATCGAGCGCAAGGACGAAATCGGCACCCGTTCCGTTGGCGACGTGCTGAAAGGCGAAGCTTCGCTGCCAGCCGGCCAGCTGCTGCGCGTGGATAACACCGCTGCCGACAACGAGTTCCTGGCCCTGGTCAAGAAGTACGTGCCGGGCAACACCACCAACTTCCAGGGCATCGGCAAGCTGGGCCTGGTCTACAACCCTTACGTCAACAGTGGCAAGACCAAGGCATCGGGCTTCGACTTCGACATGTCCGGCAAAGTGAAGATCCCGAACGTGGGCGATCTTCGCCTGAAGCTGGACGGCACTTACGCGCTGAGCTACAAGGCCTTCCTGGTGGCCGACAACGCCTACGGCATGAACTCGGCGGGTAACTACGACATCGGCGCCCGTCTGCGCACCAAGCTGCGTGCTTCGATGAAAGTGGGCCAGTTCGACCATGGCGCAACGCTGAACTACACCGGCGGCTACAGCCTGAACAGCGACGATACGCCGGACTACTGCGCTGCCAACAAAGTGGCGCCGGAAAACATGGCTGCTTGCAGCCGCGTGCGTAGCGTCACCACCGTGGACTACAACCTGGCCTACACCGGTATCAAGAACGTGAAGCTGAGCCTGTTCATCAACAACCTGCTGAACCAGGACTCGCCGATCAACTATCGTGATGGCTACGCTGTTGCCGGCAACCCGCTGCCGCTGTTCCGTACCTTCGGCGCGAGCGCTTCCTACACGTTCTAATCGCTTAGAACCCGTAGTGCGAAAAACCAGGCACCCTGTGCCTGGTTTTTTTTCGTCCGGCGCCCGCTGGACTTCCCTCGGCGGCGGCGTTACAGTCTGCCGTATGACCTTCCTGAAACCTTATGACCAAGACCATTCTCATCGTCGAGGATGAGCCGGCGATCGCCGACAGCATCGGCTACGCCCTGCGCACCGACGGCTTCGCGCCGCTGCACGTGACGCTGGGCGAGCAGGCGCTGGCCGCGATGCGCGTCGCGCCGGCGCCGTCGCTGGTGGTGCTGGACGTCGGCTTGCCGGACATCAGCGGGCTGGAGGTGTGCCGCCTGCTGCGCCAGTTCAGCGACGTGCCCATCCTGTTCCTCACCGCCCGCAGCGACGAGATCGACCGCGTGGTCGGGTTGGAGATCGGCGCCGACGACTATGTGACCAAGCCGTTCTCGCCGCGCGAGCTGGTGGCGCGCATCCGCGTCATCCTGCGCCGCCTGGAGCCGCGCGGGGCGCCGCCGGCCGCCACGCCGCGCCGCTTCGAGCTGCGCGCGGCCGAGGCGCGCATCCTGTTCCACGGCCGGCCGCTGGACCTGACCCGCTACGAATACCTGCTGCTCAAGGCGCTGCTCGACCATCCCGCCCATGTGCTGTCGCGCGCGCAGCTGATGGACCGCGTCTGGACCGACGCCCCCGACACGCTGGAGCGCACCGTCGACGCCCATGTCAAATCGCTGCGCGCCAAGCTGCGCCTGATCGACGCCGGCGCCGATCCCATCCTGACCCACCGCGGCATGGGCTACAGTCTGGCCGCATGAAGATCGGCCTGCGCATCCTGCTCGGCTATTTTCTGATCGTCGGGCTGGCCGCGTGGTTCCTGCTGAACGTGTTCGTCGCCGAGGTCAAGCCGGGCGTGCGCTCGACGCTGGAGGACACGCTGGTCGACACCGCCGAGCTGCTGGCCGGCGTGGTGGCCGACGGCATGCGCGCCGGCGTGCCGCAGCCGTCGGCGCGGCTGGAGGCGATGCAGGACTACGCGCGCCGCCATATCGACGTCATCATCAACGGCGTGCACAAGCGCCGCCTCGACTACCGGATCTACATCACCGACGCGCGCGGCATCGTGGTCTACGATTCCGAGGGCCGCGACACCGGCAAGGATTACTCGCGCTGGAACGACGTCTACCTGACGCTGCGCGGCCGCTACGGCGCCCGCAGCACCCGCTCGGAGGAGGGCGACGACCGCAGCACCGTGCTGTACGTGGCGGCCGCGATCCGCGACGGCGAGCGCATCGCCGGCGTGCTGACGGTGGCCAAGCCGCTGTCGAGCGTGCAGGCCTTTGTCGACCGCAGCCAGCGCAAGATCATGCAGCGCGGCGCCGTCCTGCTGGCGGTGTCGCTGCTGATCGGCCTGGCGTTCGCGTGGTGGCTGGCGCGCGCGCTGCGCCAGCTGATGCACTATGTCTCCGAGGTCGAGGCCGGCCGCAAGGCGGTGCTGCCGCCGATGGGCGACAACGAGATCGGCACGCTGGGCCGGGCGCTGCACGCGATGCGCACCCGGCTCGAGGGCAAGGAATACGCCGAGCAGCTGATGCACACGCTGGCGCACGAATTGAAGAGCCCGATCGCGGCCATCCAGGGCTCGGCCGAGCTGCTGTCGGAGGACATGCCGCCGCGGGACTTCCGCCGCTTCCTCGACAACATCCTGGGCCAGAACGCGCGCCAGAAGCAGCTGATCGACAAGCTGCTGGCGCTGGTGCGGGTCGAGCAACAGCAGGGGCTGGAGGCGGCCGAGGCGGTCGACGCGGCGGCGCTGTTGCGGCTGGTGGCGGCGGACGCCGCCGGGCGCCTGCGCCAGCGCGGGCTGGAGCTGCGCCTGACGCTGCCCGAGCCGGCGCCGACGCTGCGCGCCGACGCGCTGCTGCTGCGCCAGGCGATCGGCAACCTGCTCGACAACGCGATCGACTTCGCGCCGCCCGGCAGCGCGGTCGGCCTGTCGCTGGCGGTGGACGCGGGCGCGCTGTGCATCGCCGTCAGCGACGCCGGGCCGGGCATCCCGCACTATGCGGCGGCGCGCCTGTTCGAGCGCTTCTATTCGCTGCCGCGGCCGGATGGCGCCAAGAGCACCGGGCTGGGCCTGCCTTTCGTGCGCGAGGTGGCGGCGCTGCACGGCGGCACGGTCAGCGTCGCCAACGGCGGGCAGGGCGGCTGCCGCGCCGAGCTGCGCCTGCCGTTGCCGCTGACGCTCTAGCACTTCACACGGAACGCATCGTCAACGCACAAGGCCTTCCTACACTGGTGGCATTTCAACCACGGGAAGTGCCATGCAAAAGAAACTCCTATTTAAACTCCTGGCGATCGGCGGGCTGACCGTCGTGCTCGGCATCGCGCTGCTGCTGATCCAGTCCACCATCGACGAGCGCCTGCGCTTCCACGACCAGGCGGTGCAGAGCGTGGCCAACGATTCGGTGCGCGAGCAGGTGGTGGTCGGGCCGGTGCTGGTGATCCCCTACAGCGAGGAGATCGAGGCCGGCGACGACGCCGATCCCAAGGCCCGCCGCACGACGCGCACCGTCAGCCACCGCAAGCTGGTGTATCCGGACGACCTGCGGCTCGACGGCGCCATCAACACCGAGCGCCGCTACCGGGGCATCCACCAGGTGCTGGTGTACAGCGGGCTGCACCGCTTCGCCGGCGACTTCACGCTGCCGCCGTTGAGCGAGCTGCGCCGCGACAGCGCGGCCTCGCGCCTGAGCCTCGGCCGTCCCTACGTGGCGCTGGGGGTGTCGGACGTGCGCGGCATCCGCGACATCCCGCGCCTGAACTGGGGCGGGCGCGAGCTGGAGTTCGAGCAGGGCGCGGCCCTGCCGGGCTATCCGGCCGGCATGCACGCGCAGCTGGCCGCGGCCGACCTGAAGGAGGGCGCTCGGGTGGCGTTCAGCTTCACGTTGGGCCTGGCCGGCATCGAGCACCAGTATTTCGTGCCGGTCGGGAAGAACAACCGCTACGCCATCAAGTCCAACTGGCCGCACCCGCAGTTCGGCGGCGACTTCCTGCCGGAGACGCGCACGGTCGGCGCCGGCGGCTTCAACGCGGTGTGGCGCATCTCCTCCATGGCCAGCCGCGCGCAGCAGCAACTGAGCGCGCTGGCCGACGGCGAGAGCACCAAGGCGCTGGACGTGTTCGACATCGGCTTCATCGAGCCGGTCAATATTTACTCGCAGGCCAGCCGCGCCACCAAGTACGGCCTGCTGTTCGTGACGCTGACCTTTGCCGCCTTCTTCGTGTTCGAGGTGGTCAAGCGGCTGGCGATCCACCCGATCCAGTATCTGCTGGTGGGGCTGGCGCTGGCGCTGTTCTTTCTGCTGCTGGTGGGCCTGTCCGAACACCTGCCCTTCGTGGTGGCGTATGTGATCGCCGGGGCCGCCTGCATCGTGCTGATCGCCTACTACCTGGGCCACGCGCTGCACAGCCGCTGGCGCGGCATGGGCTTCGGCGCCGGCCTGGCGCTGCTGTACGCGGCGCTGTACGGCCTGCTGATCTCGGAGAACAACGCGCTGGTGCTGGGCAGCCTGCTGCTGTTCGCCGTGCTGGCCGCGCTGATGGTGGCCACCCGCAAGGTCGACTGGTATGAAATCGGCAAGAATGACGCGGGAGAAACGCCGGCCGCGCTCCGCCCGTAAGCGCCGCCGCAAGCCGCATGGGGCCGGCGTTTGGCCACCGTGCGGCGGCCGGCGAAATAATGCCGCGGAAACCCGACATACCTCGTATTAAGTTGTTGCGTCAAGGGTCTTTTCACGCTACACTAGCCGGCTTCGGTATGGATTCGCCTTTTTATTGGTCCGTACTAATTTTAGTAGTTCAACATATCCCCGCCCAATCGTAGGTGGGAATTGGAGAAAAAATGAGCCTTGGCCTTCTCGGTCGCAAGGTTGGTATGATGCGCATCTTCACCGATGACGGGGATTCGATCCCAGTCACCGTGTTGGACGTATCGAACAACCGTGTTGCGCAAATCAAAACTCCTGAAACCGATGGTTACACCGCGGTTCAGGTCGCATTCGGTCAACGTCGCGCTTCCCGCGTAACGAAGGCTGTTGCTGGTCACCACGCTAAAGCCGGTGTCGAAGCTGGTACTCTGTTGAAAGAGTTCCGCGTTGACGCAGCCAAAGCTGCTGAACTGAAAGCTGGCGACGTTGTTGCCGCTTCCCTGTTCGAAGTCGGTCAGAAGATCGACGTTCAAGGTGTCACGATCGGTAAAGGCTACGCCGGTACCATCAAGCGTCACCACTTTGCTTCGGGCCGTGCCACCCACGGTAACTCCCGTTCGCACAATGTTCCAGGTTCCATCGGTATGGCGCAAGATCCAGGCCGCGTGTTCCCAGGTAAGCGCATGACCGGTCACCTCGGTGACGTCACCCGCACTGTGCAGAACCTCGAAATCGCCCGTATCGATGCCGACCGTCAGCTGCTGCTGGTCAAAGGCGCGATCCCAGGCGCGAAAAACGGCCAGGTTGTGGTGTCGCCTGCTGTCAAAGTTAAAGCAAAGAAGGGAGCTTAAACGATGGAACTCAAGCTCTTGAACGCTCAAGGTCAAGCCGCCTCTAACGTCGCCGCCGCCGATACCATTTTCGGCCGTGACTACAACGAAGCCCTGATCCACCAAGTCGTCGTTGCTTACCAAGCCAATGCTCGCAGCGGCAACCGTAAACAAAAAGACCGTGAAGAAGTCCACCACACGACCAAGAAGCCATGGCGCCAAAAAGGCACCGGCCGCGCTCGTGCTGGTATGTCGTCGTCGCCACTGTGGCGCGGCGGTGGTCGCATCTTCCCGAACTCGCCTGACGAGAACTTCACCCACAAAGTGAACAAGAAGATGTATCGCGCAGGTATCTGCTCGATCCTGTCCCAGCTGGCTCGCGAAGAGCGCCTGGTCGTCGTCGAAGACTTCGCAATCGAAGCGCCAAAGACCAAGCTGCTGTCGCAAAAGCTGACCGGCATGGGCTTTGACTCGGTTCTGATCATCACCGACGTCGCCAACGAAAACCTGGAACTGGCATCGCGTAACCTGCCTAACGTACTGGTTGTTGAACCGCGTCACGCAGATCCAATGTCCCTGGTGTTCTACAAGAAGATCCTGGTCACGAAAGCTGCACTGGCCAAGATTGAGGAGATGCTGGCATGAGCGCATTGAAATTTAGCGAAGAGCGCCTGATGAAGGTGCTGCTGGCTCCGGTCATTTCCGAGAAGGCCACCATGGTCGCGGAAAAGAACGAACAGATCGTGTTCCGTGTAACCACCGACGCGACCAAGCCAGAAATCAAAGCCGCTGTTGAACTGCTGTTCAAAGTGGAAGTGGAATCGGTGCAGACCGTCAACCGCGAAGGTAAGCAGAAGCGTTCCGGTGCCCACACCGGCCGCCGCAACCATACCAAGCGTGCTTTCGTGTGCCTGAAACCTGGCCAGGAAATCAATTTCTCCGAGGAGGCTAAATAATGGCACTCGTTAAGATGAAGCCAACCTCCCCAGGCCGTCGCGGCATGGTGAAAGTTGTGAACCCGGACCTGTACAAAGGTCGTCCGTTCGCAGCCCTGGTTGAGAAAAAATCGAAAACCGCTGGCCGTAACAACAACGGCCACATCACCACCCGCCACATCGGCGGTGGTCACAAGCAGCACTATCGCCTGATCGACTTCAAGCGTCAGAAGGATGGCATTCCAGCGAAAGTGGAACGTATCGAATACGATCCAAACCGCACCGCGAATATCGCCCTGCTGTGCTACGCCGACGGCGAACGCCAGTACATCATCGCCACCAAAGGCATGAGCGTTGGCGACACCGTGATGAACGGTTCGGAAGCGCCGATCAAGTCGGGCAACTGCCTGCCGATCCGCAACATTCCGGTCGGTACCGTCATGCACTGCGTCGAAATGCTGCCAGGTAAGGGTGCCCAGATGGCCCGTACCGCCGGCGCCGGCGTGGTCCTGATGGCCCGCGAAGGCACCTACGCTCAAGTGCGTCTGCGCTCGGGTGAAGTGCGTCGCGTGCACATCGAGTGCCGTGCAACCGTGGGTGAAGTCGGCAACGCCGAACACAGCCTGCGTAAAATCGGTAAGGCCGGTGCGATGCGCTGGCGCGGTGTTCGTCCTACCGTTCGCGGTGTGGTCATGAACCCGGTCGATCACCCGCACGGTGGTGGTGAAGGTAAAACTGCAGCTGGTCGTCATCCAGTGTCGCCTTGGGGCCAACAGACTAAGGGTAAGAAGACCCGCAGCAACAAGCGTACTTCTTCCATGATCGTCTCGCGCCGCGGCAAGAAATAAGGGGTAGCACATGACTCGTTCATTGAAAAAAGGGCCGTTCTGTGACGCCCACCTGGTGAAAAAAGTCGAAGCCGCGCAAGCTGCCAAAGACAAGAAGCCAATCAAAACCTGGTCCCGTCGTTCGACCATCATGCCTGACTTCATCGGCCTGACGATCGCCGTCCACAATGGCAAGCTGCACGTGCCAGTGTACGTTTCCGAGAACATGGTTGGTCACAAGCTCGGTGAATTCGCGCTGACCCGCACGTTCAAGGGCCATGCCGCTGACAAGAAGGCGAAGAAATAATGGAAACCAAAGCTATCCTCAAGGGTGTGCGCTTGTCGGATCAAAAAGGTCGCCTCGTGGCCGACCAGATCCGCGGCAAGAAAGTTGACGCTGCACTCAACATTCTGCAATTCAGCCCAAAAAAGGGCGCGACCATCATCAAGAAAGTGCTGGAGTCGGCTATCGCCAACGCCGAGCACAATGATGGCGC
>Ga0308157_10009692_pt1 | contig 10608 bp, 9 predicted proteins | sample PhyBR1_FD_201035 | JGI IMG/M metagenome (GOLD analysis project Ga0308157, IMG submission 201035) | Phyllosphere microbial communities from UC Gill Tract Community Farm, Albany, California, United States - DLSLB.R1 | ecosystem: Host-associated > Plants > Phyllosphere > Unclassified | place: USA...
CGCGTGCGAGGGGGCGATCCTCCTGGTCGACGCGGCCCAGGGCATCGAGGCCCAGACGCTCGCGAACCTCTACCTGGCGCTCGAGAACGACCTCGAGATCATCCCGGTGCTCAACAAGATCGACCTGCCCGCGGCCGACCCCGACAAGTACGCCGCCGAGCTGGCCGGCCTGATCGGCGGCGACCCCGCCGACGTGCTGCGGGTCAGCGGCAAGACCGGCATGGGCGTCGAAGAACTCCTCGACCGGGTGGTCGACCGCATCCCGTCGCCCGTCGGCGTCAAGGACGCCCCGCCCCGCGCGATGATCTTCGACTCGGTCTACGACAGCTACCGCGGCGTCGTCACGTACATCCGCATGATCGACGGCACGCTGCACCCCCGCGAGAAGGTGCAGATGATGTCGACCAAGTCGACGCACGACATCCTCGAGATCGGCGTCTCGTCGCCCGAACCCGTCCCCAGCCAGGGCCTGTCGGTCGGCGAGGTCGGCTACCTGATCACCGGCGTCAAAGACGTGCGCCTGTCGAAGGTCGGCGACACCGTCACGACGTCGGCCAAGCCGGCGACCGAGGCCCTCAGCGGCTACACCGAGCCCCTGCCGATGGTCTTCTCGGGTCTGTACCCGATCGACGGCAGCGACTACCCCGACCTGCGCGAGGCCCTCGACAAGCTCAAGCTCTCCGACGCCGCGCTGGTCTACGAGCCCGAGACGTCGGTCGCCCTGGGCTTCGGGTTCCGCTGCGGGTTCCTCGGCCTGCTGCACCTCGAGATCGTCACCGAGCGCCTCGAGCGCGAGTTCGGACTCGACCTCATCACGACGGCGCCGAGCGTCATCTACGAGGTCACGACCGAAGACAAGAAGACCGTCACGGTGACGAACCCCAGCGAGTTCCCGGGCGGCAAGATCGCCAGCGTGAGCGAGCCCATGGTCAAGGCGGGCATCCTCGCGCCGAAGGACTACGTCGGCGTGATCATGGAGCTCTGCCAGCAGCGCCGCGGCACCCTGCTCGGCATGGAGTACCTCGGCGAGGACCGGGTCGAGATCCGCTACGCCATGCCGCTCGGCGAGATCGTCTTCGACTTCTTCGACAGCCTGAAGTCGAAGACCGCGGGTTACGCCAGCCTCGACTACGAGCCCATCGGCGACCAGGAGGCCGACCTGGTGAAGGTCGACATCCTGTTGCAGGGCGAACAGGTCGACGCCTTCAGCGCGATCGTGCACCGCGACAAGGCCTACGCCTACGGCGTCCTCATGACCGGCCGACTGCGCGAGCTCATCCCCAGGCAACAGTTCGAGGTGCCCATCCAGGCGGCCATCGGCGCGCGCATCATCGCCCGCGAGAGCATCCGCGCCATGCGCAAGGACGTCCTCGCGAAGTGCTACGGCGGCGACATCTCGCGCAAGCGCAAGCTGCTCGAGAAGCAGAAAGAGGGCAAGAAGCGCATGAAGACCATCGGTCGGGTCGACGTGCCCCAAGAGGCCTTCATCGCCGCGCTGAGCGGTGACGTCGAGAAGAAAGACAAGAAGTAGGGTCATGCGCCGAGCCACCCACACCGAGACCCGCACGACCTACGGCGAGGTCGGGGCCACCCAGGCCCCCGACCTCATGCAGTACCCGCCGAAGGGCTTCACGCCTGCCGAGTACCGGGCGCGCGTCGGGCACGGCGACGCCCGGTTCGCCGCGGCGTGGATCGCGACCATGACCTGGCAGATCCAGGAGCGCAGCGGCATCGGCGTGCGGGTCGACAGCGTGCCGCCGGCCGACGAGAGCGAGTACACGCCCGTCCAGTTCGACGAGCACGGCCAGCCGGTCGACGCGGCCGAGTGGGCGGCCGCCCGCGACGAGTCGCGCTACGCCCCGGACGGCACGGCCTTCCTCACGGCGGGCACGACGGCGACCCTCAGCATCGAGGCCTACGGGCGCACGGTCGAGGCCCCGGTGCGCGTCGTCTACGTGATCGACGAACCGAAGCGCAAGGGCTTCGCGTACGGCACGCTCGACGGCCACCCCGAGAGCGGCGAGGAGTCCTGGATCGTCGACCAGACCGACGACGGCTCGGTCTGGCTGTCGATCAGGTCGTTCTCCAAGCCGTCGAGCGCGAAGTGGCGGCTCGTCGCACCCCTCCTCCGTCGCACCCAGGCGCAGTACACCAAGCGGTACCTGCGGGCGCTCAGCCTGAACGAGAAGGGCGAGCAGACCGACGAGGTCGTCGTGGTCGAAGACACCGAGGCCGGCGTCGGCGACCCGCGCGGCGACGAGCGGCCACCGACCGGGCCGCGCGGCGACGCCGCCGGGACCGGCGTCTGACGGTGCCCGGAGCCCTTCCCCTCGGCGACCCCGCGCCCGTCGACGGCCGCCTGCCCGAGAGCGTCGCCCTCGGTGCCGACTCCCGCCACTTCGGCGTGTACCTGCACGTCCCGTTCTGCCGCGTGCGGTGCGGCTACTGCGACTTCAACACCTACACCGGCGACGAGCTGCGGGGCGCCCGCCGTGACGACTACGCCGGGCAGGCCGTCGCCGAGATCGAACTCGGGGGCCGGGTGCTGCGCGAGGCGGGGCTGCCGCCTCGCCGCGCCTCCTCGGTGTTCTTCGGCGGGGGCACCCCGACGATGCTGCCCTCGGGCGACCTCACGTCGATGCTGCACGCGATGGTCGACACCTGGGGGCTCGAACCGGGCGCCGAGGTGACGACCGAGGCGAACCCCGACTCGGTCGACGCCGCGTACCTGCAGCAGCTCGCCGACGCCGGGTTCACGCGCGTCAGCTTCGGCATGCAGTCGGCGGTCCCGAGCGTGCTGGCGACCCTCGAGCGCACGCACGACCCCGAGCGCATCCCGTTCGTCGTCCGCTGGGCGCGGGACGCCGGGCTCGACGTGAGCCTCGACCTCATCTACGGCACGCCGGGCGAGACCCTCGACGACTGGCGCCGCTCCCTCGACGTCGCCCTCGAGCAGCAGCCCGACCACCTGTCCGCCTACTCGCTGATCGTCGAGGAGGGCACCAAGCTCGCCCGCCAGATCAAGCGCGGCGAGGTGGCGACGCCCGACGACGACACCGCGGCCGACATGTACGAGGTGGCCGACGCCCGCCTCGCCGAGGCAGGGTACGACTGGTACGAAGTGAGCAACTGGTCGCGGGGTGCCGAACACCGGTCCCGCCACAACCTGGCCTACTGGCAGGGGCACGACTGGTGGGGCGTCGGCCCGGGGGCGCACAGCCACGTCGGCGGCGTGCGGTGGTGGAACGTCAAGCACCCGGCCGCCTACCAGCAGCGCATGGCCGCGGGCGAGTCTCCGGCCGCCGGACGCGAGACCCTCGACGACGAGACGCGCCGGGTCGAGCGCGTCCTGCTCGGGGTGCGCATCCGCGAGGGGCTGCCGACCGCCGAGCTCGACGACGAGGGTCGTCGGGCCGTCGCTGGGCTCATCGCCGACGGCTGGGTCGAGGGTCGCCCGGCCCTGCAGGGTCGCGTGGTGCTGACCCGCGAGGGTCGTCTCATGGCCGACGCCGTCGTGCGGCGGTTGCTGCCCGACTGACGGCACGCCGCGTCGGGACGCCGGCTGCCCCGAGGCGCACGCGGGGGGAGTCGCGAGCCCAGGAGGCGCGGGCCCAGGACGCAGGAGGCGCGGCTCCCAGGGGAGTCGCGCCTCGCGTCGTGCCCGTCCGGGCCGGTCGACCGGCTACTTGACGAACTCGATGGTCAGCGGGTACTTGTACCACTGGCCCTTGTTCGCGGCGACGGCCGCGATGATCGAGAAGACGATGATCAGGACGTAGATGATCGCGCCGAGCAAGCCCCCGATGACGATCACGGTCAGGATCGCCGACACGACGTAGCCGATCGCCATCGTGATCTGGAAGTTCAGCGCCGTCCTGGTGTGCTCACGGATGAAGGGTCCGCGGTCCTTCAGGACGAGGTAGCCGACGAGCGCCGGGACGAAGACGAAGAGGATGCCGCCGAGGTGAATGAGGGTCGCCCAGAGCTTCTCGTCCTCGGGGCGCATCGGCTGGACGGGCTGCGGCTGCTGGCCGTGGCCCGGCTGCTGGCCGCCCTGCTGGCCGTAGCCGCCCTGCTGGCCGTAGCCCTGACCGGGCTGCGGGCCGTTCGGCTGGGCGGGAGGGGTGTCGGTCATGGCTGCACCTGTTCCGTGAGTGTCGTGCGGATCGTCCCCGCCACCCTAGGGCAGCGGCGTGGGACGCGAGTAGGCCGGGCGACGGAGGTGTCGTACGATTGGCAGTCCGGCACGACGAGTGCCAGGCCCGGTCGCCCGGAGGCGGACGACCAGGGGGGCGTCGAGCGAAGAGAGGTGCGGCATGGTCTCCGAACGTGGTCTCGAAGTGCTGCGCGTCATCGTGCACGACTACGTCGCCTCTCGTGAGCCGGTGGGGTCGAAGTCGATCGTCGAGCGTCACCAGTTCGGCGTCTCGGCCGCGACCATCCGCAACGACATGGCGCTGCTCGAAGAAGAAGAGCTCATCGCGGCACCGCACACCTCGTCGGGGCGCGTTCCGACCGACAAGGGCTACCGACTCTTCGTCAACCAGCTCGCCGACCTGCGGCCGCTGAGCTCGGCCCAACGTCAGGCCATCGAGACCTTCCTCGGCGACTCGACCGACCTCGACGAGGTGCTCGGTCGGACGGTCCGGCTGCTGTCGCAGCTGACCAACCAGGTGGCGCTCGTGCAGTACCCCACCTTCTCCCGCGCCCGCGTGCGCCACGTCGAGCTGGTCAGCCTCGGTGACGGCCGCGTCATGACCGTGCTGATCACCGACAGCGGTCAGGTCGAGCAGCGGGTGGTCGACATCCGCTCCACCGTCGACGAGTCGTTCCTGTCCGAGCTGCGGGCGGCGATCAACGCCGCGATCGGCGGTCGTCCCCTCGGCGAGGCGTCCGCGGCCCTGGTCGACCTGCCCGCCCGGTTCCGGCCCGACCTCGCCGCGATCGTCGGCGTGGTGGTCGCCAGCCTGACCGAACAGATCGCCGCCGGGCGCCAGGACCGTCTCGTCATGGCCGGCGCCGCGAACCTCGTGCGCACGGGCGACGACTTCAGCGGTGACCTCTACCCGGTGCTCGAGGCGATCGAAGAGCAGGTGGCGCTGCTACGGCTCTTCGGCGAGATGCAGCTCGACGCGGTCGACGTGGCGGCGAGCATCGGCCGCGAGAACGCCTCGTTCGGGCTGTCGCAGGCCTCCGTGCTGGCCAGCGGCTACTCGACGCAGGGCAGCGAGGTCGCCAGGCTCGGCGTCCTCGGCCCCATGCGCATGGACTACTCGACCAACATGGCGGCCGTCCGGGCCGTCGCCCGCTACCTGTCGTCGCTGCTCGCCGAGCGGTAGACCACGATCGCGGCCCCGGCCGCTCCACGACCCCACCCCGTCCCGGTCCGCCGGGCCCGGCCCCGCCGGGACACCACCACACCACACCAGAGGCAGACGAGAACCAGTGGCAGATCATTACGACGTCCTCGGAGTCGACCGTCAGGCGACCCCGGAAGAGATCAAGAAGGCTTACCGCAAGCTCGCCCGCGAGCTGCACCCCGACGTCAACCCGAGCCCCGAGGCGTCCGAGCGGTTCAAGGACGTCACGCACGCCTACGACGTCCTGAGCGACCCCCAGCAGCGTGAGCGGTACGACCTCGGCCCCCAGCCCGGCTTCGGGGGCGGCGGCGGAGGCGCGGCCGGCTTCGGCGACATCTTCGACGCGTTCTTCGGCGGCGGTGGCCAGGGGCAGCGCCAGGGGCCCCGGTCGCGCCGCGAACGAGGTCAGGACGCCCTGCTGCGACTCGAGGTCGACCTCGACGACATCGTCTTCGGCACGCAGCGCGACATCGAGGTCGACACGGCCGTCCTCTGCGACACCTGCAGCGGCTCGTGCTGCGCGCCGGGCACGTCGCCCCAGACCTGCGACATCTGCGGCGGATCGGGCCAGATCCAGCGCACCGTGCGATCGCTGCTCGGCAACGTCATGACCTCGAGCCCGTGCGGCACCTGCCGCGGCTACGGCACGGTCATCCCGAACCCGTGCCCGACCTGCCAGGGCCAGGGGCGCGTCCGCGCCCGTCGGTCCATCCCCATCGACATCCCCGCGGGCGTCGACACCGGCCTGCGGCTGCAACTGCCCGGTCAGGGAGAGGTCGGTCAGGCCGGCGGCCCGAACGGCGACCTGTACCTCGAGGTCAAGGTGCGCCACCACGACACCTACAGCCGCAACGGCGACGACCTGCTGGCGACGCTCGAGGTGCAGATGGCCGACGCCATCCTCGGCACGTCGACCACGCTCACGGGGCTGGACGGCGAGATCGAGGTCGAGATCAAGCCCGGCACGCAGAGCGCCGACGTCATCACCGTGAAAGATCGGGGCATCACGCGGCTGCGCGGCACCGGGCGCGGCGACCTCAAGATCGGCGTGCAGGTCGTCACCCCGACCAAGCTCAGCCACAAAGAGCGCGAGCTGATCGAGAAGTTCGCCTCGGGCCGACGCTCGCCGGCACCCGAGCTCTCGCACTTCCAGCAGGGGCTGTTCGGCAAGCTGCGCGATCGCTTCCTGAACTTCTGACCGTGGCGCACTTCTACCTGGTCGACGAGCTGACCGACGCCGAGGCGGGGTCCACCGTCGAGGTGACCGGTTCCGAGGCACGGCACGCGGTCACGGTCAGCCGCGTCCGAGTGGGCGAGACGCTGACCCTCGGCAACGCCCGGGGGCTGGTGGTTCACGGCGAGGTGACCGAGGCGGCCCCCGACCGACTCGTGCTGCTCGCCACGCGCGTGCTCCGGCACGAGCGCCCGTCGACCCGGCTCGTCCTCGCCCAGGCCCTGGCCAAGGGCGACCGCGACGAGCTCGCCGTGCAGGCGGCGACCGAGCTCGGCGTGGACGAGATCGTCCCGTGGGCGGCCGCGCGCAGCGTCTCCCGGTGGGAGGGGCCGAAGGTCGCCAAGGGGCTCACCCGGTGGTCGTCGATCGTCCGCGAGGCGACGAAGCAGTCCATCCGCCCGTGGGCCCCCGAGGTGACCGGGCTCGCGACGACGAAGACCCTGGCCGCGCGCGCCTCCCGCGATCTCGTGCTCGTGCTCGAGCCCTCGGCCGAGGTGGCGCTGACGGCCGTCGACCTGACCGCAGGAGGCGCGGTGCCCGACCGCGTCGTCGTGGTCGTCGGCCCAGAGGGCGGCGTGTCGCCGGCCGAACTGCTGCTGCTCGCCGAGGCGGGCGCTCGCGTCGTGCGTCTCGGGGACGCCGTGCTGCGCACCTCCACGGCCGGCCCGGCCGCCCTGTCGGTGCTGAGCGCGCGTCTGGGCCGATGGTGATCCACGACCCGACCGACCCTCGGCCCGAGGTGGCCCCCGGGTCGCTGTCGGAGGTCGTCGCTACGATGGGCCGCATGCCCGAGACAGCCGACGAGCCCACCGTCTTCAGCCGCATCGTCGCGCACGAGATCCCCGCCGACATCGTGTTCGAGAGCGACACGGTCGTGGCGTTCCGCGACATCGCGCCGCAGGCGCCCGTGCACCTGCTCGTGGTGCCCACGACCCAGGCGTACCGCGACGTCGTCGAACTGGCCGCGGGCGACCCCTCGCTGCTGGCCGAGATGGTCGACGTCGCCTCACGGCTCGCCGCCGACCCCTCGGTCTTCGGGGAACACTCCGGGGCCGAGTTCCGTTTGATCTTCAACACCGGCGCGAGCGCCGGGCAGACCGTGTTCCACGTGCACGCCCACGTGCTCGGCGGACCCCTCCAGGAAGGCACCCTTGCCCACTAGCGACACGAACGCCACCAGCCCCTCGATGACGTCGTCGGGCGACGACGTCCGACGCGTCGACGTCACCGTCGACGGCGTCGCCATGGTCCAGCTGTTGGGCCCGCAGGACCGGCTGCTGCGCGCGGTCGAGAAGCAGTACCCCGGGGTGCGCGTCCTCGTCCGGGGCAACGAGGTCACGCTCGAGGGTCCCTCGAGCGAGGTCGATCGCGCCGAGGGGCTCGTCGCCGAACTCGTCTCGATGGTCCGTGGCGGCCACGACCTGGGTCCGGCCGAGGTCGCGACGTCGGCGCGCCTGCTCGACTCCGGCCAGGGCAGTCCGTCCGAGGTCTTCGGCCAGCCCATCGTCACGAGCCGGGGCAAGGGCGTCCGTGCGAAGACGGCGGGCCAGAAGCAGTACGTCGACGCCATCGACCAGCACACCATCACGTTCGGCATCGGCCCGGCCGGCACGGGCAAGACTTACCTGGCCATGGCCAAGGCGGTCCAGGCCCTCCAGCGGCGTGAGGTCCAGCGCATCATCCTGACCCGGCCCGCGGTCGAGGCCGGCGAGCGGCTCGGGTTCCTGCCGGGCACGCTGACCGACAAGATCGATCCCTACCTCCGACCGCTGTACGACGCGCTCAACGAGATGATGGACCCCGAGATCGTCCCGAAGCTGCTCGCGGCGGGCACGGTCGAGGTCGCCCCCCTGGCGTACATGCGCGGGCGCACGCTCAACGACGCCTTCGTCGTCCTCGACGAGGCGCAGAACACGACGCCCGAGCAGATGAAGATGTTCCTCACCCGTCTCGGGTTCGGTTCGCGCATGGTCGTCACCGGTGACGTCACCCAGGTCGACCTGCCCACCGGCGCGAGCGGCCTCCAGCTCGTCACGACGGTCCTCGGCGACATCGACGACATCCACTTCGCCCGACTGACCAGCGACGACGTGGTGCGACACACGCTCGTCGGTCGCATCGTCGACGCCTACACGACCTACGACGCCGAGCGTCAGGCCCAGCAGCACCGGCGCCACGAGGCGGCGCAGTCCCCGTCCGACGGCACCGACCGTGCCGACCGTCGGGCCGCCGCGCCCCGCGACCGCCTGACCGAGAGAGGAACCCGGTGAGCATCGAGGTCGCCAACGAATCCGCCGTCGAGGTCGACGAGGCCACGATCCAGCGTCTGGCCACGTTCGCCCTCGACCAGATGCACGTGCACCCCGAGGCCGAGTTGGCCGTGGTCTTCGTCGACGAAGCGGCGATGGAGCAACTCCACGTGCAGTGGATGGACGAGCCCGGCCCGACCGACGTCCTGAGCTTCCCGATGGACGAGTTGCGTCCGGGCACCGAAGACGAACCGACGCCCGCCGGGTTGCTCGGCGACATCGTGGTCTGCCCGCAGGTCGCCGTGACGCAGGCCGCCACCGCGGGCCACAGCCCCCTCGACGAGATGCTGTTGCTCACCTGCCACGGCATCCTGCACCTCCTCGGGTTCGACCACGCCGAGCCCGACGACGAACGCGAGATGTTCGGTCTGCAGCGTGAGATCCTCGCGGCCTTCGCCGCGGCCGACACGAGCCGGTGACGCCGTGATGGTCACGGTCTTCGTCGTCGTGGCGGTGTTCCTGGTCGTGTTCGGTGGGCTGCTGGCCGCGGCCGACTCGGCGTTGGGCGTCCTCAGCCGTCAAGACCTGCTCGACGAGGCCGACGACGACCCGCGTCACGCGGCGGCGTTGACCGCGATCGCGGCCGACGTCGGGGCACACGTCAACGCCGTCAACTTCGTCCGCATCCTCGCCGAGACCTCGGCGGCGGTCCTGGTGTCGCTGTCCTTCGCCTTCTCGGTCGAGCCGTGGTGGCTGGCCCTGCTGCTCTCCGCCCTCATCATGACCGTCGTGTCGTTCGTGCTGGTGGGTTCCAGTCCGCGCAGCGTCGGCCGGGCGCACGCCCGGGGGCTCGCACGCCTGACCTCGGGCCTCGTGCGGTTCGTCCGCGTCGTCCTCGGACCACTGGCCGACGCCCTCGTGGCGATCGGCAACCGGGTCACCCCGGGTCGACCGCGTAGCGCGTCGTTCTCGTCCGAAGAGCAGCTGCTCAGCATGGTCGACGAGGCGACCGAGCTCGACGTCCTCGAAGAGGACGACCGCGAGCTGATCCACTCGATCTTCGAGTTCAGCGACACCGTGGTCCGAGAGGTCATGGTGCCGCGCACCGACATGGTGACCCTCGACGCGACCGCGTCGGTCGGGTCGGCGATGAGCCTCTTCCTCGGGCGGGGCGTGTCGCGCGTGCCGGTCGTCGGGCGGGACTCCGACGACGTCGTCGGCATCGTGTACCTGCGCGACCTCGCCCGCCGGCTGCACGAGCACAGCGGCGACGACTCGGCTCCCGTCACGACCCTCGCCCGCCCGGCCGTCTTCGTGCCCGAGTCGAAGAAGGCCGACGACGCGCTGCGTCAGATGCAACTCGACAAGAACCACCTGGCCATGGTCGTCGACGAGTACGGCGGCATCGCCGGGCTCGTGACCCTCGAAGACCTGATCGAAGAGCTCGTCGGCGACATCAGCGACGAGTACGACCGCGAGGTCGCCCCGCACCGCGAGGTCTCGGCCGGGGTCTTCCGGGTGAGCGCCCGCCTGCCCGTCGACGAGCTCGGCGACCTCTTCGGCCTCGAACTCGACGACGACGACGTCGACTCGGTCGGCGGACTGCTGACCAAGGCTCTCGGGCGACTGCCCGAGCAGGGGTCCGTCGCCCGCGTCTCGGGCCTCGTCCTCACCGCCGACCGCACCGAGGGTCGTCGTCACGACCTGCAGACCGTGCTGGTCGAACGCGACGCCGACCTCGCCGACGCGCAGGCCGCGTTCGTCG
>Ga0308157_10009693_pt1 | contig 10607 bp, 8 predicted proteins | sample PhyBR1_FD_201035 | JGI IMG/M metagenome (GOLD analysis project Ga0308157, IMG submission 201035) | Phyllosphere microbial communities from UC Gill Tract Community Farm, Albany, California, United States - DLSLB.R1 | ecosystem: Host-associated > Plants > Phyllosphere > Unclassified | place: USA...
TGAAAAGATAAGAAAGGCCAAATTGGCTTTGCAGATCGAGAAGCAGGTTAAGTATCTGCGAACGAATAGAAACATCGAGCGCCGAAACTGGTTCGTCCAGGATCATCAGCTTGGGATTAAGCGCAAGTGCACGTGCGATTACGATGCGCTGTCTTTGCCCACCGGAAAAAGCACCTGGCATTCTCGTTGCGTGTTCTGGATGAAGCCCTACGAGTTTAAGCAATTCTGCCACCCGGGCACGACGTTCTGCTGAAGTGCCGATCTTATGGATTGCAAGCGGCTCAGCGATGCTCTCGCCGATTGTGAGTTTCGGATTAAGCGCAGAAGCTGGATCTTGAAACACTATTTGAATATCACGCGATAGTCCGCGTATGGTTTCCGACAGACCATGCGTAACTGGCTTTCCATCAAAATTGATTGTGCCTGATGTGGCTTTCGTCATGCCCAAGATTGCAGTGCCGAGAGTGGATTTTCCGCAGCCGGATTCGCCAACAAGTGCAACGCTCTCGCCTCTGGCAATATTAAGACTAACCCCATCAACCGCTTTGACGTGATTAACCGGACGCCCCAACAAGCCACCGCGAATGGGATAATAGACTTTGAGATTATCGACAGAAAGCAGCGTGTCGTTCATAGCAGTGCTCCCACATGTTGCGAACGCCAACAGGCAGCGGCGCCAACATCAATGCGTGCCGACAGTTTCGGTATCTGCGCGCTGCAATAATCTTCGGCAATAGGACAGCGTGGTGCAAAGCGGCATCCATCGGGCCATGAACCAATGTCCGGCACGATACCTTCAATAGTTGGCAGATGGGTTTTAGGTGCTCCCTCCAGTCGTGGAATGGTTGAGAGCAGAAGCTTTGTGTAAGGATGCTCCTGTTGAGCGAAAATCGCTTCAACCGGAGCATGTTCGATCACGCGCCCTGCATACATAACCGCTACGCGATCAGCCATATCTGCAACGACGCCCATATCATGGGTAATGAGCAGAATGGCAGTTCCTGTTTCGTTGCGCAGTTTCTTCATCAGATCGAGTATTTGCGCCTGAATGGTAACATCAAGCGCCGTTGTAGGCTCATCGGCTATAAGCAGTTTAGGCCGACAGATCAGAGCCATGGCGATCATCGCGCGCTGACACATACCGCCCGACAGCTCGAAAGGGTATTGCCCAGCCCGGATCTCAGGTTCTGGAATCCCCACCTCTTCGAGCATGGCAATAGCGGCATGGCGCGCGGTTTTACCACTCAGATTGCGATGAACGATGAGGCTTTCCTCTATTTGCTTGCTGATTTTCATCAGCGGATTGAGTGAAGCCACAGGCTCCTGAAAAATCATCGCCAAATCGTTGCCGCGAAGATTACGCCGCTTGTTGTCAGATACGCGCAAAAGATCAGTTTCGCCAAAGCGAATGCTCCCAGAGGCTACTTTTGCGACCTTCGGCAAAAGTCCCATGACTGAAAAGGCAGTCAATGATTTTCCGCAACCGGACTCACCGACAATGGAAAGGATTTCACTTTCATCGACATGAAAGTTGACACCATCCACCACGGGTTGACCGGCAATCTCGATGACAAGCCCTTCGACTGTAAGCACAGGTTTCGTCATTCTGCCTCCGTGCGCACTGCTGCCCAAGGATGGTAAGGATGTGCCATGCCGATATTGTGGCCATCTCCACGCATCACAACTGAAGGGATCGAGAAATTCACGGGATAGAGCGTATCCTCAATAATCTCGACTGGAAATTCTTCGTTTAAACGGGCCGCCACGTCGGGCTGTGCACGTTCACTCACGCGTAGCTTAACCCCGCTGGCATCAATACGCGGCGCATGAAACGCCGCTTCCGGCGACATGCCAAAAACGTTAATATAGGACAATATCTGCGCCACTGCTGGCATGATCTGGCGGCCGCCGGCTGCACCAAGCGCGATATAAGGTACACCATTTTTGCTGGCAATGATCGGGCACATATTGGCAAGTGGCTTGACGCCCGCTGCAATAGAATTTGGCTGGCCGGGTCGCGGATCAAACCACATCATTCCATTGTTCATGAGAAGATCAAGCGACGGTGCAACCACTTTTGAACCAAAGCGCGACAATAGGGTATTGGTGAGTGACACCATTGTGCCATCGCGATCAACAACGCTGATATGGGTGGTGCAGCTTTCACCATTGCTGCCATGCCCAAGTGTTCTCAAACGCTCTTCAGATGCGCGGCGGATTGATCGCGCGAAGGCGAGCGCTGTTTTACCGGAAAGTGGATTATCTTCGGGTAGCGTTCGGTTCAGTTCATCAAGAACATGTTTAAGCGTTGGCCCACCAGAAAGACCCGGCATCACGTGTATTGTTGAGCCATGATAACCAACAGAGAGCGGCTTTTTCCATTCTGGTTCAAAATGGACAAGATCTTTTTCGTCGATGAGACAACCGCCATCGCGCAAATTTAAGAGCAGCCTTTCAGCGATTTCGCCTTCATAAAAATCCCGCGCGCCAGCTTTTGCCAGTCGCTCAAGCATGGCTGCTTTCTTAGGCATGGGAATGGTGCGCGGCGATCCCGTTTCAGGAACACGTGGCGCACGCCCTTGATCAAGAAACAGGGTGCTCGAAGCTGGAAAGCGATTCAAGCCTTCGCTATCAATGGCAAGACAGAGTGTGGTGAACCAGTCGATCTGTAGACCGCGTCGCGCATGTTCAATAGCGGGTTGCAGCGCATCAGCGAAGCTGATCGAGCCGAAACGTTCCAATGCAGATGCGAGGCCTGCTATCGCACCCGGCACGCAGATGGAACTATAACCGATCAGGTTTTTATCTTCGACAACTTTGGGCCAGTTGAACCAGTCGCCATCGCTGCCCGGAGCAAGTGGATAATCTTTTGGGTCGATATTGCGTGGCGAGACGACGTTGAAGTCAAGCGCATCGACAGTGCCGCTTTTGCCATCAGCGTGGAGCAAAAAGCCGCCGCCGCCTATGCCCGAAAGCCATGGTTCGACGACACTTAAGGCCAATGCGGTCGTGACGGCGGCGTCCATAGCATTACCACCGCGGCGCAAAACAGCAGCGCCTGCTTCCGCAGCGAGCCAATTCTGGCAGGCAACTATGCCGCCTTCACTTACGCTCTGCTTTTTCTGGATTGCCCAGCTCTCAGCCATTCGTCTGTCCAAATCTACGATTTCCAATAGCGGCAGGTATGGTCGCATCGACAGCAAAACGTCCCGCATTGGTGGATGCTTTATGGTGCGCTGCTATTTCGGCAGCAGTTGCTACCCATGCATCGCTTTGACTGGTTATGTTGTCCAAAAGCTCTTCTAAAAGTGCTATGCGTTGTGCACGCACCGAAATCCAGTCATGCACTGTCAGCGTAAACAACCCACCAAAGCGGTGAAGGGTACGCCATTCGGAAATCCAATCCTGCAAGATTGCCTGTCCAGACTGAAATGGCCACTTGTCGCGCCCACCGCCCTCAAACTTGAAGAAAATGGCATCGTCGGTTGCCCATTGCACAGGAATTTCTGTGATACCGTCGATTTCATAGGGGTGATCAAAGCCCGAAAGAGACGAGTCATAGGCCAAACCTATACGCTTGATTTCGCGAAGCATATGTGGGGTCATTTCCCATGCAGGCGAACGAAAACCAACTGGCTTTTTGCCTGTCTGTTTGACAAACAACTCTATGCTTGCTTCAAGTGCTCCGGTAAACTCTGCATCTGATACATCGGCTACGATCTCGTGGAAATATCCATGAAGGCCGACTTCATGTCCTGCTTCAATCAATGCTGGCAGGATTTCCGGGTTTGTTTCAGCGGTCAGTCCGGGGACATAGAAGCTGGCTTTGACATTGTATCGTGCGAAAAGGTCGATCAGCCGATACAGCCCGGTACGTGGGCCAAAGCTGCGGATTTCCAGCGTTGCCAAACGATCCGGCACCGCATCGCGATGTGCCCACATGAACGGAACCTGCGCGTCGACATCAACAGACAACAACGTCGCGGACTGCTTGCCAGACGGCCAATGATAGTCGGGCCATGGCGATTTGATGGCGAGCTTTTCGATCATAGCGCCTTCTTTTTTTGCTGGAAAACTGCCGATGAACCGATGGAATTGCCGCCGTCGACCGTCATTGTGGCGCCTGTCACATAAGTGGCCGCTGAAGATGTCACATAGAGCACAGCGGATGCGACATCGGCGGCAGAAGAGGCACGCCCGAGAGGGATCGATGACGTCACCATGTTCACGTGTTCATCGGACAGCGAACTCACATCACTTCCGGCCGCAAAGCCCGGTTCGACGGCATTAACCCGAATTCCATATTCCGCCAGTTCAAGGGCAAAGCCTTTTGTTAGCCGATCAAGAGCAGTCTTTGAGGTACAATAAGGAACGACAGTTGTGCGCATTTTGCGCGCAGCGCCTGAAGATATATTGACAATAGAACCGGCTGTCTTGGTATCGATCATCTGTTTTGCAAAAAGCTGCGATAACAGGAAAGGCGCGCGCAAATTGACGCCCATGATACGGTCCCAATCTTCAAGCGAAATGTCGAGCAGAAAGCCTGAGGGATAAATGCCAGCATTGTTGATGAGAATGTCTGGCGCACCCCAGCGTGTACCGACCGCGTTAGCAAAGCTTGAGATGGAAGCCCCGTCGGTGAGGTCGGAGACAATGCCAAAATGGCCTTCGCCGGGCAGTTCAGCAATCCGGGTATCAATCTTTGCTTGATCTTGATCTGTCAGGCAGAGGAGTGCGCCTTCCTTAGCAAAAGCACTGGCGATCCAACTGCCGATGATGCCACCCGCTCCGGTTACAATGACTTTTTTGCCTTTGAATTCATTTTCGAAATTCATGGGTAGTCTCCTATCTGCCGCGTGGGTCGAGCCAATCGCGGGTATGATCGCCGATAAGATTGATGGAAAGAACAAGCAGGAACAAAGCGAGGCCCGGAAATGTCGCTATCCACCATGCGGACGCGACGTAATTCCGCCCGGTCGAAAGCATCGCTCCCCAGCTTGCAGTCGGCGGCTGCACGCCCAGCCCGAGGAAAGACAGACCAGCTTCAAACAAGACCATCAGGCCGAATTCGAGCGTTGCTACAACAATGAGTGCGCCTGCAATATTCGGTAGAATATGGCGCCATAATAGGCGCAGCCAGCCTGCGCCCATGAAGCGAGACAGGCGCACATAAGGCATATTGGCGACCGAAAGCGTTTGCCCATAGGCAACGCGTGCATAGCGTGGCCAGCGTGTGAGGGCGAGGACGATCACCACATTTGCAAGCCGCATTATGATTGTTTCAGTCCAGCCGCGATAAAATGCGGCCAGCATACCCAAAATACTGCCCAGAATACCTGAAAGGACAACCGATGAAATCGCTACCAAAAGCGAAATCCGGGCACCATAGATAAGCCTGCTCAAAACATCGCGGCCAAGTTCATCGGAGCCAAGATAATAGACAACACCACGGCTTTCAAAACCTGGTGGTTTGAGACGGGCCAGCAGGTTTTGCTTGTTTGGATCGAAAGGAGCAAAAAAGGGCGCAAAAATAGCGATCAGCAGAAGCAAAACCAAAATGGCAATAAAGGGAGAAACCGAAAGGGGCAGTTTCTTAGACCACTTGGCGAAGAAGCCCGTTGACGATGTAAGGGTCGTCATACCTGACCTCCCATGCGAATGCGCGGGTCAATCAGGCTGTAAAGCACATCGGCGATCAGGTTGAGTACAATCGCAGTCACTGCGCCTAAGAGCACGACGCCCTGAACCAGCATGAAATCACGCGCAGCAATTGCCTGTACGGTCAATTGGCCCAGCCCCGGCCATGCGAAGACCGTTTCTACGATTACGGCGCCTGCCAGAAGATTGGCAATCTCAAGTGCTGCAACAGTCACCACCGGAATTGATGCATTGCGAAGCAAATGACGGATGACGATACGCATGACCGGCACACCCTTGGCATGAGCGGTGCGCACATAATCCTTTTCGAGTTCATCAAGAACGGCAGTCCGTGCAACGCGTGCGAAAGTCGCCATCGATAAAAGCCCGAGTGCAATGGACGGCATGATAAGGCTCGGCCAATCGCGCGCGCCGGATGGTGGCAACCATCCAAGCCAGACCGCGAACACCATGATCATCAGGATTGCGCTCCAGAAAGTTGGCATCGACTGCCCTGCAAGGACAATACCCATAATGGCTTTAGATTCAGCGCGTCCGCGACGCACTGCCATAATGACACCCAATGGAATACCAAGACCGATGGCGACCACAAGCGCGCCTCCGGCCAGCAGCAACGTATAGGGCAATCGGCTTGCAATCAGCGTCCACACCGAGACGTTTTGCACATAGGAGCGACCGAGGTCGAAGGTCAGCAGGCCCCGCAGATATTCTAGATACTGAACAGCAAGAGGCCGGTCAAAGCCAAGTGCTGTGCGCATTGCTTCGATATCGGCCAGTGTCGCATTTTGTGGTACGAGCAGCAGAACGGGATCGCCTGCTAAGCGTTGCAGAAAGAAAATCAGTGTCATCACGCCAAGGATGGCGATCAGAGCCTGCACAATGCGGGTCAGAAAAAAAGCTGGCACTGCGGTTATCGTTCCCTTGTTATTTTTATTTCAGGCTGGCGCATGTTTGCGCCAGTCTTTCGTGTTTGGAGTGCATATCGGGATGCGCTCTAGTCCTGCCAGCTCATGCGGTTCAGGAAGAGGCTTTCATTGGCTGTCGGCTTCCACTTAAGCTGCTTTGCCGCGCCATAAATAATTGCGGCTTGATAAAGCGGCACAAGCGGCACGTCTTCGGCAACGAAACTGCTGACGGTCTTATAGTTTTCAAGGCGGGTCTTTTCGTCGAGCGTGCCGCGCGCGGCTTCCAGCGCCTTGTTGATTTCAGGATTATTGGTTGACGACCAGGAACTGGACGAGTGTAGGAGCGGGAAGAGCACGCCATCGGCATCCTGACAGGCACAAGACCAGCGTCCAAACGCAATGGCGGGCTGGCTTGCCGGCTCGCTTTGCGCACGCTTGAGATACGTCGCCATATCTGTGGTTTCGATATTAACTGTCAGTCCGGTTTCGCCCACCATTTGGGCGACGGCCTGTACGATGCGCTGATCGAATGTGGGGGCGGTTGCGAAGCTGACAGCCTTACCAGTCGCGCCAGCATCTTTGATCAGCTGCTTTGCCTTTTCGAGGTCATAAGCATATCCCTCAATGCCTTCGACGTAACCAAAATGCGATGGCGTCACCATTTGCGCGACAGGCTTATCGACCCCACCCAGCAGACCTTCAGTAATGGCTTCCTTGTCGATTGCGCGGGCTACAGCTTCGCGAACGCGCTTATCATCAAAAGGCGGCAGGTTCGGGTTAAGTTTTACATAGCCAACACGCTCAGTCAGAACAGATAAAGGCTTGGCATTGGCCGAACCTTCAATCTGTGTTGCAAGATCGGCATCGAGGCCAACAGCCAGATCAGTAGTGCCAGATTGCAGATTGGCGATGCGGGTCGCGGCATCAGGAACTGCGCGGAATTCAGCGGTTTTGAAAGCGCCTTTGTCGCCCCAGTAATCGTCATTGCGTTCAAGTGCCACGGATACACCGCGCTGCCAGTTTACAAACTTATAAGGGCCAGAACCAACAGGTGCCGAATTGAAGGCATCGTCGCCTTTTGCCTCAACGACTTTCTCAGGGACGATTGACAGCTTTACAAGCTGTGCAAGCAATGCCGGGTAAGCACCATCGGTTTTGACGATCACTTCATGATCGCCAGAGGCTTCAGCCGAAACGATTTTGTTGAACTGGCCGAGCTGCGGGCTGGCGAACGCAGGATTGATGATGCGGTTGATGCTGAAGGCAACATCTTTAGCGGTTAGTGGCGAGCGGTCATGAAACTTAACATCGTCGCGCAATTTAAAGACGATCTCATTATCGGAATTGTATTTCCATTCGGTCGCAATCTGCGGTGCGATCTCGCCTTCGTCTGTGCGGGTAACCAGATTGTCAAAAATGTTGCGGTAAACGTAGTAGCTGTCCGGGTTCCACTGCTTATGTGGATCAAGCGAGGAGGGTTCGTTCACGAGATCAATAACCAGCTGATCCTTTGCAAAGGCTGCGGTCATGGTCAGTGGTGAACAGGCCAGAATGAGGCCTGCAATGGCGGAACGGATCGAACGGCTCGCTACTTTCATATCTATAATGCCCCTGGTTTCTCTATGTTTGCTTCTGAACGTGTTTGTTTTTCAGTTTTGCTTTTGCCTGCATTGCGGCGGACAGGTTTCGTGCCGACCATAGCTTCGGATTCAAGAAAGCGGTCGAGCAGATAGGTTTCGAGCGCTGTGTTGGCATTGCCGAATAATTCGAGAGCCTCACTCTTGCGCCCCTCGATAATCGCGCTGATCAACAGCGAACGATTGGCAGGGATGAGCTTCACCCGGCCCGTCTTTTCAAAAAAATTGACCAGTCTTACCGCGCGATCCCAAAGGTCGGTCAACCAGCCAGAAACAATTGGCATGTTGAGCCGTGCAGCCAATAACTCCAATATTTCGCGCTCATAGCGGCGGATTGTCGGAAGAATGTCGCCTCCAAGTTCATTGCGCTGCGTGAGTGCAGAGTGCATTTCACCAAGCGCGGTCAGCCGTTGGATAGAAGCTTCATCAAGTACAGCTGCAAAAAGCAAAGGTTCCAGGTGCCGTCTTGCTGCGCTTAACTCGCGGATTTCTCCCGCGGAAATTGGCGTAACAACCCAACCGCTTCGCGCCGAAGATGAAACAAGCCCGCTTGCTTTAAGGCGCGCAAGTGCTGCACGTAAAGCACCGCGTCCGAGGGCAAATTCATTTGCAAGTGCGGATTCCGACAACCGCTCTCCCGGTGCCAGAACGCAATTCGCAATTGCACTTCGCAGTGCCTTTTCTGCCAAATCTCCCTTGCCTTCCAGCGAAACAGGAGACGTGTAGGCATCATTATCCAACATTTATAACTGACCTCTCAGTTGCATATTTTGAAATCTCTTTAAGCCAAAGAAAAGAACGTATTTTCTGTTCCCGTTCGCTGAAGTGAAGAATTTATCTCCATATCGCGCTCAAGAGGAAACAAGAGCATGTTGCCTCTACAATTCTTATAAATCAACTGTTTCTCTTTCAGGTGAGAAAATGAAATGACATTTTTCAATTGAGCCAAGATTTAGAATGTCCTCCAGTTGCGTCGATATTTAGAAGGTGACACTATTCAATATTAATATTGCAAATATAAAAACTGAGATGTCAAATATCCAGTCTGATTTGCATAATGCCGCATTGAACCGGAAAATCGGGGAACCTATTGGAGATATATTGATGCGCTTTAGAAATGCACTCTTTGCAGCAATGCTGGCAGCAACGACGCTTGCCGCTCAACCGTACAACGCCAATGCCAAAGATGTGCTGTCGGTGGATTTCATTGCTGAACCAAGCTCGCTTGATCCGCATGTGCAATGGAATACTGATAGCTTTAACGTCTACCGCAACATTTTTGACAATCTGATGACACGCGACGACAAAGGCGAGATCACGCCGCAGATCGCTACCGAGTGGAAATATCTCTCTGATACAGAGATCGAGTTTAAAATCCGCGATGATGTGAAGTTCCATGACGGAAAGCCACTGACGGCTGAAGATGTCGCGTTCAGCATCAAACGTATTATCGATCCCGCTTTTGCCAGCCCGCAGATTGGCCAGTTCAATCAGATCACTGACGCCGTTGCCAAGGATAACACCACCGTTGTTGTGACGACAAAGGGTGCATATCCAGTGCTGCTCGCTCAGCTCACCAAGCTTTCTATTGTGCCGAAGCATGTCGTTGAGGCTGTCAGCAAAGATGAGTTCAACATCAAGCCGATTGGCTCAGGTCCATATAAGCTTGAGAGCTGGAACCGTGGCGTCGAAGTTCTGCTTGATAGCAACGATGATTATTGGGGCAAAAAGGGTAAGTTTCCGAAAGTTGCATTCCGTGCAGTGCCGGATGGTTCGACACGTATTGCCAATTTGCAGGCGGGAACAACCGACCTTGCAAGCAATCTCGATAATGATCTTGCAGCCCAGTTAGAAGCTTCGGGACAAGGCAAGGTTTTGCCCGTTCGTGGCGAGCGTATTGCGTTCTTCTCGCTCAATATCAACAAAGCGCCGCTTGATGACCCGCGCATTCGTCTGGCAGTTGCCCATGCGATTGATAAGCAAGGCATCGTCGAAGGTATTTTGGGCGGTTACGATGCTCCGATTGACGAACTGACGTCGCCGGTATCCTTTGGTTTTGTCGAAGGCATCAAAGCACCAGAATACAATCCTGAAAAGGCCAAAGAGCTTGTGGCTGAAGTTGGTGACGCCGCTAAAACTGAGATCACCCTGCTTACCACGCCAACCTACGATCAGCGCGTTGTTCAGGCGATCCAGCAGATGCTCAATGATGTCGGCCTCAATGTGAAAATTGTCACGACCGACATGGGCAACTGGATGCAGCAGATGCAATCCGGCTCCGACACTATCCCTTCGGCAGCTTTTGGACGCTGGAGCTGCGGCTGTCAGGATGCCGATGGCACGCTCTATCCGCTGCTGCACTCTTCGAGCAGCTGGTCAACGATCAAGGATGATCGTCTGGACAAGG
>Ga0308157_10009694_pt1 | contig 10607 bp, 9 predicted proteins | sample PhyBR1_FD_201035 | JGI IMG/M metagenome (GOLD analysis project Ga0308157, IMG submission 201035) | Phyllosphere microbial communities from UC Gill Tract Community Farm, Albany, California, United States - DLSLB.R1 | ecosystem: Host-associated > Plants > Phyllosphere > Unclassified | place: USA...
GATGTCGCCAAGGCGGTCGGGCGTGCCGGGGATGCGTTCCAGGCGGGGGTAGCGCAGGCCGTCGTGGTAGTCGAAGACGACGGTGCGGTATTGCTCGTCATCCTTGACGATCAGGGTGACGGGCGTCGACGGATCCTTGGCCGCGGTGACGGCCTCGGCCAGGCGTTCGGCGCTGGCGGCCTGCCCGTTGACGGCGACGATCTCCATCCCGGCGGCGAGGCCCGACTTGAAGGCCAGACCGTTCCACTGGACGCTGCGAATCTTGTTGCCCTCGCCGGTCTGGAAGCCCAGCGAATAGGTGAAGTCGTTGCGTTTCAGCTCGGAGTACAGGGTCTTCATATAATCGGTGGGCTTGTCCGAATAGGCCAGCCGCCACCCGCCGCGCGCCAGACCGTCCAGCGGGGCGCGGGCCTCGGGGCCGTCGGCGTCCAGGCGGGTGCGCAGGAAGGTCGCCCAATCGTTGGCGACGACGCCGTTCAGGGCCGCGACCACATCCTCGAACGTATAGGGAGCGGGCGTGTAGCTGCCGTCCTGGACGCCGTAGAAGGCGCGGGCGAAGTCGTCGAGCGACTTCCGGCCGCCGGTCTTTTCGCGGATCGTCGTGTCGACGTCGAGCCAGATCAACTGGCCCTCGGAATAGTAGTCCTCGTCGCGTTGCCACGACAGCCAGCCCTTGGGCTGACGCTGACTGATGATCGGATCGTTGGTCGTGTCCTGCATCGCGCGCCATTCGCGGCCGACGCGCGTGTCGAACGTCGCGGCGGTCATGGCCAGGGAGTCCATCGCCTGTTGCTTGGTCAGCAGACCCGAGCGGGCGGCGATCACCTGGCCATAGTACTGGGTCTGGCCCTCATAGACCCACAGCAGGCTGTTCTGCAGGGGGCTGTTGAAGTTGGGCACATACTGGTCGGCGGGGCGGCGCCATTTGCCGTCCCAGGAGTGGTTCATTTCGTGGCTGAGCAGGTCGCGATCGGACAGGTGCGTATCCCAGCCGGTGAAGAAGGCGGGATCGACCGAGTTTTCCGAACTGCGGTGATGCTCCAGCCCGATGCCGCCCAGCTTGTCCGTCATGGCGATCAGGAAGTCGTAGTGGTCGAAATGGCGCGCGCCATACAGCCGGTCCATCTGGGCGACCAGATTGCGCAGGATCTGGATCTGCTCGTCGGTGGCGTTCAGGCTGTCGGCCTTGTCCGCAACGATGTTGGCGCGAACGGGCGAGCGGCCGCCGGGATCGAGGTCGATCTGGCGATAGTGGACGCCGGCGAAGACCGGGCTGTCGATCAGCACCTCCAGATTGACGGGCTTGAACGTCTGGACGTCGCCGGCCTTGGTTTCGGGCTCGAGCGCCGTGCCGAACTGCCAGCCGGCGGGGAACTTGACCGTGGGCTGGACCGTGATGTTCCGCGACCAGTGGCCGGCGGGATAGAGCAGCATCTTCTCCCACTGGATGTTCAGCATCTCGGGCGTCATCGTGATGCGGCCCTGATTGCCGGTCGTCGGCGACAGGTGCTGCAGGGTGATGTTCAGCGCCGTCGCACCGGCCGGGACGACCACGTGGTAGGCGAAGGGATGCAGGGTGTCGCGAACCCACTGCACCCGCTGGCCGTTCGCGGTGATCTCGATGCCGGCGAGCTGCGCGATGGGGCCGACGGGGCCGTGGTTGCCAGGCAGCCATTCGGGGAAGAACAGGGTCATCGGTCCCGCCTGGGCGACCGGGATCGTTTCCTTCACCGCAAAGATGTGCTGGGCCAGGTTGGTGGCGTCGACGTCCAGGGTGATGACGCCGGGATAGGCGACGTCCCGCGCTTCCGGAATCGCGGGCAGGGGCGCAGGCAGGGCGGGCGGCGTGGTCGAGGCCTGCTGCGCCAAGGCGGCCGGGGCGGTCGAGGCCAATAGGAGGGCGAGGCCGAGTGGAGCGGCGCGCAGGCAAGAACGGATCATCAAGGACTCTTCAGGCGACTGGGGAGCCGCGACAGTCCGACGCAGGGTGCAAGGCGTCAAGGTCGAAGCCGTTGACAATCTTGCGTTCGCCGCTTGGCGGAACGGCCTGTCCCGCTTTTCCGTTGATGCCGCGCACACGCCTTGATCCAGCCCGAAACCGGGTGCGGAATGGCGTCGCTTTACGCTTGCCAGTCTCGGATGCCCCAGTCTCGGATGCCCATGAAGACCCGATCGATCGTGCTCGCCGCCGCCTTCGCCCTGTCGGCGTGCGGTAATCCCTCGAACTCCAAGGCGCAGGAGGGCGAGTTCGCCCAACCGACGCGCACCGCCCCGGCCGATGCGGCGGGAATGAAGTCCAGCTTCGCACCGGTGGTGCGATCCGCCGCGCCGGCCGTGGTCAACATCTCGGCGCGCAGCGTGCAGCGGGTGCAGGCCGATCCCTTCTTCCAATTCTTCGGCGGCGGCATTCCCCAGGCGCGGGTGGCGGAATCCGTTGGCTCCGGCGTCATCGTCCGCTCTGACGGGATCGTGGTGACCAACAACCACGTCATCGACGGCGCCCAGCAGATCAAGGTCGTGCTGAACGATCGGCGTGAGTTTCCCGCCACCGTCATCCTGGCCGACGAACGCAGCGACATTGCGGTGCTGAGGCTGGAAAACGTCAGCGACCGCTTGCCGGTGCTGGCCATCGACGATCAGGAAGAGCAGCAGGTCGGCGATCTGGTCCTGGCCATCGGCAATCCGTTCGGCGTGGGCCAGACGGTGACGAACGGCATCATCTCGGCCCTGAACCGGACCGAGACCGGCATTTCCGACAGCGGCTCCTTCATCCAGACCGATGCGGCCATCAATCCCGGCAATTCGGGCGGGGCGCTGGTGGACATGGACGGCGACCTGATCGGCATCAACACCGCCATCTTCTCGCGCTCGGGCTCCTCGGCCGGGGTCGGGTTCGCGGTGCCGGCGGCCATGGTCAAGCGGGTCGTCGATAGCGCGCTGGGCGGCGCGACGGCTGTGGTTCGGCCATGGCTGGGCGTAAAGGGCGATACGGTTACGGGCGACATCGCCGGCAGCCTGGGCCTGAGCCGGCCGCAGGGACTGGTCGTCACCGACGTCTACGCCAACGGCCCGGCTGCGCGCGCCGGTATTCGTCAGGGCGATGTCATCACCGCCGTCGATGGTCAGGAGATCAACGACCAGAACGGGCTGAACTACCGCGTCGGTTCGCGCAATCCGAACGATCAGGTGCAGGTGTCTATTCTGCGCGACGGTCGGGCGCAGACGCTGACCGCGCGGGTTCAGACCTTGCCGGGCGACGCCGATCCCAAGCAGGGGGTGACGATCCAGTCCGGCCCCTTCGCCGGCGCCGAGGTCGTGGCGCTTAGCCCCGCTCTGGCGGACCGCCTGGGGGGCGATCCGTTCGCAACGGGCGTCATCGTGACCGGCGTGTCCGGGCGCGGCTATGCGGCGCGCGCCGGCTTCCGCCAGAACGACCTGATCGTCAGCATCAATGGCCGCGCCATCGGCTCAGCCCGCGATGTCGAGGCCGCCAGTTCCGGTCGCGGTCCTTGGGAGGTCGTCGTCAACCGTGGCGGCCGTCAGATTCGCGGCGTGCTGAGATAGGTCGTCAGGCCTTCGTCGGCCCGCCGATCGACCAGGTGTGGCCAAAGGGGTCGCGCAGGACGCCGTAGCGGTCGCCCCAGAACTGATCGGCCATGTCCAGTACGGGTTCCGCGCCGCCGACGGTCATGGCGCGCGTCCACCAGGCGTCGGGATCGGCGACCTGAAGGTGCAGGGTCACGCCGGCCGGGCGGACATCTTGGGAACCGCCGTATTCCGGAAACTCGTCATTCAACATGACGCTGGCGCCGTTGATCCTCAGGTGGGCATGCATCAGCCGATCGCCGTCGTCCGCCAGACGGCGATCCAGAACCTCGGCGCCGAAGGCGATGATGTAGAAGTCGATCGCCGCAGAAGCCCCGCGCGACGGGATTGTCAGATGGGGCGTCACGCCAGAAGTCGGACCTTGGTTCGGATTGGCGTCGGTCATGGGGCGGGCTCCGTGGCGGTTCGCCATACTAACGCGTGAAAAGCCTTTGGCGAACGCCTACATAGGTCGCACCCATGAGCGACCTGTTTGAAGCCTCCGGCATTCTGCCCCCCGACGCCCCCTTGGCCGACCGCCTGCGTCCGCGCACGCTGGACCAGGTGGTGGGGCAGGATCATCTGCTGGGGCCAGGCGGGCCGATCCGGCGCATGATCGAGGCCGGGCGGTTGGGATCGATGATCCTGTGGGGACCGCCGGGGACGGGCAAGACCACGATTGCGCGCCTGCTGGCCCAGGCCGCGGGCTATGAATACCAGGCGATCAGCGCGGTGTTTTCCGGCGTCGCCGACCTGAAGAAGGCGTTCGAGGCGGCGCGGATACGGCGTGCGGCGGGACAGAGCACGCTGCTGTTCGTGGACGAGATTCACCGCTTCAACCGCGCCCAGCAGGACGGATTTTTGCCCTTCGTGGAGGCGGGGGTGGTGACCCTGGTCGGGGCCACAACCGAAAACCCCAGCTTCGAGCTGAACGGCGCCTTGCTGTCGCGCAGTCAGGTCTATGTGCTGAAACGGCTGGACGATGCGGCGCTGGATCAACTGCTGAGCCGGGCCGAGGTGCATATGGACCGGACCCTACCGCTGACGCCGGAGGCTCGTCAGGCGATGCTGGCCCTGGCCGACGGCGACGGGCGGTATCTGCTGACGATGTCGGAGGTGCTGTTCGACCTGCCTGAGGGCGAAAAGCTGGACGTGCAGGGGCTGGCGGGCGTGCTGCAACGCCGGGCGCCCGCCTACGACAAGAGCCGAGAAGAACACTATAACCTCATATCCGCACTGCATAAATCGGTTCGGGGATCCGACCCCGACGCGGCGCTCTATTGGCTGGCGCGCATGCTGAACGGGGGGGAGGACCCGCTTTATCTGGCGCGTCGGATCGTGCGGATGGCGGTCGAGGACATCGGCGAGGCCGATCCGCTGTCGATCCTGGTCGCCAATGCCGCCAAGGACACCTACGACTTCCTGGGCAGTCCCGAGGGCGAGCTGGCCCTGGCCCAGGCGGTGGTGCACCTGGCCACGGCGCCCAAGTCCGTCGGGGTCTATGAGGCGTTCAAGGCGGCCAAGAAGGCGGCCTATGAGACGGGTTCGTTGATGCCGCCCGCCCATATCCGCAACGCCCCGACCAAGCTGATGAAGTCGCTGGGGTACGGCAAGGGCTATCAATACGACCCCGACACGCCCGAGGGCTTCTCGGGCGCCAACTTCTTTCCCGACGAGATGGACCGTCGCACCTTCTACAAGCCGAAGGGCGAGGGGCACGAGGAGAAGGTCAAGGCGCGTTTGGAGCGCTGGGCCGAGATGCGAGCACGGCTGGGGGCGGACGCGTCCGGCGACTGACTGAACGCTGTTCATTGTTGCTAGTCGATAAGGCGGTTAGCGTTCCGGCCTGACATCCTTGGGAGGGGACGATGATCGAGACAGTTAAAACGCCTTGGCATCTGTGGCTGGTGGGCGTGTTGTCTTTGTTGTGGAACGGGTTCGGAGCGTTCGACTTCATCCAGACTACGACGCGGGGCGAGGCCTACATGCGGGCGGCGGGTTTCGACGACGCCATGGTCGCGTATTACAAGGCCATGCCCGGCTGGATGTATCTGCCGTGGACGCTGGGAGTCTGGGGTGCGGTGATCGGTTCGGTGCTGCTGCTTTTGCGCCGGCGTTGGGCGGTTCCGGCCTTCGGTCTGTCGCTGCTGGGCGCGTTGATCAGCCTGATCTATGGCAAGTTGATCGATCCTCCGCCGCCGGTGCCGCCCGAACTGGCGGCCATGAGCTGGATGCCGATCGTCATCCTGCTGATTGCGGTTCTACTGTTTGGTTATGCGTTCAATATGCGCAAACGCGGCGTGCTGCGCTGATGGGCTGACGTAGGGCGCGCCGTCGCGTATGGACGCGCCGTGACCCGCGTTCCTGCCGATCTTTCATCCGATGATATCGCCGCCGTCCGGTCGTGGGTGATCCACGAGGATGCGCACGTCATCGCCTTCTCAAAGCCGCCGGGGCTGTCCAGCCAGGGCGGGCGGATCAAGGCGCATACGCTGGACGACCTGCTTTGGGCGTTCGCGCGGTCAAACGGCAAGCGGCCGGAGTTGGTGCATCGGCTGGATCGCGACACCTCGGGAGTGATCCTGGCGGCCAAGACCAAGCCGGCGGCCAGTTTTCTGGGCAAGGCGTTGCAGATGCGGCGTTTCCGGAAACAGTATCTGGCCCTGCTGTCGGCCGCGCCTGATCCCAAGGCGGCGACCATCGACGCGCCGTTGCGCCGCGAGGAGATTGGGCGCGAGAGCTATATGCGGGTCGTCACCTTCGACGCGCCGGGCGCGCAAGGGTCGCAGAGCCGCTATCGGACCTTGGCCGCAGGACCTGAAGGGGCCGTGGTCGAGCTGGAGCCGCTGACCGGGCGGATGCATCAGCTGCGTGTGCACATGGCCCATATTGGTCGGCCGTTGATCGGGGACGTGCGCTACGGCGGCGCCCTGACCACGGCGGTCGGGCCGGCGCCGCGGCTGATGCTGCACGCTGCTAAACTGAGCTTTCCGCATCCCGAAGGCGGGACGACGACGGTCGAAGCGCCGCCACCCGAGGATTTCGCGAAGCTGAAGACGGCGCTGGGTCTTTAGGGCGCGGGCGCTTCAGGGAACGCCGTGCGCGCTTTGGCGCTATGTCGTTGAAAGGATACCTCCGATGAAGCGTCTCGCACTCGCCCTGACCGGTCTTTCCGCCCTGGCCCTGACCGCCTGCGCCAGCTTGGCGCCCTATGGCGCACAGATGGGCCCGAACGGGCAGGGGTATTCCGAGCAGCGGATCGAATCCAACCGCTATCGTGTCACCTACAACGGCGTCGGCGCCGCGGGCCGTGTCGCTGATTGGGCGTTGGTGCGAGCCGCCGACCTGACCACCGAACAAGGCTACGACTGGTTTGAGGTAACGCAGAGCTGGACCGATGGTCGGCCGGGTGGCGCGGGCGGGGTCAGCCCAAGCGTCTCCATCGGCGGCGGCAGCAGCCGATATGGCGGCTATTCAGCCTCGGGCGTCGGCGTGGGCGTCGGTCTGAACTTCAGCGGACCGCAGCCGACCTCGACGACGCTGGAAGTCGTTTTGGGACGCGGCCAGAAGCCGGATCGTCCGAACGCCTATGACGCGCGCGCGGTCCAGAGCTCCATCCCGCGTTGACCATCGCTTTCGGCGCGGGCGGCGTATATATCGCCGCACGATGACACGTTTTCTTCTCGTTGCGGCAGGTGGCGCCATCGGCTCCATGGCGCGCTATGGCCTTGGCCTCGCTGCCGGGCGGCTCGCACCCAATGCCGGTTGGCCCGTGGGCACCTTCGCCGCCAATGTCGCCGGGGGTCTGCTGATGGGTTTGCTCGTCGGCTGGCTGGCGTTCCGGGGTGGGGCGCAGCAGGAGATGGTGCGACTGTTCGCCGCCGTCGGCGTGTTGGGCGGGTTCACGACCTTTTCGTCCTATTCGCTGGAAGCGGTGCAGATGATCGAGCGCCGCCAGATCGATCTGGCCGCGGCCTATGTGATCGGCTCGGTGGTTCTGGCGATCGCGGCCCTGTTCGTCGGCCTGATGATCGCCCGCCGCGCCTTTGGAGTTCCCGTTTGACCGATCAGCCGCCCGCAGCAGATGCGCCCAAGCGCGAAGTCCTGACGATCTATGTCGCCGAGGACGAGGACGGCATCCGGCTGGACCGCTGGTTCCGCCGGCGCTGGCCGCACCTGTCCAACATCCAGGTGCAGAAGATGGCCCGCAGCGGTCAGATCCGCGTGGACGGCGCCCGCATCAAGCCCGAAGGCCGACTGACCGCCGGCGCCGCCGTGCGCGTGCCGCCGATCCCCGATGACACCTCTCGCCAAGCGGGGGACGCCCACACCTTGTCCGAAAGGGACATCGCCTTCGCCAAGTCGCTGGTGCTGTACGAAGACGACATGGTCATCGCCTTGAACAAGCCGCATGGCCTGGCGGTGCAGGGCGGGACCAAGACGAGCCGTCACGTCGATCGTCTGCTGTCGGCCTGGGGCGAGGGATTGGAGCGACCGCGCCTGGTCCACCGGCTGGACCGCGACACCTCGGGCGTCCTGCTGCTGGGCAAGGGGCCGGAGGCGGCCAAGCGACTGGCGGGCGCCTTTGCGCGGCGGCAGGCCAAGAAGACCTATTGGGCCATCGTCATCGGCAATCCGAAACCCTATTCGGGTCAGATCGACATGCCGCTGAAGAAGACCGGCATCAACGACTTCGAAATGATGCGACCGGCCGAGCGCAAGGACCCGCGCGCCGAACCGGCCGAAACAGCGTTCTCGACCATCAGCCGCGCCTCGCACCGGGCGTCATGGATGGCGCTGCGCCCCTTCACAGGCCGGACGCATCAGCTGCGCGCCCATATGGCGGGGATCGGCCATCCGATCCTGGGCGATCCGAAATACGGCGACGAGAAATCGCGCGAACTGTCAGGCCCCCTGAAGCTGCAACTGCACGCCCGCAGCATCGAACTGGACCACCCGCGCGGCGGCGTTCTCAAGGTCACCGCTCCCTTGAGCCCCGAGATGAAAGCCGGCTTCGCCCACTTCGGTTTCTCCGAGGACGAGGCCGAAGACGATCCCTTCCTGGGCGTGAAGCGAATCCGGTGACGTCGGGCCTCCAAGCGCAGGTTTGGCAGGCGAGGGTCGAAGGGGCCAAGGCTCTGGCCGCCGCCGGGCAGCTTAATGCGGCCTTGGATATGCTGGCGCCGATAGTGCAGCAGGCCGATGCGCCGTGGCAGGCCTTGTCAGTGCAGGCCGATCTGATGAAGCGGGCGGGGCGTCTGGTCGAGAGTGCGGCGCTGTCGCAGCGCCTCGTCGAGGTTCGGCCGCAGAGCGTGCCCGCATGGCATAATCTGGCGTCCACCCTCGGCGATCTCGGGCGGGCGGCCGAGGCGGAAGTCGCGTGTCGCGCCGCCATGTCCATCGGCGGCGATGCGCCGGAAACCTGGCTGGTGCTGGCGCGGGCGTTGCAGGCGCAGAGTCGGTTCGACCAGGCCGAGGACGCCTATCGTCAGGCGCTGCTGCGGCGGCCCGGATATGGCGACGCGCTGCGCGATCTGAGCCAGTTGATCTGGATGCGGGATGCCGATCTGGAGGCCGCCTGCGCGCCGCTGGACGCCGCCATCGCCGTATCGCCGGCGACGCCTTTGCTGCGCCAGATCAAGGCGAAGCTGCTGGAATATGCAGGGCAGGGCGAGCGGGCCTATCGCACCTTGGTCGCCGGGCCGCTGGATGGGCCGGGGGAATTGGCAGCGGCGCAGACGTGTCTGACGCGGGACCCGAGCCGGGCGCTGGACCATGCGAACCGGGCGGCTGAGCTGGCGGGCGGCGAGGTCGCGGCGATCATGGTGACGCAGGCCGAATGTCTGCTGGCGTTGGGCGAGGCTAAGGCGGCGCTCGCTACCATTGAAGCGCTAAGGGCGCGCGAGCCGCTGAACCAGCATGTGCTGGCCTTTCAGGCGACGGCGTGGCGGATGCTGGGCGATCCTCGATACCGTGAACTGTATGACTACGACGCCTTCGTGCGGCCGTTTCGGCTGGAGGCGCCGGAAGGGTGGGCGTCGCTGGAGGCCTATCTGGTCGATCTGGCCAAGGGGCTGCACGATCTGCACACATTGAAGACCCATCCGGTGGGACAGTCGCTGCGGGGCGGATCACAGACCAGTGCGTCCCTGGTCCAAAGCGATGATCCGGCCATTCGCGCCTTCTTCCAGGCCATCGACAAGCCGATCCGCGACTATATGGCGGCGCTGGGGCGTGGCGACGATCCGCTGAGAGCGCGCAATACGGGCGACTATCGCATCCAGGGCAGTTGGTCGGTGCGGTTAAGGCCGAACGGGTTTCATGCCGACCATATCCATTCGAACGGCTGGCTGTCCTCGGCCTGCCATATCGAACTGCCGCCGGCGGTGCAGGGCGAGGGCCGCGAGGGTTGGCTGCGGTTCGGCGCGCCGCCCGGCCTGCCGAGCTTGGTGGCAGAACACTACGTGCAGCCCCAACCCGGCACGTTGGTGCTTTTTCCTTCCTATATGTGGCATGGCACCCAGCCGTTCGGCGGCGAGGCGCCGCGTCTGACGCTGGCGTTCGACGTCGTGCCGGCCTGATTTGAACGGACCTTCTGATGACCGACCAAGCCACCCCGCATCGCCCGCGTTTCGTCGAACAGTCGCCGGATCGCATCTCCCGCTTCTGGACCGAGGCGACCGTCGGGCCGCATGCCGACGGGGGCTGGGCCGTGTTGCTGGATGGGCGCACGCCGAAGACGCCGGCCAAGGCGCCGCTGGTCCTGCCGACCCAGGCTGCGGCGCAGTTGGTCGCCGACGAATGGGCGGCCCAAGGGCAGTTTCTGGATCCGTCGACCATGCCGGCGACGCGGCTGGCCTCGACCGCGATCGACCGGATCGGTCAGGCGCGCGAGCCGGTGGCGGACGAGATCGCCGCCTATGCCGGATCGGACGTGGTCTGCTACCTGGCTGAGCATCCGACGCCGCTGGTCGAACGGCAGGCGCGGGAGTGGGGTCCCTGGCGCGATTGGGCCGCGCGCG
>Ga0308157_10009696_pt1 | contig 10605 bp, 9 predicted proteins | sample PhyBR1_FD_201035 | JGI IMG/M metagenome (GOLD analysis project Ga0308157, IMG submission 201035) | Phyllosphere microbial communities from UC Gill Tract Community Farm, Albany, California, United States - DLSLB.R1 | ecosystem: Host-associated > Plants > Phyllosphere > Unclassified | place: USA...
AAGAAGTGTAATACTATCATAATGAATAACAATAGGCCGATTGTAATGCATCTCCTTGTTATTGAATTGCGTGTAGTACTATTGAAAGACTGGTAGGGGTTTTTATCGGATTCCATATTTATTACTTGTTTATATTCAAAGTAAAATTAGTATGGTCTGATAACTTAAAATTGTACAATTGGGACATTTTTACTTTTCGTCTATAAAATGCCAGTAAAGGTCTTCATTTCCTATCTGAACAATTTTTGGAAGTAGGGTTTTTGGGGTTTCTTCTGTGATGCTCTTAAAGTGTCTGATAAAATGAGACTGATCGTAATACATGCTGTAAAGCGCTATATCCGTTAGGTTTAACATTTCCTGATGTTGGAGTGCATAATTAATGGAATTGCGGAACATGACCATTTTTTTGTAGTCTTCAATAGTAGCATAAAGATGTTTTTTAAACAGGCGAAGCAGTGTTTTCCTGGCTGTAAAGGTTATTGCTTCCAGCGCGTCAACTTTGATAGTTCCGTTGGATAGAATTATTTCTCTTACAGCTCTCTGTAAAACCTTATTTTCGAACGGACGCATGACGGCGATAAGTGCACTTTCAAGTATTTCCACTTGTTCTTCAAGGGGTTGCTCTTTTTTAAGAGTACGAATATGTTCTTCAAAAATAGTATCCATTATTAACTTCTGAAAAGAATTGCTTAAAAATTCATTTAATGGTTTGTCAATAAAATGATTGATGCCTAACGGGTAAAAAACAATTCCAATTTTATGGTAAGTTCCTTGTAGGTCAACATGGATCTTATCCTTCAGATTTATGCAGTATAAAAACGTTAGCTTGTCTGTATCAGCAGATGTGCGTACTTTAGAACTTTTGCCATCTAGATCAATTTCCACATCGTTCCCCTTGTAGATAGTCAGGGCATGCATGTAGTTAGGGTAAAAATAAAAAGCTTCCGAATGTTCTTCATAGTTTGAAACATGAAAATAGTAATAGGCAATGTGATTTTTTAAAAAGTTATCTTTAGGTCTGCGGGTTATAAGGTAATTTTTTTGGTTCATCTTTTAAAGATAATAATTTTATTATGTTTTTTGTAGCGGTTTAGAAGATGATATGTTTTTGTTTCTTTAACGTTTACAGTATTGAATCTTGTAGGCAATTTACAGTTTTTGCTGATTCGTTATATTTGAGCGCAGATTATATTTTTACAGACGCTGTTAAATATGGCTGATAAAATTTAATAGTGCAAAATCTTACTACGCCTATAAGGGTTATAGAGGTATATTGTTGAGTGTTTTAGAAGATGGTGTGATATAAGTTTAGGTCTGTAAAGGCTTATTGTTAATATAGAAAATTTAATATATTATTGGTCTTATTCACTCCAGACCATTTAACGTTCCTGATCCGTTATAAAAATAAAACGTATTAAAAAAATTTTATTCAGTCGTACTCTTTTTCGCGTCTTATTAAATTTGTAAAAAAGATAAAGAATGTTTACCGAAGAAGAGAAAAAGTTTTTACAAGCAGAATTATTAAGTAGGATCGAAGAAAATATAAATGGTTACAACTCGTACAATGATCTAAATTCGGAAGATCTTTTAAGTGTAAATCGTCAGCAAAAAAGTATAGTGATGAGTTTAAGGTTGGGAAGATTTGTGGAATTTTAAAAATATTAAGAAGCAGTTATTATGCTTGGTTGAACAGAAAAGTATCTTTACGAGAAAACGTCGAGAAAAACTTAAAACCGAAATAAAGCGTGTTTTTGAATTAAGTAAAAACAATTGTTGGGATAACGCCGTAGCCGAGAGTTTTTTCAAAACTTTAAAAACAGAACTTATTTATCACAATAAATACCAAACAAGAAAAGAGTTACAAATCTCTGTTTTTGAATACATTGAAACTTTGGTACAATAAAAAAAAGAAGGCATAGCTATTTAATGAATCTAACAATTTTAGAAAACGAACGATTAAACATTAATAATGCTGCTTAAATAGCAAACTTTATTTTGTCCATTTTTTGTTTGCAATTCCATCGTCGCAGATTTATATTTAATTGAACAAGTATTATCATCAAGATCACTTTGTTTTATTATTAAGCAGTTGAAGTGTAGCGGCTTTGTATTTTTCCAGTACTTTTTTTCCATAATTTGTGTAATAACTGTGTTCTGCAAGTAGTGAATAATTTTCTTTTTGCCATTGTTCATCGGTATAATTTTTACCAAGATGTATTTCAAATTCTTTGCGCAATGCCTGCTCGTAAGCCGGATAATTGGGTTTAGTAAAATGATACAGGTCTGCATCGCATAAAATCTCTTCTAGTAAAGAATTTGCTCTTTGGGGAAATTTGGTTGCTTCAATACAATTTAAAACTGAATTGATAAATGTTTCATCGCAGCCGAAATCTTTTAAAAAATTAGTTGCAATTTTTTTACTTTTTTCCTCGTGACCGATATAAGTAACCGTGTAGCCGCAATCGTGAAACCACGCAGCAGTCAGTAATATAGTGCATTCTTCTTCTGAAAGATGATGCTGTGCGGCTATTTCATTTGCGGCTGCAACAACCTCTTTGGTGTGCTGCAGATTATGAAAATAGAAATAATGTGAAAGATTTTCTATAAGAAACTGGGTAACAAAATTGCTTACACTCTTTATTAAATCACTATTATTCATCACGGTTTTATTTGTTTCATTAAAATTTATAACTATATCCCAATCTTACTACCTGTGTTTCCAAGTAATCATCACTTGTGTAGGCAAATCCGTTTCCTTGAATGCTCTTTTTAATAACCATCTTATTCAGCAGGTCGGTTGCATTCAGAAATAATTCTGCTTTTCCTTTTTGGATGGATTTTTTTACACCTATATCTATTGAAAAGCGTGAACCAATTTTTCCTTGCGGAATAATATCCGGTGCTAAATAAACGGCTGTTAATTGTGTATCCAAGCCTTTTGTAAAGCGAAAAGTATTATTAAGTTTTAAGTTTCCAGAAACAGCACTTTGTTCATCAGCAGAAAAAATATTGCGTTGCGGATATAAATTTTCCACACTAAAAGCATTGATTTGATTTCTGTAAATATTTCCATTCAAATTAAAAGAATAAACATCAGAAACTTTTTGATTTAAAATAGCTTCCAAACCTGTGTTATAACTCTTGCCGGAATTTTGAAAAATAGCATACACCAACGTATTTCCTGGAACAATGCTTGAAATTCTTGTAATGGTACCATCTGAAAAACGATGATAGAGAGCAGAATATAAATAGCCATTCGTCCAATTATTTTTATAACCCAACTCAATGGAATTTGTAAACTGCGGACGCAATGCAGGATTACCGACTTTTATAATTTCTGCATCATCATACTTGGGGAAAATACGAATATCTACTTCATTTGGTCGGTCCACTCTTCTGTTATAAAAAACAGAGAATTTATTATTGTCATTCAGTTTGTATGCTAATCTTAAATTTGGAAAAGGTTGTGTATAATTATAGCTGTCACTTTTGTAAGTAAGATGATTGGGATTTACATCGTACTGAATTTTTACATACTCCAAGCGGATGCCTAATTCTGCTTCCCATTTTTCATTCTCATAAACATAATTTCCATAGATTGCAGGTATCAACTCTTTGTAAGTAGCCCAACCACCCGCACTCGCATCCAAAACCGAATTGGTACCTGGTTTGAATTCCATATTAGTAGGAATACTGCGGTTGCGCAACTTCACTCCGGTTTCAGCACGACCATATTTTAAAGGCTTGATATAGTCGAAATTGAAATCATACACCTGTTCGTCCGATAATAATTTAAAAGCATCTGATCCTGTTGAATGGGGCAAATAATTATCATAAAAATACTGTTCATCTTCCCGATGGAAAGTGTAATTAAAACCTGCATTCAGCAAATGTCCTGCTTCTTTAAATTTATGCTGGTAAGCTGCTGTAGCCATTGCCGTGGTTTTCAGTTCATCTTCCAGAAATTGCCAAAGGCGCAAACGTTGCGATATATCTTTATTAAAAAAAGGCTGGTCGCCACGGTCTATAATTTTTTCGCTTCCGAACATTCCAGAAACCGTCAATGTATTTTGTTCATCGATATTCCAGTCTGCTCCGGCTTTTGTAGTCAGGTAGTTGGTGTTCCTGTTTCGTTTTAATTGTGAATTGATAATGGTTCCGTCATCATAAGTACGGGTTACAAACTCGTTTTTGTTGAGCGTTTCCGTATATAAATTATCTGCCTGCAAGAAAATATTAATTTTATCTTTTTGATAATTCAGTGAAACGGAAGGATTGATTTTTGGTGTGAAAGTATATTGAGATCTTATCGTTGGCAGGTTTTTTTGTCGTTCCCAAAGAGAGCCCAAACCTGCGGTAAAACCCAATTTTCCATTGAAACCATTTTGCTTGTTTTTCTTCATGATAACATTGATGATACCCGCATTTCCGTTGGCATCATATTTTGACGAAGGATTATTAATGATTTCAATTTTGTCGATGGCAGACGCAGGAAAATTATCCAAACCAGTCTGACTTCCGAAACCTGTAAGCGCCGTTTGTTTCCCGTCAATCAGCACGGTTATTTTATCATTACCTCTTAACTTTACTTTTCCATCCTGAACCGTTACACCCGGAAGATTTTGCATACTCTGCAGCACAGAACCGCCGCTTTGGCTAATATTATCTGTAACTAAATAGGTTTTCTTATCCAGTTTATTGCTGATGTCACTTACTTTTGCCATAATTGTTATTCCTTGCAATACCGTTGATTGTTCAATCAGCTCAATTACAGGAATATCTAAAAATGCGGAAAGACCGCCGATGAATAAACGCTGTTCCTTTGTTTCAAAATCCAATAAAGAAATTTCTAAATGATAGTTTCCGGGGTTTATATTTTCTATGGAAAACCTGCCTTCTTCATTGGTTACCGTACCTGCTACAAAAGATTTATCCATATCATTTTTTACCACTACATTGGCATAAGAAATAGCAGTTTTATCAGTGTGGTTTTTTACATTTCCCGAAATGGTTACCGTTGTCACCTGCGCAAACGAAAAGGAAATGGATTGCATAAAAATGATAATGAGGAAAATTAAATTCTTCTTTTGCATATTGTTCTTTCTTGAAATTTACAGTACAAATTTGCAACTAGAATTAGAAGAAATTTAGAAGACAAATGCCTTGAATGAACCTGTAATTATTTTACTTTCATCTTCCCGTTTTTAAATCGCTCGCTTGCTGTTTGATAATAAGCAATCGTTTCCGAAACCAATCCTTCATTATTGTTGTTCACTTCTATTAAAGATTTATCTGCATCTTTTACGGTAAATTGTTTTAATCTTTTGCGGTCATCAATTTGCGTAAAAATATCGCCCTTTAACATTCCCAATGTTCGGTAATTACCGATGAATGCTCGCTCGTCGCCAGCTTTCATTTGGTTGATATCCTTGCCGTACAAAGCTGTATTGTAGTTCCATCCTAAATAGCCAAATAAAGTAGGCATCAAATCTATCTGGGAAGTCAGGCGGTCTATTTTTTGAGGTTTTTGATGGAGATTATAAATTATAGCAGGAATATGATGCTTATCTATATTAATTTCCCATTTGCCTGCACTGCTTGCGCAATGGTCTGCCACAATTACAAATACTGTATTGCTGAACCAGGGTTTTGCTTTTGCATTGGCGATAAATTTGCCCAAAGCATAATCGGTATATTTCACGGCAGCGTTTCTGTTGCCTTGCGGAAGATTGATTTTTCCTTCAGGAAAAGTATAAGGTTTATGGTTGGAAGTGGTCATCACAAACTGGAAAAAAGGTTTCTTTTCACTCGCGCTTTTATCGGCATATTTTATTGCCTGATTATACAGGTCTTCATCACAGATCCCCCAGGCATTTTCAAAACTCACTTCTTTATCAGTAATAGCAAAGCGTGTTGTTTTAATGTCATCAGACAAAGCATTTCCCCTGTTTCTGTCCACTATATCAAATCCCTGACCACCAAAAAAATTATTCATATTATCAAAATATCCGTCACCACCATAAATAAAATAAGGATGATATTTTTTCTGCTTTAGGATAGTGGCAATAGAAAACAAATTTTGATTATCAGGTCTTCTGACAATACTGTTACCGGGAGTTGGCGGAACCGACAGCGTTAAAGCTTCCATTCCCCTAACAGTTCTGGTGCCTGTTGCATACAGATTGGTAAAGAAAATACTTTCTCCGGCAAGATTTTCGTAATTGAATGTAAGGTTATCCATGTTCCCAAATTCCTTTAAAAAATCCGCACTAAAACTTTCAATGGTAATTAGTATAATATTGGGACGCTGTTCGTTTTTGGCTTTTGTATCTCTTAAAATATCAGAAAAATTGTTTGAAATATAGGTTTGATTTTCCTGCAAGAGGTTTTTCTTTAAAACAGCATAGGCTTCATTTTCTGGTAACTTTGGATAGAAAATGTCATAATCCAGTTCATTCGATTTGAAAGCTGCAAAAAATGAAAATGCACCGTTTTTGCCCAATTCATTTACCACTAAATTATTACTGAAATCCGCCTGTTTGTTTTTCATTATAAATCCTAATACTGCTGTCAGCAAAATCATTGGAACAGCAGATGCAGAGCGAATTGAAATGGGGCTTTTATCAGAAAAAGTATTCCTGAAAGCGTTTATTTTTCCAAGGAAGATAAAAGTTAATACAATCAACGCAATCAGAACAATAACAATTAATGGCAATGGATAGGATTGGTTGATATTGGAAACTACCTCATACGTGTATATCAAGTAATCGACGGCTATGAAATTAAATCTTACGCCAAATTCATCCCAAAAGGGTATTTCTGCCAACAGACTGAAATAAATAATGAGCAAGATAAGGACTGAATAAATGTAGGTAAAAATCTTGTCAAACACTGAGCCAATCCATTTCTTAGGAAATAATAAAAGATACATAGCATACAAAAAAAGAAAACCCAACCCAATAAGCAAATCATATACCAATCCGGTTGCAAAAGCCCTTAAAATGTAGAAGATGTTAAAGTCAATATCCTTTGACGACCATATAAGAAATACCATTCTTACCAAAAATGAAAGTACCAGATACAGTCCTAAAACTGTAAGTAATACGGAGAAGCGACTTTTAAATAAATTTTTCATACAAATAGGGAGAATAGATGATACAAATGATTGCTAATGCGGTAAACACGGCAAATGTGATTGCCCCTGCAGAAATATCTTTGATAAAACCAATGCGTTGATGATAATCGGGATGGATAAAATCACAAAGCTTTTCCACTGCTGTATTGAGGCTTTCGGCGGTTAAAACCAAACCGATGCCTAAAATCTGGAAGAGCCATTCGGTTTTTGAAATTCCAAAGTAGAAGCCTGCAGCAATGAAACACAAACTCAGGAAAGATTGTGTGATAATAGAGTGTTCCGTTTTTAGCAACAGGTAAGATCCTTTAAATGCGAATTTAAGACTACGGACTCTGCCTTTTGCAAAGCCGATGTTAGCGTTTTCCATAATAATTACATTTTGATTGAAATGAATTATTAAAAGGACCTAATAGAATGAAATTTTTAATTAAAGCGCTACACATACTTTTGTCTGTTTAGTAATTATCAGACAAAAGTGAAAATGAATTTAGAAGAAATTTAGAATTTTATATATTCACTGAAAAAATATGATGGTTATTTTCAAATCTGTAATGCACTGTCCAATTTTGAGATTTAGAAATTTCTTTGATAATTGCCAAACCTAATCCGCTTCCACTGTTGTTTGCAGACAGTTTTGAAAATCGTTTAAACAGTAATTCTTCATCCAATTTATCTTCTCCGGAATTGGCAACTTCAAAAATTGAATTTTTTAATGTAATAACAATATAACCGTTTACTGATGTATGACGAATGGCATTGAGCAGCAGGTTATTGATAAGAATTTCAGTTAGGCTGCGGTTTCCGTTTACCGTTACATTTTTCGAAATCTCCATTTTTACTAAAATATTCTTCTGCTCAAAATGTTCTTGTAGATTATCTACACTACTTTGAAGTAACTCATCAAAATGAATGTTCTCAGCATTATCAAACTGGCTGTTTTCGATTTTTGCAAGCAATAAAAGATTTTGATTGATGCGGGAACTTCGGGAAAGCGCCTTGTTCATATCTTCTGCAATATTGTATTGTTTTTCTGTCAAATCATCACTTTGAAGTAAAATATCCAACTTGTTTTTGAGAATGGCCAAAGGTGTTTGCAGTTCGTGCGAAGCGTTTTCCGTAAACTCCTTCTGCGTTTTGTAAACAGATACATTGTGAGCAATGAGTCTGCTTAGGGATTGGTTCAATTCATCAAATTCGATAGTGTCAGTTGCTTCAAATTCAATTTTAGTTTGGGTATTAAGATTAAAATTTTTGAGTCTATCCAATGTATTTCTGAAAGGCGCCCAAATGGTTTTCGCCAAATACCTGTTTATCAAAAGCAATCCTAACAGAATAGTTCCAATGAAAAAAAATGTAACGATGGCAATAGCAGAAACTGTTTCTTTGGTATCTTCATAGTTGGCAATGGAACGAAAATAGTGAGGTGTACCATTGATGTTTATAGTTGTGATAAGAACCCGAAAATTATCATCTGTTTTGTCTTCAAGGTGAAGACTTTTGGAAGTAGCGGTAAATATGCTGTCTTTCAGATTACGTCCAGATAAATCTTTTTCTATAAAGACACCCGGCTGTATTTTGTTCCAGAAAGAAAGTTTGTCATTTAGTTCTTCATCAGAAAGAGAAATTTCTTTAAAATGTTCTTCGGTAGTTTTCGCTAAAATGCTATTGTGTTCATCCAATTCACTTACCCATATTTTTCTAATCATAAAATAATAAGCGGGAACGCTCACTATCAGAATGATGAAGAGATAGATCAGAAACGGTTTTGTGGTTTTGCTTAATAGTGGCTTCATACGTTTCTGTTTATAGGCTTTCCCATTTGTAACCTGTTCCGTAAACGGTTTTTAAATAATGGTCGCAACCTGCATCGTAGAGTTTCTTCTTAAGGTTTTTAACGTGCGCATAAACAAAATCGTGGTTCTCCAGCATATCTGCAAAATCCCCCGACAGATGCTCTGCTAAAGTACTTTTAGAAATTACCTTGTTCTTGTTGCCGATAAAGTAAACAAGCAAATCAAATTCTTTTTTAGTTAAAGCAATGATCTCGTTATTTACAGAAACTGTTTTTGCCAAAAGGTCAATCTGTAGCTCATTTTGATTAACCACATTGGCATTGCTAAATTGCTTTCTTCGGATAATGGAATAAATACGCGCTGTTAATTCCGATAAATGAAAGGGTTTGGTCAGGTAATCATCCGCACCTATATGCAATCCGTTTATTCTGTCGTCTAAAGAATTTTTTGCAGAAATAATGATAACGCCATCCTGTTTGTTTTCTTTTTTAAGTTCTTCTAAAATCTTCAATCCATTACCATCCGGCAAAGTAATATCCAACAAAATACAATCGTAGTTAAACACCTCGATTTTATTCCTTGCTTCATTGAATGTTGAAGCAAACTCGCACAAATAGTTTTCTCCCGAAAGATATTCGGCAATACTATTTGCCAACTCTTCTTCGTCTTCTATGATTAGGATTTTCATCAGTAATTTATATTTTACTTTCTCTAATGAAACCAATGTTTCACTCTACAAATGTATACATTCAATTTAGAAGAAATTTTGAATTGGAAATTATTGATGGTGTTTTTATGATTTTTGGGTAGTAGTTGATTTATTTATCAAACCGCATTATCCACTTTCTAACTCACGATTTTAGCATCAACCTGTGTTCGTCGCATGGAAGAATAGTCGATTATTTTGCTCACGTATTCACATTCTCGTTAATCTCATTCGTTTTAAATCACAGAATAGGGAATTGGTATGTATCAAGTATTTTATCCTTCATTTTATCACGTTTACTTTGAATACTCTCTTTTTCATCAGATTCCTTTATAGTAAGTACGATCATACAAAAAAGAGGTTGCAGTAAAACTGACAACCTCTTTAATAACCAAAAAAAACACTTATGGTTACGAAGATAATCATTTTTATATGCATATAAATCAGGACATACAGAATATTTATTCCGCAGCTTTGGGCTTATATAACTCGAGGATTGCGAAACTCATCAACAAGAAAGGACAATTGAAGAGCTCAGTTATCATTGATGAATTGCCGATCATTTATTTCAGAGGATTAGATAATCTAATTGCAACTGCGAGAAGCAATAAGGTTGCTGTATGCTTGGGTTTTCAGGATTTCTCCCAACTGACAAGAGATTATGGAGATAAAGAAAGTAAAGTAATACAAAACACGGTGGGTAACATATTCAGCGAACAGGTATTAGGGGAGAGTGCAAAAAGTCTTTCAGATCGTTTTGGGAAAATATTGCAGAAAAGGCAGAGTTTGTCAATCACTAGAAACGATACTTCAATCTCAATTTCTACACAGTTGGACAGTCTGATTCCGGCTTCGGAAATCTCTACCCTTACTCAGGGTATGTTTGTCGGTGCTGTTTCGGACAATTTTGATGAGCGTATTCAGCAGAAGATTTTCCATTCCGAAATAGTGGTGGATAATGATAAGGTAGC
>Ga0308157_10009698_pt1 | contig 10604 bp, 11 predicted proteins | sample PhyBR1_FD_201035 | JGI IMG/M metagenome (GOLD analysis project Ga0308157, IMG submission 201035) | Phyllosphere microbial communities from UC Gill Tract Community Farm, Albany, California, United States - DLSLB.R1 | ecosystem: Host-associated > Plants > Phyllosphere > Unclassified | place: USA...
GATCTTCGGCTGGACGCTCGATTGGCGCGGAATGTATCTGATTATGCTGTCGCTGTGCGTGCTGCCGATTCTGACCGCGCTCAAAAGCCGTTTTCCCGGCGACGATATCGCGCACGAAGACCGACTGGCGTTCAAAAAGCTGATGCAGGATCCGGCGATCTGGCTCATGGTGCTGATCCTATCGTTCGGCGTCGTGTCCGAGCTTGCCGTCGGCGGCTGGCTGGTCAACTTTTTGGAAAAAGCGTACGGCTGGACGACCGTGTCCGCTTCCGGTCTGCTATCGGCTTTCTTCCTCTGCTTCGCGTTGGCCCGTCTGCTGCTGGGCGCGTTGACGGATCGGATCGGGTTCACGTTATCGCTCATTATTTTCGCCGCGGCTTCCGCGATTTGTACGTTCGGCGCGATCTTGGGCGGCGAGAAATTTGCTTTCCTATTCGCGGCGGCAGGGATCGGGATCGCGATGATTTATCCGACGGTGATGGCGTTTATCGCCCGGCGTTATCCGCACGGCAGCGATACGGCGATTACGTTTACCGTCACCTTGATGGGCGTGGGGAGCGTGATCGGGAACTATATCATCGGGGCGGTTATTGAAGGGGTAAAAAGCGCTTTCGGCGCGGACTCCTCCGTCGGACTGCTGCGCGGACTTCAAGCGGGGTATGGGTTTATCGGGTTGTGCGCCGCGCTCAGCGCCGTTTGCGGGATCGTGCTTTATCGGTATTTGAAAAACAGACATGAGCTGATATGATGATCAGCTTTAGGGCGTCGAGAAAGTTACGTAGGCAGGGGAAGCGAGAAGACTGCGAGAGAAATTGCCAGCGTATGCTTCCGAAGTGCATTTCTTCGAAATGCTTCACAAAACGCTGTCTCACTCGGAAAGAAGGATTGGAATTTTTATAAGGGATTTTCCGAGTTCAAAGGCGTTTTTCACTGAATTTCTCTCTCCGTCTTCTCGCTTCCAGTTACGTTTGATTTTCTCGACACGAAGAAGCTGATCGTCAGATCAGCTTCTTTTTTTCGCTTATATGAAGAGGGGAGGTTTTAGATGTTCAGTCAGAATGTCTGCGTATGCGAATAACCGAATTCACTCTGATTCTCGGATACTCGTTCCTACGTCTGCGGCTACTTGCCAAGCGGCTCCGTCGATGTTTGCCAGTACGTGCACGCGAAGTCCGGAATCAGCATATACGCGAGATACCATGGATACGCCGGGATCGAAGCCCATGATATAGCGGCAGCGTACGTGTTCGCCGTCCATTCCGATCCATATGCCGTAACCGTACGCCGTATTTTCGTCTTCCGTAATCTGCGGCGACAACAGTTTTTGCGTCAACGATTTCGACAACAATTGATAACCGAGCAGCGCATTCCAGAACTTATCGAGATCGCCTGCCGTCGTGAAAGCTCCGCCATCCGGTCCGCCGACGACGGGCAGCGAGAAGATGTTCGTTTTCCAACCGTCTTCGCTATCGATATAGCCCAGTGCCGTTCGCTCCGGTAGTCGGTCCATGCGGAAGTAACCGGAATCGGTCATGCCGCAGCTTTTGAAAATGTGTGTCTCCACGTAATCCCGAAACTTTAGCCCCGATACGTTTTCCACGATCAGCCCAAGCAGAATATAGCCGGAATTGTTATAGGCAAACCGTTCGCCCGGCGCAAATTTCATCGGTTCTTCCGCAAACAAAGGCAGAAAATGCGACACTTCGGTCATTCCGTACGTCGGCCGCTCGCGCCACAGTTCCTCGAAATCGTCCATGACTTCTTCGTCGAAATAATCCGGTACGCCCGAGCTGTGCGTCAGCAGATGATGTACGGTGATGCTTGGATCGAAATTCGGAAAAGAAACGTCGGTGCATTCGCTCAGTTTCGTATCGAACGCAAGCTTCCCCTGCTCGACCAGTTGACAGATCGCCACCGCCGTAAAAATTTTGCAGCCTGACGCGATGCCGAAGCGGGTAGTTGTGCGATTGGCAACCTGTTCACTCCGATTGGCATGCCCGTACGCGGCTTCTGTGGAGGGATCCTCCGTGCCGCTGACTTTGATTACGCCGGAAAACGGCACGTCATATTCTTCGTTCTCGTTGTATGCACGAACGGCTTGCTCGATATTTTCGCTTGTCGAATTCATTGGTATACTCCCTCGCTTTCCGTAAAAAAACCGTCCGTCCTGTCCGTCAGCCCAACCCATATCTACATTTTACGGAACAGAAGACGAGAACAATGAACACTTCTTGCGGCATGACCAAGTTTCCCGACAGTTGATTTCCGCCCGTAAAGTATCGCGACAATCCATTGAGCCTGCGTTTAGCAGCAGAGATAATGGAGATAGGAGGCGAGCGATATGAACACACTGAACTTTTCCACCAATATCATCAGACTGAGACACCGTAAAAAGATTACCCAAGAGCAATTGGCCGAATTCATCGGAGTGACGAAAGCATCGGTATCCAAATGGGAAAACAAACAAAGCATGCCCGATATTTTGATCCTTCCGGTGCTGGCGGCCTTTTTCGACGTCACGATTGATGATCTGCTCGGATATGAACCGCAGTTGAGCAAGGAGCAGATTCAGAAGATTTATCGCGATCTGGCGGCCGATTTTGCGGAGCGTCCATTTGAAGAAGTGATGCGGCAGAGTCGGACGTTGATCAAAAAATACTACTCCTGCTATCCGTTTCTGTTCCACATGTGCACGCTCTGGATGAACCATTTCATGCTGGCCGACGGACAAGCTCGCCAACAGGAGATCCTGGCTGAACTCTCGGAGCTGGCCGGACGCATCGTTTCCGATTGCCGAGAAGTTCGTCTGGTCAACGATGCCGTCATTCTCAAAGCTTCGGTCGATATGCAGCTTGGCAAAATGTCGGAAGTGATCGAGACGCTGGAAGACGTGCTGAATCCGATACGACTGTCCAATCAAAGCGATTCGCTGTTGATTCAGGCTTATCGAATTGCCAACGAAGCCGAGAAAGCAAACAGTTTCACGCAAATCAGCATGTTCTCGCATTTGCTTTCGCTGATCGGCAGCGCCACGCAATATATAGGCATTCATAGCGCCGATCTCGCCGCGTGCGAAGAAACGATCCAGCGGTTGGATCAGATATTCGACGCGTATCGACTGGAAAGCCTGCATGCGAACACGGCGGCTTTGTTCCATTACCAAGCGGCGATCGTTTATGCGATGCACGGCAAAAATCAGGAAGCCGTCAAACGGCTGGGGCGCTATGCGTCGTGCGTCACGAATCTGTTTGAACAAGGAATCGTGCTGAAAGGCGACCGATATTTCGACGCGATCGAGCCTTGGTTTGAACGACTGGATCTGGGCGGCGGCGCTCCCCGGGACAAAAAAGTCATTCTGGACAGCGCGATGCAAATTTTTGCTCATCCGGCTTTTCAAGCGCTGCAAGGAACGGCGGGATACGAACGACTGAAAACTACATTATCGGAAAAGGGGCGAAGCTGATGAATCTCACGGAATTTCTTCCTTTTCTGATTCCTTTGATCGCGGCAGAGCTGATTTTATTCGGGATCACGCTCAGGCATATCCTCACGCGCCAGACGTATAAACGCGGCAACCGAACATTGTGGATTGTCGTGATTATTATCGGCATCAACTTTATCGGCCCTGTTCTGTATTTCTTATTAGGGAAGGAGGATGCCTGATGAGTCTGTTGACCCTTACTGGCGTGTCCAAGTCATTCGCCGGGCGTCAGGTCGTGAACGATCTCAGTTTCTCGGTTAACCCACAGACCATTTTCGGATTTATCGGACAAAACGGAGCAGGCAAAACAACGACGATGAAGATGATTCTGGGCTTGCTCGCGGTGGATGAAGGAGAAATCAAGGTCAACGGCGAGCCGGTTCGATTCGGACAGACGCCGACCAATCGCTACATCGGCTATTTGTCCGACGTTCCCGAATTTTACGGCTTTATGACTCCCGCGGAGTACCTGGCGTTATGCGGAAAAATAACCGGAATGACTGCGGCGACGTACAAGCGCAGAAGTTCCGAGCTGCTGGAACTGGTCGGCTTAAGCAAGGTCAATCAACGAATCCAGGGTTTTTCGCGCGGGATGAAGCAGCGTCTCGGCATCGCGCAAGCGCTGTTAAACGACCCCCTGCTCCTAATCTGCGACGAACCGACTTCCGCGCTCGATCCTGTGGGGCGAAAAGAAGTGTTGGAGCTGCTGCTGCTTGTGAAAAAACATACAACCGTAGTCTTTTCCACGCATATTCTGTCCGACGTGGAGCGGATATGCGATCAGATGGCTTTTCTGCATCAAGGACGGATCGTGCGCAGCGGTACGCTGCAACAAATCAAAGCTGCACATCACACTAACGGATTAAAGCTTGAGATTCTATTCGATTCGGAGAGTGATCGGGAGCGGTTCAAGACCCTTTTTCCCGATAGTCAAGCTTCAGCCCCGTGCAAAATCAGCCTGGACCGACAAACGGAGGCGGACATGCTGGATATTTTGCGAATATTGACGGAGCACCGACTGCCTGCACGGCGGATTGAACGGCTTGAGCCGAGTTTGGAAGATTTGTTTACGGAGATGGTACGCGAATGAGACAATTGACCGCTTTGATCGGCAAGGAAGGGTTGGAAGTCATTCGTACGGGGAAAGCGACGATTTTGCTGTTGGTATTCATCGTGTTCGGCATCCTCAATCCCGCTATTGCCAAGCTGACCCCCTGGATGTTCGCTTTGATGTCCGAGAGCATGGCAGGGATGGGCTTGTCCGCTTCGGAAATCCAAGTCAATGCGTTGACTTCATGGGCGCAGTTTTACAAAAATGCTCCGATTGTGCTGATCGTGTTCCTGCTGCTTTTTGCCGGCATCTTGACGCATGAACGCATTAAAGGAACGTTAATCAATCTGGTGGCAAAAGGGTTAAGCCGATGGGCAATCATTGCGGCGAAAGGGATTGTGCTTGTGGCTTGTTGGAGCGTGGGCTATTGGCTGTACTACGGGATCACGTATGGATACACGGCGTACTTTTGGGATAACGGCGCGGCTTCCCATCTGGTGTTCTCTGCCTTTTGCCTGTACATGACGGGGGTCTGGTTGATCTCGTTGATTCTTCCGATGTCCATTTTCTTCGGCAGCGGCTCTGCGGTCATGCTCGGCGTCGGAGGGCTGTTCGCAGTCGTCTATGTCATCGGTTTGCTTCCCGGAGCTGCGCCCTATCTGCCGACACAGCTGCTGGACGCTTCGACTCTAATACAGGGAGACGGCCGGTTATCCGAATATGCGGTCGCCATCGGGATTGCATTATTGTGGAGCGTATTGAATATTGGCATAGCTGCGCTGCTGTTCAAGCGTCAAGCCTTATAGGCCGCGGAAAAGGTGGATATGCACCTCCGCGGCTTTTTTTCGACTTAAACGCGCTTGGGCAGTAACGGTTCGGTAGTGTCTTGCAGACCTGCAAGGCCGAGCATCGTCAGTAAAATCTTTTGCACGCCGAGATGCGCATCCGTCGGATCGTAATACTCGTTCAGCGTATGCGCTCCGCCGAAATCTCCGCCGCCTCCGAGCGTGACTGCCGGAATGCCGAGGTGGATCGGGATATTGGAATCCGTGCTGCTTGCGCCTTCCAGTATCGGACGGAAACCCATAACAAGACCCGCAGCGGCAGCGGTTTGCACGATCTCGCTATCCGGCGATTGCGAACCGGCCGGACGATCGCCGACGCGCTCCAAAACAACGCTGATCGCTTCGTCCCTTCTCCAGCGCCGGTTTTCCGCTTCCGCCGCTTCGCGAATCAAGGTGAGCACTTTCGTTTCGAGGCTTTCCAGTTCGGCTTGCGACGTCGAGCGCATATCGATGACGGCTTCTGCCGTTTCCGCGATCGTATTGACGGAGGTCCCGCCACCGATCAAGCCCACGTTGAACGTCGTTTTCGGATCGCGAGGAACTTCGAGATCCGCAATTTTGGAGATCGCGCGACCCAACGCATGAATCGGGCTCGGCGTGCCGAAATTGCCGAAGCTGTGCCCGCCCGGTCCTTGGAAGGTAACTTTGTAGCGCTTGCTTCCCGCCCCCAGATACGTGATCCGATCCGGCGTGCCCGGCTCGATCGAGATAAAGCCGTCGATGTCGCTGCGATTGGCGAATAACGTTTTGACCCCGCGCAGATCGCCGAGCCCTTCTTCGCCGACAGTCGCTCCGATGATCAGGTCGCCGACCGTTTGCAGCTCGGCTTCGTTTAATGCACGCACAATCGTGAGCACGGATGCGAGCCCGCGGCCGTCGTCGGAAATGCCCGGCGCGTATACGCGGCTGCCTTCGCGGCGCGCTTTGACATGCGTGCCGCGCGGGAAAACGGTGTCGAGATGCGCGCAAACGACCAGCTTGGGACCGCTGCCGCTGCCCCGGCGAACGCCGAACACGTTGCCGACTTCGTCGGTCGTCACTTTTTCGATGCCCAGTTCAACCAGCTTGCGGGCGAACAGCTTGCCTTTTTCCGCTTCTTCAAAGGTCGGCGCTTCAACCTCGGTCAGTTCGATCTGCTCTTCGGTCGTATGGTCGTTGTCGGCTTTGAGAAAATCGAAAGCGCGACGGACCGCATCATGATGATTCAGCGTGTCGAGCGTCTCCGCAACTTGTTCGGAGATCGCTGTTTTTTGAGAACCGGGCATGGGGAATTCCTCCTCGTTGAGTGTGTGCATGGTGCGTGCGTCGGATGGCGCTGCGGACGAACTAGGTGGGGATTAGGGAAAAGATTAGAATGAGCGAATCAGCTTTTTTTCATCTTACATTCGGGTGCATAAAAATGCAAAATGACGCAATGGGTCAGTTTCGGTTCGCGACGCCCCAATTGCACATCGAATCCAATACGGGCATTAATGTTTTTCCTTTGTCCGTTAGCGCGTATTCGACCCGGGGCGGGACTTGGTTAAAAGATTTGCGGTTCACGATGCCGGAGCACTCCAGCTCTTTGAGTTGGCTGGTCAACATTTTATGCGTGATTCCGGTAATGTGCTGCTTCAACTCGCCGTATCGTTGGGTTTCTTGCCGAGCCAAGCGGTAAATGATCCTCATTTTCCACTTGCCGCCGATTAGCGACAGCGTGTACTCGAACGGATTATCCTCGGTGTATTTCGGGACGGCTTCTTCCGCGTAGTCCTGCATTCGCTTACTCTCCTTTTGGTGTGTATCCCACAAAAAAGTGCATACTATTCGATACGAAACTCAGTCTTTATAATCGATTGTACCGGACTCGCGAGCCGCTGGCAAAAGGAGGAAAACCTAATGTTGTTTGAACCGCTGTCTCTTGGAACGCTTCGTTTGAAAAACCGCATTATGATGGCGCCGATGGCGACCTCGTTTGCGCAAAACGACGGGCTGCCCCAGCCGGAGCATCTTATCCACTACGCTTCCCGCGCGTTGGGGCAAGCCGGGTTGATTATGTTGGAGTCGACCGCCGTATCGCCCGCAGGCCGGAGCGTATCCGATAACTTGGGCTTATGGAACGATGCACAAAAGGAAGGACTTCGCCGGATGAATGACACGCTGCATCGCCTCGGCTCCAAAACCGGGATTCAGCTTTGGCATTCGGGGAGGAAAAAGGAAAACGAAACGATGGGGGAAACGGTGTTGTCCGCTTCCGGACTGCCGTTCGAAAGAAGACCGAGGCAAGCCATGAATCGGGAGCAAATCGCCAATGTTGTAACGGAGTTTAAAGAAGCGGCGCAGCGGGCCAAGGAGGCCGACTTCGATGTGATTGAAATTCATGCCGCGCATGGTTTTCTGATCAACGAATTTTTATCCCCGATCACCAATCGACGAGAAGACGACTACGGCGGAGGACGCCGCAATCGCTACCGTTTGCTCGGCGAGATCATCGATGCAGTCAAGCAGGTATGGACAGGTCCGCTGTTTGTCCGCATTTCTGCCGAAGAGTACCATCCGGAAGGCAATCACGTCGAAGACCATGTGCAATACGCAAGATGGATGAAAGCTCAAGGCGTGAATCTGATCGATTGTAGCAGCGGCGGCGTATTGCCGGAAGCGCCTCCCGTCTATCCTGGTTACCAGGTGCCTTACGCCGAGCGTATTCGTCTGGCCGCGAACATGCCTACCGCAGCCGTCGGTCTCATCGAAACGGGTAAGCAAGCCGAGGAAATTTTGCGCAACGGGCGGGCCGACCTGATCGCGATCGGACGGCCTCTGCTGCGCAATCCGTTCTGGATCGCGGAAGCGGCACGCGATTTAAGAGCGGAGTTGGATGCTCCGCGTGTCTATCGAACCTATTGGAAACATAGGTAAGTAAAAAAGCACAGGCTGCCCGGCGTACTTGCGCAGGGAGGTCTGTGCTTTCGTTTACGGATGAAATTGTGCGTATAACCGATCATATTTCCGGTTTTTTTCATACAAATTAACGAAGCCCAGGATGACGCTGAACGCGACCAGCATCGCCGGAATGGCGATTCGAGCGCCTAAAGACAGTCCGCTCACCAATCCCGCCAAGTCAGTGCCGTTCACGACAAGCTGCCCGAAAATCACAATGAGCAGCAGCCAGATCAAGGACTTCAACGCTTCGGTCAGCACCACCAGCAACTTCGGCCAAGACTTTTTCCGTTCCCAACTTTTGAAAAAACGCTCTTCGTTTTTCTTGTCATTGATTAATAAAAAGCCGACCCGGATTCCGATCAAAGCGATCACCGTATAATAAATCGCCGGATATCCGATTTCGACGCGCAAAGGAATAAAAATCAAAATGGCCAATGCGCTAAAAGCCAGTACCGCGCGAGTCGTTTTGTTGTATTCCATCTTTTCGCTCCCCCTTTCCGCCCATGCATTAATTTCCATGTTAGCATAGGCCAAAGCGCGAGAAAACCGGTAATTCTCCCAATATGGGCCAACGATTAAGCTTACACCAAGCCTGCCGCTTGTTTTCCCGAAACGTTCTCACTTATAATAAACCATTAAAAAAGGAAAAAAGAGGTGGGTATTCATGACCAACGAACTTCTAGACGCGCTCAAGCTGCTCAAACAAAAACAATGGATCGACCTGACCCATACCTTCGGACCGGATTCCCCTCATTTTGCCGCATTCGCGCCTGCCGAGTTCGAAACGCTGTTCGATCATGACGACGGATTTTTCGCGCAGCGCTTCAGCTTTTCCGGACAATACGGAACGCATCTGGACGCCCCGATTCATTTCGTGCGCGACACGCGTTATCTGGATGAACTGGACTTGAAGGAACTTGTGCTTCCGCTGATCGTGATCGACAAGTCCGAGGAAGCTGCCGCCGATGCCGATTACTCATTGAGTGTGCAGGATATCGAAGAGTTCGAAACGCAGCACGGAACGATCGAAGCCGGCAGCTTCGTCGCGCTGCGCACCGACTGGAGCCAACGCTGGCCGAGTCAGGAACAGTTCGAAAACAAAGATGCGGACGGGAACAATCATGCTCCCGGCTGGTCGCTCGAAGCACTGAAATTCCTTTTTCATGAACGCAAGATCGCGGCTGTCGGTCATGAGACGTTCGATACCGATTCCGCGGCCGATTATACGAAAAACGGTGCGCTGATCGGCGAATATTATGTACTGGAGCAGGACGCGTATCAAGTGGAACTGTTGAAAAATCTACATCTGCTTCCGCCGAAAGGCGCCGTGATCTTCAATATCGTGCCCAAAGCGGAAAAAGCATCGGGATTCCCGGTACGCTCATTCGCGATCCTGCCTTAAAACTTCGTCGTTTATAATCAAAAAGCAGCTGCATCCCTGAAAAGGAGCCGCTGCTTTTGCTCTGTCCTGCCCAAAGCCTATTCTCCCGTATCAAAGCACAATGCCCATCATAAAACCGTCGTATCCTTTGATGCCTACCGTCTGCAAAGCTGTCGATTCGATCCGCTGATCTCCTTCCAACCGTTCGAAAAACTCGCGAATCCCCTGCACCCTCGCATCCGCGTTCGATTCCTCAATAACTTCGCCGCCACGCACCACATTGTCCGCCAAGATCACCGTTCCCGGCTTCGACAATCGAAGCGCCGCTTCCAGATAGACCGGGTTGCTGGGCTTATCCGCGTCGATGAAAATAAAATCAAAAGCTTCCGTACCTTCGTCCTCCAACTGCGCTAACTGCATGCGTGCATCCCCCACCCGAATCTCGACCTTTCCGTCAGGAATCGCCGCATTGCGCAGGTTGATCCGAGCCACTTCCGCATGCCTAGGGTCCAGTTCAAGTGTCGTCAGCTTGCCTTCTTGCGGTAAAGCTCTTGCGATCCAAATCGCGCTATATCCGCCCAGCGTCCCGATCTCCAGCACGCGCTTTGCGCGACTCATCCGAATAAGCAGATGCAGCAGTTTGCCTTGAAGCGGAGAAACATCGTAGTTTGGCAGCCCGGCGACTTCATTGGCAGATAAAGCTTCTTCCAGCGCAGAGTCAGGCATGAGCAGCTTTCGTTCCAGATAACGATCTACTTTGGCCCAGGTGTGCGAGCGGTCTTGCGATTGTACGTTTCTATTCATCAAAATCACGTTCCTTTCAAGAATGAATGTTTGTTGCACCTTCATTGTAGACGGAGAAAAGAAATAAATATAATATATCTTTATCCAAAAATCATATACAAAATGTATTAATCAACGGTCTGA
>Ga0308157_10009701_pt1 | contig 10603 bp, 10 predicted proteins | sample PhyBR1_FD_201035 | JGI IMG/M metagenome (GOLD analysis project Ga0308157, IMG submission 201035) | Phyllosphere microbial communities from UC Gill Tract Community Farm, Albany, California, United States - DLSLB.R1 | ecosystem: Host-associated > Plants > Phyllosphere > Unclassified | place: USA...
ATGCGCATCATCCGCGAGGTCGAGCCGTTCGATCGCGGCCGCTACGCCGGCCCCGTCGGATGGATCGACGGCAACGGCGACGGCGAGTGGGCCATCGCCCTGCGCTGCGCGCAGTTCGGTCCGGCAAGCGGGGAGCAGGCCGATCCGGATGAGGCGGCCGACGACATGCCGGAGGGCGCCGACTGGGCGATCGACCCGGCAGCGACCCGCTCGGTGACCGCGCACGCGGGCGGCGGCATCGTGCCGGGCAGCGCCCCGGAGTCCGAGCTCGACGAGACGCGGGTCAAGTTCCGCCCGATCGTCGACGCCCTGGCGTAGGTCGGGTGGCCCGGCCGCCGGGGGATCTCAGTTGTTGCGATGAATCCAGCCGATAAGCCGCAACGAGTGAGATGGCGATTCCCGGACGGGCGGGCACGCCGCGGAGATCTCAGTTGTTGCGGTGAACCCCGGCCGGCAGGCGCAACAAGTGAGATGTCGGTTCCCGGACGGGCGGGACGGGCCGGGGAGATCTCAGTTGTTGCGGCGAATCCCGGCCGGGAGGCGCAACAAGTGAGATGTCGGCCGCCGGATGGGCGGGACGGCCGGGGAGATCTCAGTTGTTGCGGTGAATCCGGCCTTTGAGCCGCAACAACTGAGATGTCGGCCGCCGGATGGGCGGGACGGGGCATCGGTATCGCAGTTGTTGCGGTGAAACCCGGCCGGCAGGCGCAACAAGTGAGATGTCGGCTCCCGGAGGGGCGGGCTCAGAGCGCGCGGGCGGCTTCCGTGAGCCAGTACGCGGTCGCCGACATCGCAGCCTCGGGCGATCCGGCGAGCTCCGTCAGGCTCACGGCGCTCGCGAACGCCGACGTGTCAGCGTCGGACGCGATGCGGCCGGCGACGACCGCGACCGGCACACCGGCCTCGGCGGCGAGGGCCGCGACGAGCGACGGCACCTTGCCTGCCGCTGACTGGCCGTCGAACGATCCCTCGCCCGTGATCACGAGGTCAGCCCCAGCGATCGCGTCGGCGAGACCGGTCAGCGCGGCGACCCGCTCAGCGCCCGGCACCAGCTCGGCGCCCCACGCCAGCAGCCCGTAGCCCGCGCCTCCTGCGGCGCCGGCGCCCGGCTCATCCGGATCAGCCTCGCGCGCGGCGGAGCGCTCGACGCCGGATGCCGACCGCACGCGCTCGACGAGGTTCGCCAGGCCCGTGTCGGCTCCGGCGACGTCGGTGAGTCCCTTCTGCGGGCCGAACACGGCCGCGGCGCCCGTCGCCCCGAGCAGCGGGCTCGTCACGTCGGTGAGCACCTCGACGCCGTGCTCGGGCAGCGAGCGAAGCGACTCGAAGCCGACCCGCGTGATGTCGGACAGCCCCTCGGCTCCCGGCGCGACGGTCATGTCGAAGTCATCGGTGAAGTGCGCCCCCAGCGCGGTCAGCAGGCCGACGCCGCCGTCGGTCGACGCGCTCGACCCGATGCCGAGCACGAGCTTGGAGACCCCGTGGTCGAGCGCCTTCGCGATGGCCTGGCCGAATCCGAGCGTCGACGACTGCAGGGGGCGCAGGTTGCCCCCGAGGAGCTCGATCCCGGATGTCGACCCCAGCTCGACGACGCCGGTGCCGTGCGCCGCGTCGTCGCTCGGCGGCAGCCACAGCCACTCGGCGTCGACGGGGAATCCGGCTGGGCCCGTCACCCGCACCGGCGTGCGCCTGGCCCCGGGGACGGCCTCCGCGACGGCCGCGAGCGTGCCCTCTCCCCCGTCGGCCATCGGCATCCGGATCACCTCGACGCCCTCGCCCAGCCCCGCGGCGAGCGCGTCGACGACGTCGGCGGCCGTCGCCGTGCCCTTGAAGCTGTCCGGTGCGATCACGATGCGGCGGGGAGACGTCATGGCGTCCATTCTCGCGCACCGACGAGGGCGCCGCGGCCAGTCGGCCAAGAGCGATCACGGCGCCGCAGGGCGCACCGGCGGCGAGCGCCGCAGCGATTCCCCGGGGTGCGCGACCATCGGCCGCGTCACGACGGCGGCACGCCCGCAGCGCATCCCCGCCCCGGCGCAGAACCGGCACCCCGGCTCCGCGTCGGCGCCCCGCGACGCGCGCCGCCATCGGCCGCAGCGGCCGAGCGCCGCCCACGCCGCGTCAGCGCGGAAGCGGGACCTCGACGATGTGCGGCCCGGCCGGCGGATCGGCGAGCGCCGCGTCGAGGGCCTCGGCCGTGTCGGCACGGGTGTACGCCCATCCGTACGCCGTGGCGATGCTCTCGATCGCCACGCTCTGCGGGGTGTACTGCACGCGTTCCATCGCTGCGGCGCCCGCCGTCTGCGCGACCTCGAGCCCGTCGAAGATCGTGCCGCCGCCGTCGTTGCCCACCACGACCTGCACGCGGGGAACGCGCTCGCCCGCCGGCAGCAGCAGCGCCCCGACGTCGTGCAGGAACGTCAGGTCTCCGAGCAGCACGCGCGTTGTACCGCCGCCGTCTCGCTCCCCCTCGCTCGCCAGCGCGATGCCGATGCCCGTGGCGATCGTGCCGTCGATCCCGGCGAGGCCGCGGTTCGCGTGCACCCGGACGGCGCGCGGCGGCAGGACGTCGTCGGCGACCCGGACGAGCCGGCTCGACCCGAACAGCAGCCTGTCTTCAGGCCCAGAGGCGCGCCAGACCGCGGCGACGAGCGCCTCTCGCGCGCTCGGCCGCTCGCTCACCCCGCCGGCCTCGGCCGACCAGCGATCCCAGGCCGCGCGCCAGGCATCGTCCGGCTCGCCGACGCCCGCGGCACCCGCCCCATCGCGGACGAGCACGGCATCCGCCTGCTCCGTGCCGCCGTTCAGGTTCAGCGCCTCGCCGCCGCGGCGCACCGCGACGATCCGGATGTCGGGGCGCGAGAGCAGCGCGGTCTCCTCGCGGTTCAGCGTGGGGTGGCCGAACACGACGACGCGCTCGATGCGCCCGCCGAGCGACGGCTCGCGCAGCGCGCCCCGGTACGCGGCGACCGCGTCGGGCGTCGTGCGCGCACCGCTGATCACCTCGGCCAACAGCGGCCATCCGCCGGCCCGCGCAGCCACGACGGCCGCCTCGCCTGCATCCGCTCCGGCGAGCACGACCGTCCGAGGGCCGCGGTCGAGCACCGTCGCCGGGTGCGGCTCGGCGGTCACCGGCTCAACGGGCGGAACGGCGGCGCCGAACCCCTCTGGCAGCTCGCCGGCGAGCGGCTCGCGGAACGGGAGGTTCAGGTGCGCCGGCCCGGGAGCGGAAGCACCGCCCCGCCCCGTCGACGCGTCGAACGCCCGCGCCGCGAGGCCGGCGAACTCCGCGTGCTCGCCCCGGCTCCCCTCCGGAACGGGCGCGTCGACGGCGAGGCGCGTCGCCCCGCCGTAGATGCCGACCTGGTCGGTGGTCTGGTTGGCCCCGACTCCGCGGAGCTCGGGCGGCCGGTCGGCCGTCAGCAGCAGCAGCGGGACGCCGGCGTGATGCGCCTCGAGCACGGCGGGCAGATAGTTCGCGACGGCGGTTCCCGAGGTGCACACGAGCGCCGCTGGCACACCCGATTCGCGCCCGATGCCGAGCGCCGTGAAGCCGGCGGCTCGCTCGTCGATCCGCACGTGCATCCGGATGCTGCCGGCGCGCTCGAGCGCATCGGCGGCGAGCGCGAGCGCCTGCGATCGCGAGCCTGGGCTCACCACCACGTGCCGCACGCCGAGACCGACGAGGGCCTCGAGCACGGCGCACGCCGCGTCGGTCGCCGGCGAGCGGCGCACGCCGGCGGAAGCCGGTTCGTCAGCCACGCGCGTCGGGCAGCCCGGGGGTGCCGTCGCCGTTGCCGCCCTGCTTGCGATCGGAATCGTCCGGCACGTCCTCATCGTCGAGCCTGCGCAGCTCCTCCTCGAGGCGGCGGATGCGCTCGTCGGCGGCCGACTCGTGCACGCCGCGCAGGAAGTCGGGGTCGTCGTCGGGCCGATCGGGCACGACGAACGACGACGCGGATCCGCGCGTGCGGCCGATGGCGAACCACAGGATGCCGCCGATGACCGGCACGAGCGTGATGATGATCCAGAACGGCTTCGAGACCCCGCGATGGCGCGTCGGCGGCTGCACAGCGCAGTCGATGACGCTGAACACCGTGAACACCACGGCGGCGATCACGCCGATGAACACGAGACGAGGCATGGTCCCAGCCTACGACGACGCCCCTGAGGCGCGGCCGTACGGGGGCGCCTGCGCCCCGGTCGTCACGCGATCGTTGTCCCGGACGGCGATGGCCGCCGCCGCTAGCCGTCGAGCCGCGGGAACGGCGACGGGTCGGGCTCGTGGGAGGCCTCGACCGTCTCCGCCGAGTCGTCGCGACCGGTGAGCCTGGCCACCGCCGCCTCGAACTGGCGGGAGAGGGCGTCGGCCGCCGCCTCGCCGTCGCCCGCCGAGATGGCGTCGATCAGCTCGCGGTACGTCGGCGACACCGCGCGCACCACCTGGTAGCCGCCGGCGGCGCTCATGCTGGCGATGCGCGTCTCCGCCAGCAGCGTGTCGATGCGCGCCGTCAGCCGAGGGCTGCCGAGCAGGCGGACCAGCTCGCGGTGGAAGGAGATGTCGGCGTCGCCGATGGGCATCGCCGCGTCGCCCTCGCTCACGGCGGTGAGCCGCGCGAGGCATGCCTCGAGCTCGGCGGTCTGCACGCGCTCCGGCCGCTGCGCCAGCCTCCTGGCCGCGTGCCCCTCGAGGGCCAGGCGCGACTCGTAGAGGTCGGGCACCTCATCCGGCCCGATGTGCCGCACGCGCATCCCGCGCCCCGGCAGCGAGACGAGCAGCCCCTCCTGCACCAGCCGCTGGGCGGCCTCGCGCAGCGGGCCGCGACTGACGCCGAGCTGCGCCGCGATCTCGACCTCACCGATCGGGCCGCCGACGGGCAGGTCGCCGGCGAGGATCGCCTTGCGCAGCTCGACGACCACGAGGTGGACGGTGGAGAGACGTTCGAGGGCGACGACCGCGCGATGGGTCCCCGTCGCGGGCGACTTGGGCATGTCGCCTCTCCTCTCGGACAGCAGTTCTCGCATGCGTCAATTCTGACACCGACCCTAGTGTGTCTGATTGTCTACAAGAAGACAATCGTATTGATTTGAGATTGACACTGTGACATTCTGGGGCCGTCCCGAATCGACGCGCGCACGGTGCCGTGTCGGCCGATCTGGAGAGGAATCACCATGAACCGACGCAACATCACCGCACTCGCTGCGGGCGCGGTCGGCACGCTCGCCGTCGCCCTCGCGGGCTGCTCGTCGGGCGGCGGAGCCGGCGAGGAGGCCGGCAGCACGCTCGAGCGGCTGCAGGAGGAGGGCACGATCACCCTCGCGATCAACGGAGAGCAGCCCTACTCGTGGGTCGGAGACGACGGCGAGCCCACGGGCGGCACGATCGCGATCCACAAGCAGATCTTCAAGAACCTCGGCATCGACAACGTCGAGGTGGAGCAGGTCGAGTGGGACAACCTCATCCCCGGCCTCAACGCCGGCCGCTGGGACGCCGTCAGCGCCGGCATGTCGATCCTGCCCGAGCGCTGCGAGCAGGCCGCGTTCAGCGACCCCGAGATCATGTACACCACGACGCTCGCCGTCCCCAAGGGCAACCCGAACGGGCTGACCGACCTCGACTCGGTCATGGAATCGGGCGGCGACATCACGCTGGCCGTGCAGACCGGCGCGATCGAGGAGGGCTACATCGACCAGCTCGGCGGCTACAGCAGCGTCGTCCCGGTCGACAGCGCCGCCAACGGCCTCGAGACCGTCGCCTCCGGCCGCGCCGATGCGTTCGCCCTGACCGCCGTGTCGCTGAACTGGATGACCGAGGGCTCGGACGAGCTCGAGACCACCGAGGCGTTCGTCCAGGAGATCGACGGGGTGAAGCAGTACGGCGCCGGCGCGACCGTGTTCCGCCCGGCCGACACCGACCTGATCGAGGCCTACAACGAGGAGCTCGCGAAGATCACGGGCGACGAGGAGACCTACCTCGGTCTCGTCGAGGACTTCGGCTTCACCGCCGAGAACCTGCCGCCCGAGAACGTCACGACCGAGAAGCTCTGCGCGGGCGACCTCGAGGACCTGCAGGACGAAGGGTCTGACGGCGACTCGTGAGCGATAACCTCGACGCGCTCTCCCGGGCGCTGCCCCGCCTGCTCGACGGTCTTCTGATCACCCTCGAGCTGAGCGCGGGCGGCGCCCTGCTGGCGTTCGTCGTCGCCGTGGGACTCGGTCTGATGGCGCGCCTCGACAACATCCTGCTGCGCGGCATCGCCCGCACGGTGATCGAGTTCTTCCGCGGCACGTCGCTGCTGGTGCAGCTGTTCTTCCTGTTCTTCGTGCTGCCGCTGCCGCCGATGAACATCGAGCTCCCCGCGGTCGTCGTCGGCGTGCTCGGTCTCGGCCTGAACTACGGCGCGTACGGCGCCGAGGTGGTCCGAGGGTCGATCAACGCCGTGCCCGCGGGCCAGTGGGAGGCCGCGACCGCCCTGTCCCTGTCGCCGGCGCAGCGCCTGCGGCGCGTCATCTTCCCCCAGGCGTGGGCGCTGATGATCCCGTCGCTGAACAACCTGCTGATCCAGCTCATCAAGGGCACAGCCGTCGTGTACCTGATCACGATCGTCGACCTGACGGCCGTGTTCAACGACCTGCGCCAGGAGACCCGTGACGTGTTCTTCACCTACTCGCTTGCGCTCGTGGTCTACTTCGCGATCGCCTATGCCTTCTCCGGCCTGATGACCCTGCTCGAGCGGCGCGCCAAGCACCGCCTCGGCCAGTCCGGCCGCGCCGTCGGCGCACGGGGGGCGATCGCATGATCGACAACTCCCCGTGGAACTGGGACCACGTCTGGGCCGCACTTCCCGACATGCTCCGCACCTTCGTGACCGTCACCCTGCTGGTCACGATCATCGGCAGCGTGATCGCCGCGGTCCTCGGCCTGCTCCTGGAGCTGCTGCGACGCAGCGTTCCCCGACCGGTCGCCGGCGTGCTCACGTTCGTCATGAACTTCATCCGGATGACTCCGCTGGTCGTGCAGCTGCTGTTCATCTACTTCGCCTTCACCAGCATCGATCCCCTGATCATCGGCATCGTCGTGTTCGGCGTGCACTACGCGACCTTCATGGCCGAGGTGTACCGCGCGGGCATCGACTCGGTGCCGCCGGGCCAGTGGGAGGCGAGCACGGCGCTGTCGATGTCGCCCGGGCGAACCTGGGCCGCCGTGATCGTGCCGCAGGCCGTTCGCGCCACGGCACCGGCGCTCGGCAACTACGTCATCTCGATGTTCAAGGAGACGCCGTTCCTCGCGACGATCGCCGTGATCGACATGCTGGGCGCCGCCCAGGCGTACGGCGGCTCGCACTTCCGCTACATCGAGGTCATCACGGTGGCCGGTGTGCTGTTCCTCATCGCCAGCTACCCCACCTCACTGCTCGTGAACCGATTGGAGAAGCGCCTTGCCTTCGCCTGAATCCACCCACACCGGTGCCATCCGGCTCGACGACGGGCACGTTCCCGCCATCCGGTTCGACCGCGTCACGAAGCGCTTCGGCGACCACACCGTGCTCGACGGGCTCGACTTCGTGGTGCGCAAGGGCGACCGCGTGACCCTCATCGGCCCATCCGGATCGGGCAAGACGACGATCCTGCGGCTCGTCATGACGCTCGAGGAGCTGAGCGACGGCTACATCTTCGTCGACGGCCAGCCGCTCACGCACGAGCTGCGCGGCGGCAAGCGCGTGGCGCTGAAGGAGGAGCACCGCAACGAGATGCGCAAGCGCATCGGCATGGTGTTCCAGCAGTTCAACCTGTTCCCGAACATGACCGTGCTCGAGAACATCATCGAGGCGCCGGTGCACGTGCTGCATCAGTCGAAGGCGGAGGCCACGCGGCGGGCGCACGAGCTGCTCGAGCAGGTGGGCCTGCCCGACAAGGCGGACGCCCACCCGTCGTCGCTCTCGGGCGGCCAGCAGCAGCGCGTCGCGATCGCGCGCGCCCTCGCCATGGAGCCCGAGATCCTGCTGCTCGACGAGGTCACGAGCGCGCTCGACCCCGAGGTCGTCGGCGAAGTGCTGAACATCCTCCGCGACGTCGCGAAGAACACCGACGTGACGATGCTGATCGTGACGCACGAGATGCAGTTCGCCCGCGACGTGTCGAACCGCGTGCTGATGTTCGACGGCGGCCGCATCGTCGAGGAGGGCGCGCCAGACGACATCTTCACGGCGCCGCAGGAGCCGCGCACGAAGGAGTTCCTCTCAGCCGTGCTCTGATCGAGTCCGGCTCGCGACTTCGAGTGCCGTTCTGCTCGAATGCACCCGCATTCGAGCAGAACGGCACTCAAGGTTTCCGGATGAAGGGGCGGATGAAGCGCACAGGCGCGGTTCGTACGATGGGGGCGTGAAGTTCGCCCTCTACGCCGTCGCTCGAATCGCCTTCTTCGTGGTGCCGCTGGGCATCATGATGCTCTTCCCGGTGTTCCAGCAGCTGTGGTGGCTCGCCGTGGTCTTCGCGGCGCTGATCGGGCTGAGTCTGTCGATCCTCGTCCTCCGCAAGCCCCTCGACGACGTCACGAGCGGCATGGCCGCCCGTCGCGAGGCGCGGATCGAGCGCACCCGCGGCGAGCGGGAGCGCGCAGAGGAGGACGCGGCAGAGGACGCGGCGAACGACGCGGCTCGCGCTTCGGAGTGACCGCATACGCGGCGCACACGCCCCGCAGAGCACCTCTTCACTAGACTTGCCGCTCGTGACGAAGAAGAACCAGCGATACGTCAGCGGCAACCCGGCCAAGCGCGGCAGCGCTGCCACGCCAGCGCCCCGTCCGGTGACGTTCGGCGACTGGGTCGGGGCGGCAAGGCTGCGCACCCTCCCCCTCGCCGTCGCCCCCGTGCTCATCGGCACGGGCGCCGCCGTCCGCGACGACGTCGACCACCGCTTCCACTGGGTGATCGCGCTGGCGTGCCTGATCGTCGCCGTCGCGCTGCAGATCGGCGTGAACTTCGCCAACGACTACTCAGACGGCATCCGCGGCACCGACGACCAGCGCATCGGCCCCGCCCGCCTCACGGCCAGCGGTCGCGTCTCGCCGCGCGCTGTGCTGACCGCCGCGCTGATCTTCTTCGCGATCGCGGCCGTCGCCGGGCTCGCGATCACCATCCGGACGCAGCAGTGGTGGCTGATCGCCGTCGGCCTCGTGTGCATCGTCGCCGCGTGGTTCTACACCGGAGGCAAGCGTCCCTACGGCTACAACGCGCTCGGCGAGGTGTTCGTCTTCGTGTTCTTCGGGCTCGTCGCGACCCTCGGAACGACGTGGGTGCAGTCGCAGAGCCTGCCGCAGGAGGCCTGGTTCGGCGCGATCGGCGCCGGATCGCTCGCCTGCGCCGTGCTGCTGGCGAACAACCTGCGCGACATCGACCAGGACCGCCTCGTCGGCAAGCGCACGCTCACGGTGCTGATCGGGCGCCTCGGCACGAAGCTCCTCTACACGCTCTTCCTGCTCGTGGCGCTCGCGGTCGTCGTCTTCGTCGCCTTCGTGGCGTACCCCATCGCCTGGCTCGCACTGCTGGCGCTGCTCGCGCTCGGCCCTGCGCTGATCATCGTGTGGTCGCATCGCGCTCCCGGCGAGCTCGTGCCCGCCCTCGCGCTCACCTCGATCGGCGCGCTCGGCTACGCCGCGATCCTCGCGGTCGCGTACGTCATCTGACGCGCTCGGTCAGCGCCCGCCTGTCGGGCTTGCCGCTCGCCAGCCGAGGGACCGCATCGACCCGGACGACCCTGGTCGGCCGTGCCGGCTTCCCCGCCTCGCGCTCGACGGCGGCGCGCGCCGCCTCGAGGAGCCGCTGCGCGGCATCCGGATCGTCGGCCGCGACCACGAGCACCGGCGTCTGACCCCAGCGCTCGTGCGGGGCGGCGACGACCACCGCGTCCTCCAGACCGTCGAGCTCGCGCACGATGCGCTCGACCCGATCGAGCGAGACGTTCACCCCGCCCGAGACGATCACGCTGTCGATGCGGCCGGTCACGGAGAGAACGCCGTCGTCGATCGTTCCGGCGTCGCCCGTGCGGTACCACCTGACGCCCTCGCCGTCCGTCGCGAAGGCCGCGGCGGTCCTCTCGGGGTCGCCGAGGTAGCCGTCGGCGAGCGAGGGGCCCGAGATCAGCACCTCGCCGTCAGAGACGTCGATCTGGGTGTCGCCGAGCGGAACGCCGTCGTAGACGCACCCGCCGCTGGTCTCGGTCGATCCGTACGTCCGCACGATCGTCGCGCCCGCCGCGGCCGCCCGTTCGCGCAGCCGCACGGGCAGCGCCTGTCCGCCGACCAGAATGGTGTCGAACGAGGCGAGCGCGCGCCGCACCTCGGCCGATTCGGCCGCCGCATCGACGAGGGTCTGCAGCTGCGCCGGCACGAGCGAGGTGAACGTCGGCACGCGCTCCCCCGCCTCGAACGAACGCATGCCGCTTGCGGCATGGACGAACGACGCGGGCGTGAACCTGCCCGAGAGAACGGCGGGATCCCGGCCCTCCACGAGGGAACGAACCATCACCTGCACGCCGGCGATGTAGCCTCCGGCGAGCGGAAGCAGCCACTGACCCGATCCGATGCGCGCCGCCGTGGCCATGG
>Ga0308157_10009702_pt1 | contig 10601 bp, 9 predicted proteins | sample PhyBR1_FD_201035 | JGI IMG/M metagenome (GOLD analysis project Ga0308157, IMG submission 201035) | Phyllosphere microbial communities from UC Gill Tract Community Farm, Albany, California, United States - DLSLB.R1 | ecosystem: Host-associated > Plants > Phyllosphere > Unclassified | place: USA...
CCCCAAATCAAGAGATAATGCATAGTATATTGCTGCATACCCCCCCATAGATCCACCGACGGCATATACATGCTCAGACTTCAATGAATATACGCCTATAAAGTCCCTAATTATTCTAAAATACACTCCATACTTTGGATCATCCTCTGAACCTAGGTAATATCTGTAAGTGTCATCTTTGAAAAAAATGAATGCTTCCTCCCCATCCCACACCTCTTTAGGATCCCAGTATCGACTATATCTATCATATCGATCCTTACCCATTGAGCTAAAATTAACAATTAGCCTCTTGGGGTTCTTTGCGGGATAATAGATAAAATAACACCCATCAACAACATGGGAGTATTTTTCTCTAACATATTTGCTATTCCATAAATCATCACCTCTTGAAGATGATTCCAAATAATATCTATTCCAAATTTTTTTTAGGGCATCACTCTTTGGAACAAAATTCAAGCCAGAGTTAAAAAACTCCTCTTGATTTTTTTCAAAAAAAACCCTAACCGAACTCTCTAATTCATCAATCTTGTACTCTCTAGGACACTCAAATCCCAGCTTCTTTAAGAGCTCAAAAAATTTATCTATAAACTCTGCAGTATTCATATTAAATCCAAAGCTGTTATATTTTCTACACTCCTATATGGAAGATATGAGCGCAAAAATGACCCCTTAGAGCAAATATATAGATTACGTGCCTCAGATCTGAATATTTCACCTGCTTTTGCAATATTCATTATCTGGACGCTTGTAAATGAATCCTCGAGTTGCACCGAATCCTCTTTATAAAATCTAGGATTTTCCCCACCATATCGAAGATCGACGCCTAACAGATATACATCCTGAAATCCAAGATGATAAGCAATTTGAATAGCCAACATTGTGGTTGTACAACCATAATAATAACCAACCGCGAGATTTTTAGAAAAACCATCACGATACAAATGAGGCACATAGAATGTACCACTTCGTAGTCTTGGCTCGTCAATCTCTTTTAAATCAGCTCGGATAAAGCGCTTGGTTTTTTCAGATAAGCAGTCTGTCGCAAACTTTCTCTTTTCTGGATGACTTAAGAACCTAGCATCAGAAACACAATAAAAGTCTTGAGAAAAGCCCCACTTTTCCTCTAACAAAGTAGATGCATTTATCCCTATAGAATATTCTTCTTTAAGAAAAGAAAGATTCTCATCTTTAATAGATGGACCATTCCCAAGGATAAAAACTCTCTCACCCTTGTATTTATTTCTCAAGATAGATTTTTTTTCAAATAACATCTTTGTATATATCAATATATATTTGAATTAATTTCTGCGGCATCAAATAATTAGAAAAATATTCGAAAGACGCCCTCTTAATATCGTTTACCCTTTGCGTGTCATTTGCAAGATCATTTAATATATCAAATATATTGTTTCCATCTGCATAGACGAACGGGGGCATTTTATTATTAGCATATCTAGCCAGCATGGCTTTAGAAAAATAATCTGCTTTGTTAATTACCACATTCCCCGCACACAGGCCCTCCAAAGATACTTGATGAAATGCCCCTGTCGCAATCTCGTCGATTGATGCATGACAAGATTTTCGCACCTCCATCAACAATGATGGATGAAGAGGTTTCTCAGGGGTTATCACATCTATTTTTTTATTCTTTTTAAGACTAGAAACCGCATTATCTAATGACTCCGAATATTTACTATTCCAACGACCGCCTCTTTTGTGCGATGGAGAGTACATAACACGAAATCTCTCTCTATCACTTTTATGAGAAAGACTTGGTACCGACAAGACAATATTAGGAACAGGAATAAATTTCGGATAGTGTCTTGGTTGATACTGTGATACAGCTAACAATTTATCAAATGGAAGACCAAAATGATCTTGACGCTCAATATATAAAGGCCCCTCTCTCAGGGGAGAATGCACATGATAAACAAACCTCGCAGAACTGCTATTTCTTTTGATGCAATTAATTAAATCTAATGAAATAGAATTATGAACATGAATAATATCACTAGTGGATATTTTCTCTAAGATCAAACCTTCAAGCAGGGCATCTCCGGAATTAAATCTCAAAGAATCATCAACAAATTTTCCTGCTAACCCCCCATTTTGGGGATAGTCATTTTCATATATAGAAATAGCGTCGTATCCAGCCATTCTCTGTGCCGCAGCAATTTTTGCAGGAGCACCCACTAATGGAGTAGAGGCAACATGAACAATCTTAATGGACATAGAAGATAAATCCGTCTTTTAAAGCGTACTTAAACAAAGAAGCAGCGTTGCCACCACGCTCAATTCTCTCACAGATCGTTCTATATCTCATATATACAGACTCAGAAATCAAAAGCTGATCAATTTTTGAAGAAAAACTAACCACATAATCCTCAAAACTATCGCTGGTTAAATTTTGCGTAAAATCATGATTTTTCAGCTTTACAACCCCTTGATACCTTTGAATATCGTACTCAATAAGCTCAGGTTGATAATCCGCATTAATTACAGGCAATAAAAGATCAATTTTCTTTGGTCCAATTTCTTGCACAATCTTTCTCAAATATGCAGGAATCTGCACATATGAATTAATGGAATTAGAGCGCCTGGAATTATCAAATATAAAGTCTATATATTCAAAGGAATCGAATACCAAAAATGCATCAGTATACTCACAAATAGCTTCAATATTCTCTTTTTCCACGGCAAAATTACGCAGAAACAAGCTAACTATTAATATACTTTCATTACACTGCCTGAGCACTTCCAAAGTAACGGGATCAGGGTTTATAAGAATCGCAAAGTTAATTTTCGAAATTTTCTCCTTATTACTCAGATCAATCTTGTTAATCAGATCAAAGGCAGTAATTTTAATATTGTTATCATACTTAATGAAGTTCAATCTATCATTTTTGAAGGGAGAAAAGTCCTGATACTCATTCAATTTACGACCGAGTATCTCCGCATAGTCTTTATGATTGTCTGGAAAAAATATGCACGTAACCCACTCCTTACTCTTAGTAATTGGGTCAGCCAATGAAATTTTCTTATCATCCCCCAGATATCCAAGAAAATTTTTAAAGATAGCTTTATCTACTATCTTTAATGTAGTAGATTTTTCATTCTTTGGAGGCTCTGCCCCTACTACAGCATGCCCTTTGGACTTAGTCGAAGCATTTGAAATATCCGGTTTCTTTGAAAAGTCATTTCTATTAAGTTCAGTAGGAAATCTTTTTTTATACATATCTTTAAAAAAAAGATATGGATTATTCAATAGCTTTTTTACTTTCCTATTCCTAATTATTTTCTTGTCACTCATGTAATACCCTTCCTTACCATCATATAAGGTATTGAAATTATAAATGTACTCATTTTTTATCGGCATTGAATTATAATAATTGCCGAAATTTTTTTCAGACAAAATAAGAACAACTGCATCCGAAAAATACTTATTTAAATTAAGCAGAAGATCATCTATATTCGATGGCTTTCTGTAATTTATGACAGCATTGTAGGCAACCCGAGAAAATTCCTCAAAATCCCAAGGAGATGCATAGTTGATCCAATCCTGATCCGCATAATCTTTAATACCGATATGAGACCAAGTCACAACTTTGCAACCGGCAGCCAACGCCTCTAATGCGACTTGCGATGCCGTCTCGAAGAGACTTGGAATAACAACTACTTTTGATCTTCGATATATAGAGTGCTTCTCACCATCATTATTTATAGTGATGCATGCATGAGTTCTTCGTACTGAATCAGTATTATGTGACGCTATTACACAATTTAAATTTTTGAATTTATTAAAGATAGAGTCAACATAAAAAATTCCCTTTAAAATTTGCCATCTACCAATAAATAAAATATCTATATCTCTTGTATTTTTGTGATCGAAATGACTATTCGTATTAGAGATATTTACAGAATTTGGATAAACTATAGCTGAAATTTTACTGTCATAAAGAAACTCACTTGACCTAAGCGCCGCGACTGATGGTGCACTAACAACAAAAGATCTTTTAATTTCAAAAATCTCTTTTTTACAATTATTTTTATTTAAAGGTAGTTTCTGTATCAGCTTCCCAAACTCTCTCGATCCATGAAGTCTGATATGCACCTTATATCGATCCGATATTAATTCAGTGGCATATAGCGTTTCGGGACTTTCGATATAAACCGAAGATGGATCGAAATTTTCCACATACTCTTTAAACCTGACTCTGAAATCTCGAATATCCTCATCTTCATTAATAGAGAAGACCTCAGGTAAATAATCAAAATCAGGAAAATTTAGTATTGAATTTTTAATATATGCAGATACACCACTCGTTTCTTTACAAAAAGGATCTACGAAGATGTACCTTTTTTTCATAAGCCAAGGACCACCTTCGCACTGATAGCTATTTGGTACATGATTTGAGTCATATCCTTCCAGAATTGGCGCTTTTTCTCATCCACCCGAGGCAATACAAGAATCTGATCACCAGCCTTGATAGAGGCATCAGAAAACAGCTTGCTTGTATCAACCTGCTGGAAAGCACCATCGCGATGTGCAACTACTACGCGAGCATTGTCGGCAGACTGTGTAAAGCCACCAGCACGATCAATATATTCCTTGAGGCTCAACGAGCCATCGAATGCCACGGCATTGGGGAAGAGAACTTCACCACTGACCAGGACAAGGCCGTCCTTGCGCGGTATGCGAATGACGTCGCCGTTTTCCAACAACATATTGTCGCGCTGCGCCGCCTGCGCAATCTGCACCTGGCCTGTGGGCTCGACCTTCTTGGCGCGCTCCACCCACTGCAAGGTCAGGTTTGCCTCTTCCTGGCGCAGACGGGCTTCGTCGACACTGCCACTGCGCGCCGTGAGCAAAGCTGTTTCCAGGCTGCGCAAGCTGGTGGCCAGCATTTCCTTCTGGCGATCCTTGACGCTCTGGCGGAAGAGCTGAATGCTTTCAGGCTCGGCATCTGCCGAGGTCTGAATGCCCTGCATCAAAGCCCCCAGGCGGGTGCCATACGGCAGCACATATTCCTGTGAATTCATATGCTCACCTTCGACCCGCACGGTAATGGTGCCTGGCTTCTTGTCCGCCGTGAATTCCAGCTCATCGCCGTTTTGCAGCACCAAAGCATTGGCTTCCTGCAGCGGGTAGTACTCCGTGTTCTTCACGGTTCCGGTATTGCGTGCAATACGCACATGGGTTGCCTGAGCCTGCGGCTTGGCCAGTTGCATCAACTCAGCCACTGTTTCGGAGCCACGGGAAAACTCAAAGCGCTTGGCATTGTTTACAAGACCCGAAACGCGCACCCGGTTGGCAATGGGGGGCACAAAGATCACATCCCCATCATTAAGCTGCAGCAGCGGCAACTGGCCTTTGAGCAGAAAGTCATAGAGATTGAAGGTGGCTCGCACGGAGGCTCCGCGCTTGACCTGCACGGTCAGAAAGCTGCCCCGCTCCGGGTCAATGCCGCCCGCCTGGTCCAGATAGTTGAGCAGGCTGTCCATGCTGGTGCCGTTGTACAGGCCCGGACGCATGACATTGCCGCCCACAAAAATGCGCACCGGCTGGGCGGCGGCCAGGCTGGCATAGCTGTAAACATTGGCGCGGAACACCCGGCGCACGGCGGCTTCCACCTGTTGCTGCAGATTCTTGTTGGCAATGCCCAGCACCTTGATCGGCCCGACCTGGGGCAGAAAGATATTGCCTTGCGGGTCAACAGCGGCCACGCTGTCAAAGGTAAAGCCTCCCCACAACCTCAAATGAATGCGGTCGCCGACGGCTACCAGATAGTCGGGGTTGAACTGGGTTGCCCCTGCACGTGCAAAGTTGCCGGTGAACAGGTTTGCGCCAAAGACATCGCTATTGAGATTGGCCGTGTAATCAGCGGTCTGTGGGGCTTGCGGCAACACAGGGGACTGCATGGGAACGGCAGCACCAGAGCGGCTGGCGGAAGCTTCGTTGGAAGCACCACCAGAAGGAACCAGTCCCAGCGCCTGATTGATCTGAAAAGGATCCATACTGGATGCCGAGGCATCCTGGCTGGAACCGGCTTGAAAGATCTGAGCCTGGGCCGGTGCCAGACCGGTCAGCAGCACCGCGACTGCCGAACTGATACAGGTATGCGCGATAAAACGTTGCATGATAAAACTCGAAAAATTCAGAACAATCAGTCGCGGTGGTCGCGCACGATGGATACCAGCAATTGCACCAGCCCGGCCAACAACAGCGCACCCAGAATAAAGGTGGCGATGTTATAGAGGCGACGGGGGCGCAGAGGGTATTCAGGCATCGACGGGCTTTGCAGCACCAGCACCTTTTTCAAAGTGCGCGTTGCCTCTACCCGGCCTTTTTCCAAGGCCACCAGGGCGCTCTTATAGGCATCCTGTTGAAACTGGGCCTCCAGTTCCAGGCGCTGGTACTCTTCTACGGTCTTGTTCAACGACTGCCCCTTGGCACTGGTCAAACGTGCTTTTTCCGTTTTGATCTGCTTTTCCACGGCCTGGATTTGAAGATCAACTTCCACAACGGCGGGCGCTGTAGGCGCGAGATAGCCCAGCAGCGCCGTCTTGCGGGCACTGAGTTCGGTCAGCTGCTCTTCAAGCTTGTTGACCACGCCGGCCAGATTCTCGGCGGCAGACTGCGGCGAAATCAGACCCTTGGCATTCTGGAACGCCAGCACGCGCTGGCGCGCGTCCAATGCCTGCTCCCCGCGCCCCTTGACCTGCGTCTCCAGAAAATTCACCTGCTCCTGGGCCAGTTGATGGCCCAGCGTATTCATATAACGCTCGCCTTCATGTACCAGTGCGCTGGTGATCTTCTTGGCCATTTCAGCGTCATATGCCTGAGCCTGGATGACCAGCACACCGGCGTATTCGTCATATTCCACGCTGATGCGCGACAGGAAATGCTTGTGGAAAAACTCTAGCGATGCATCTTTGAAGAACATGCGCGACAGAAGGTCGTGATCGTGGCTGCTGTAGTGCTCGCGCAGGTTCAGATCCTTTTCCAGCTGCAGCAACATATCGACCGACAGCAATCGGTCGCGCAGCAGCATCTGATCAGCTCGCGAGATTCCATCGCCCCCTGCCAGCAGCGCGCTGAAATCCATAGCCTGCGAAGCAGCCATGTCAGTACGCTGAATCAGCACTCTGGCTTCGGAAACATAGCGATCAGAAGCGATAAACCCCCAGTAGATAATCGCCAATACAGATACACATAATGCAATAGCCAGGGCTTTCATGCGCCAGATGGCTTTGCAATGGCCTTTGAGGCGTTCTTTTATTGAAAACTCTGTCATTTTGAAATACTGTCTTTGTAACTCTTCAAAGCATCTTCGATATTATCGAACCAATGCGCTTGACCTTCATTCAGCCAGATACCGGCCTGGCAGAATTCACGCAAAGTACCATCACTATGCGAAACCATAATGAGACCTGAGCGATCCGCTATCCGTTTGAAAGCATCAGATGCTTTTTTCTTAAACGAAGCATCTCCGGCTGAAGTCGCTTCGTCCGAAATATAAACATCAAAATCAAAGGCCAAAGACAATCCGAACTGCAGGCGCGACCTCATACCTGAGGAATAAGTACGAACGGGCTCATCGAACGATGAACCCAGTTCGGCAAAATCTTGTATATAGGCAATCTTTTCGGCCATAGCATGCAACGAATCAAATCCATGCAGGCGCGAAACAAACTTGGCGTTCTGCCGGCCTGTCAAGGAGCCTTGCAAGCCACCGCCATAGCCCATCGGCCAGGAGACCCTGCTGCGCCTTTCCACCGTTCCGCGTGTCGGGGTATCCACCCCGCCAATCAAATTAAGCAAGGTTGATTTGCCTGCCCCGTTGCGACCTACCAGCCCCACACTAACTTTGGACGGGATGCAGATATTGACCCCTTTGAGAATCCAGCGCCCCGCGCCATGCGGTGTTTGGTAACGCTTGTGTACGTCATCCACAATAATCATTGCGCCCTCAACTTTTGCGCAAAACGCACTTGCAGTGCCAATCCGAGAAAAATCGAGGTCGCAGCAAAGCTGAAAAGATATTCAAAATTTGCCTCAGGGGCAGCATGATAAACAGGAAAAAAACTGCTTCTGAGCAGTTCCAATCCATGTGCAAATGGATTAAAAAAGGCCCACTCTCTGTATTGAACAGGAATGGCAGACAAGGGAAATATTGCCCCTGATAAAAAATACAAAGGTCTGAAAAGAAATACCATCAAATTCCCGGCCTCAGGAATCAAGTCACTGAGTACGGAAAGAATCAGTCCGATCCCCAAGGCACAGAGCATCAACCCCGTCCAGGAAAGAATGGTCTCCATTGGAGCATCAGGAAGAGCGGAGCGACCGAAAAGCGCAAGGCCACCCAACAGGCATAACATGATCACCAGTCCTAATAAGGCCTCAAGTGCGGCACGCACCATCACGGTATCGATGGGGCGTACCTGCCGATAGGCAAACAAGGCCTTGTTGGCATCGACTGCGCCCATGGCGCGCTGGAAGACATTCTGCACCGTGAAGTAGCCCGTCAAGCCCAAGACCAGCCAAACGGCCACATCTGCGCCAGCTACGGAGCGTGCACGCAAAACGGTGTAGAGCAGCAACATAAAGCTTGCATGCAACACCGGCTCCAGCACGATGAGTACCCAGGCGCCGCGCGTTGCGCTCAGGCGCGCAACGGCTTCGCGCAGGAAAAGTGCGTTCCAGACCGCAAAAGTGACGGCAAGTGAACTACGTGGTGTTGAAACACCACCGGAAGACGGGGCTGAGTCCAAAATAAATCCTCGTTCTTTTGGACTCAAGACGCACTGAAATCCAATCGGCGGATTGTAAATGAAAACATAAGCAAAACCTTATTACAGGCAGCCACTACCTCCTACTTAACATTCGATTACATTATTAATAAACTATTGAAACACATGAATTAATATATTTTATCTATTGAATAATTTTAATTCAAAAAAGAAATGATTAGATATCTTCAATCTGAAAAGCACGGTGGCACTCCAATATCAGAATAATTTCTCATACGTATTTTTCAAAATAATCATTCAATAATAAAAATAAATAAACATAACTTCAAATATTTAGTTATTTCATATTTAAAAGATTGAATAGTTGAAAAATATATTTCACGATCCCAGGCACACCACCGCACCTTCTTCATGCTTCGCCCGGAGAGATCTCCGATGAAATCGCCAGCAAAACGGCAGATCCACACCGCAGGCAGTCAATAATGAGAGCCTACTGTGCGTTCAGGATGAACTTCTGACCGAGCACAAACATCGCTACCGTCACCGCAGCAACATCCGTGCTGCTTGCCGTCTGGATTGATATGAACACCACTCAAGAAACCGTCTCCCCCGCGACCCCGCGCCTGACCTCTCTGTCTCACGGCGGCGGCTGTGGCTGCAAGATTGCGCCCGGCGTGCTGTCTGAGCTGCTGGCCAAAAGCAATCTGCCCAAGCAGTTTTTCCCCGACCTGCTGGTAGGCACAGAGACCGCAGACGACGCGGCCGTCTACAGGATCAATGACGAGCAGGCCATTGTGGCGACGACGGACTTTTTCATGCCCATCGTCGACGACCCCTATGACTTTGGCCGCATTGCCGCCACCAACGCGCTGTCCGATATCTATGCCATGGGCGGCACGCCGCTGATGGCGCTGGCAATGTGTTGCCGCACGATGTGATTGCCAAGATTCTGGAAGGCGGCGAATCGGTCTGCCGCGATGCAGGGATTCCGCTGGCGGGCGGCCACTCGATTGATTCGGTCGAACCCATCTACGGTCTGGTCGGCATCGGCATCGTCAATCCCAAGCAGATGAAACGCAATGCCGATGCCAAGGACGGCGATGTGCTGATTCTGGGCAAGCCCCTGGGCGTGGGCATTCTCTCGGCCGCGCTCAAGAAGAATCTGCTCGATGATGCAGGCTACCGTGCCATGGTGGATGCCACCACCAAGCTCAACCGCCCCGGTGCCGAGCTTGCCAAGCTTGGCGGCGTGCACGCGCTGACCGATGTGACCGGTTTTGGCCTGCTGGGCCACGGCCTGGAACTGGCCCGTGGTGCCCAGCTCAGCGCACGCATTGAAAGCGCCAAGCTGCCCGTGCTGCCCGGTGTTCAGGCGCTTGCAGAGCAAGGCATTTTCACGGGTGCATCGGGGCGCAACTGGACCTCCTATGGCGAGCACGTCCAGTTGGCATCCACCGTGACAGACGCCCAGAAAGCGCTGCTGACCGACCCTCAGACCTCTGGCGGCCTGCTGGTTTCCTGCGCGGCAGATGCTGTCCAGCAGGTACTCAAGGTCTTTGCCGACAGCGGCTTTGGCGATGCAGCAGTGATTGGCCGCATGGAAACGGGCGCGCCCAAGGTCTTTGTGGACTGAGCGCGTCAGGCAGTCGAGAAGGAGCGCAGCCCTGCTCTGCCCTGCTTCCCAAACAGAATGCAAAACGCCCGGCGCAAACCGGGCGTTTTGCATGTGAGCGCCATGTCGTGACTCAGGGCGTCTAAGCCTCGCCCACGACCTCGGCGGTGGTGCGGCGGTCGATCTTGCGGCTCAGCACCACCGAGGTATAGGTCTGCTGGATGCCGTCGATCAGGCC
>Ga0308157_10009703_pt1 | contig 10601 bp, 9 predicted proteins | sample PhyBR1_FD_201035 | JGI IMG/M metagenome (GOLD analysis project Ga0308157, IMG submission 201035) | Phyllosphere microbial communities from UC Gill Tract Community Farm, Albany, California, United States - DLSLB.R1 | ecosystem: Host-associated > Plants > Phyllosphere > Unclassified | place: USA...
CTGCAGGCGGGCGTCGCCTTGAATATGGTTATCGCTATTGACCTGGATCTGCATAGTTCATCCCTTATTCGGCTTTCTCGCTTGAGATTCGATGACTGATTATCATCGCCTCTTGAAGTACAAGGTCGGGGAGTTGAAGAAACAATTCAACCCCCCGAAGAAGATAAATATTCAGTAACTTTTTCGAACTTTTCCCGAAATAAGTGCGAAGCCTGATAGCCATGGCCATGCGAACACAGGCCGCATCCCGGCGCCATCGAGGGATGCACCTGCAACAGGGGCCTATTGCCAGCGTTAGAAGGCAACCGAGGTCTGCACGTAGATCGTGCGCGGCTCCCCTACGTATTTGCCCTTGTTGTTGTCGTCGAAGGAGCGGGTGTAGTACTGGCGATTGAAGATGTTCTTCACACCGACCGCGACGTTGAGGTCGGACAGCTGCGGTCCGAAATCGTAGCCAGCGCGGCTGCTGAACAGCATGTAGCCAGGGATGCGCCCGGTGCTGCCGTCGGCGCTTTCGGCCTGGGTGTTGGCGTTGTCGGCGAACTGGCTGCTCTGGTAGGTGCTGTCCAGGTCCAGCTTCCAGGCGCCTTGCGTGTAGCCCACGCCCAGGGTGCCTTTGTGTCGTGAGGAAAACGGCACACGGTTGCCTTTGTTCGGGCCGTCTTCGCGGATGGTGGCGTCGACGAACGCGTAGCTGGCATGAATGTCGAAACCGGCCAAGGCCGGGCTCAGGCCGTCCAGGGCGTAATTGATGCTGGTTTCGATGCCCTGATGCCGGGTTTCACCGCGCGCGATCACCGTATCGTTGGTCTGGTTGCTGTCGTATTGATTGTCGAAGTTGATCAGGAACGCGCCGATTTCCGCCCGCAGGTTGCCATCGTCGTAGCGCGTGCCCAGCTCCCAGGTCCGAGCTTTTTCCGGCTTCACTTCGCCACCGGTTACGCGGTTGGGCATCTGGCTGTATTGCACACTGCCGAACGAGCCTTCGGTGTTGGCGTACAGGTTCCAGTTTTCATTAACGTGGTAAAGCACGTTCAACGCCGGCAGGGCGGTGGTGTAGTCGCCCTGGTATTTGACGTTGGTGAGGTTGTTGGTCTGCTGCGAGTCGATCATCTCGTAGCGAATGCCCGGCGTGAACGTCCAGCGGCCGATATCGATGCGGTCGTCGATGTAAAAGGCGTGGGCCTGGGTGCCGCCGCGGGTGTCGCGGTCGTTGCGGCTGTCGGTGCTCGGCAGTTGCTGGTTGGCGCTGATCGGAGTGCGGTAGCGCAGCTCGTGGCCGGCCTCGCTGATGTAGCGGTAGCCCACGCTCATCTCGTGCTGGGTCTGGCCTAGATCGAAGCCTCGGGAGAAACGGGTTTCGACACCGCGTACCCAATATTCGCGTGGCGACAGCGAGAGGAAGTTGCCCTGGTCCAGGTAGCCACTGCGCAGGGTCTTGGTGAAGAAGGTATTGGCCGTGAATTCGCGGCGATCTTCCTGATAGCGATAGCCGAAATTGACCATGGTGCGGCGGCCCCAGAACTTGTCGTAGCGGCGGGTCGACTGGTAAGGGTCGGCCTTGTAGGCGGCCGAGCTGAGGCCGCCGGGCATGTCGGCCTCACCTTCGTAGTACTGGGCCTGGGCGTTGAGGCTGTTGGCTTCGTCGATCTGGTATTTGCCCTTGAGGATCAGGTCGTCGATCTGGGCATTGCTGTGCTCGCGCCAGTCGCTCCCGCGCACGCCGGAGTAGAGCACGGCGCCGCCCAGGCCGTTTTCAGCGGTGCCACCGGCCAGCAGGTTGCCGGTGGTCTTGAAGCCGTCCTGGCTCGAAGAGGGGCTGGCCTGGGTCTGGAAGCCACCTTTCACGGTCGGCTCGTCGGGAATGGCGCGGGTCACGAAGTTGACGATGCCGCCGACGTTCTGCGGGCCATAGCGCACCGCACCGCCACCACGGACCACGTCCACGGCATCCATGTTGCCCATGCTCACCGGAGCGAACGATAGCTGCGGCTGGCCATAGGGCGCGAACGGCACCGGGATGCCGTCCATCAGCACCGTGGAGCGGGTCGCCAGGCGTGGGTTGAGGCCACGGATGCCGAAATTCATCGCCATGTCATGGCTGCCCGTACCGTTGTTTTGCGGCGCGTTGACCCCCGGAATGCGGTTGAGCACGTCGCGCGCGCTGGTGGCGCCCGTGCGCTCGAAGTCTTCGCGACGCACTACGTCTCGCGCGCCGGGGTGCTCGAATACGTTGATCTGCTCGGCTGCGCCGAGCCAGTCGCCCACTACGCTCGAGGCGCCCAGTTCGACAGTGGCACCGGTACTGGGATCGGAGCTGGCGGGCTGCGCAAGCGAGGCTTGTTCCAAGCTGTAGGCACCATCGCCCAAGGAACGCGCCTGCAAACCCGTGCCTTCAAGCAACACTGCCAATGCCTGTTCGACGGTGTACGAGCCTTGCAAGCCAGGGCTAGGCTGGTCTGCCACGGTGGTCGATCCGAATGAAATCAGGACACCTGCCTCGCGGCCGAACTGGTTGACCGTACTTTCCACCGAGGCGGGCGCGATGTGGTACTCGCGAGTGGCGCTTTCGGCGGCCACGGCCTGCGGCAGTTGAGCCACGCTCACGGCAGTGCCGAGCAACAGGCAGCGCAGGGTGCGGGCGAGTGGAGTAGGCAGGTTGGGCATTCGGCGTTTCCAGGCAGGATATAGGGAGAGTTACCCTGTCTGTCACGCGAGCAAGGCAAAACGGCTCAACGAAGGTGCAAAAAGATTTCGGCGGCCCTTGGGCCGACTAGACGCGGGCCTGCACCGTGACCCAATAGCGAGTGAAACGCCGGACCTTGACCGGCAGTGCGGCCTCCAGTGAATCGAGGATCCTCTCGGTATTGCCCAGTGGGAAACTGCCCGAGAGCAACAGGTTGGCCACCGAGGCGTCGCAGTCCAGCTGGCCACGGCGATAGCGGCCCACCTCGGCGAGAAAATCGCCCAGACGCATGTGCGCCGCGATCAGCATGCCGTCGACCCAGGCCCCGCTGTTGGCGTCCAGTGGCCGCGCCGGATTGACGCGCTGGCGTTCGAACTCGACTTGCTGGCCGTCAGCCAGGCGCAGTGGAGTTCCCTGCACTGCGGCTGGCTGAATCGCGACGGCGCCGTGCAACGCCTGCACCCAGGTGCTGTTGAGCATCTGGCGAACATTGACCTGTCCGCGTTCGGCGGTAACCAGCCCCTGGTCGGTGCTGATACGCAAGGGCCGCGCGTCGCCCCCTGCAGTGAGCATGATTTCGCCTTCGAGCAGGTGGATCAGGCGCTGGCTCCCATCGAAGCGTACGTCCACGGCGCTGGTGGTATTGAGGTGGATGCGGCTGCCGTCGTCCAGTTGCAGTTGGCGGCGCTGGCCCAGTGGGCTGCGATAGTCGGCCACCAGTGGCGGTAGCCAATGCTGTTGACGCAAGGCCAGCGTCGTTGCGCCAGCCATGCCCAGCAACAGCAGCGCCTTGAGTGCGCGTCGGCGGCCGGGCGAGTGGGGCGCGCCAACGGTGGCCTGGGCCAGGGGACCGGGCAGGCCGGCGAACTGCTGATTGACCTTTTGCATGTGCTCCCAGGCGCGGCGGTGTTCGCCGTCGGCATGCAGCCAGCGCTGCCAGGCCTGTTGCTGACGCGGGTCGAGCGCTCCGTCCTGAAGTTCGAGCCACCATTGCACGGCCTGTTCGGCCACCTGCGGGGAAAACGTGCGGGCCTCGTTCACAGCGCGAAGTAGCAGCGCATGGCTGCCTTGTGCAGGTAGCGCTTCACCGTGGCCACGGAAATGCCGAGTTCGTCGGCGATTTCGCGATAGCCCAGGCCGTCGACCTGAGCCATCAGGAAAGCGCGCTTGACCACGGCTGGCAGGCCATCGAGCAGCGCGTCCAGTTCCAGCAGCGTCTGCAGAATGATCGCCCGGTGCTCTTCGCAGGGTGCGAGGGGCTCTGGCATCTGCGCCAGTGCCTCCAGGTAGGCACGTTCCAGGTCCTGGCGGCGGTAGTGGTTGAACAGCACGCGCTTGGCCACCGTGGTGAGAAAGGCGCGTGGCTCGCGGATGGGCTCGTGGATGGGAGTGACTTCACGCGCGGTCAATAGACGCATGAAGGTGTCCTGGGCGAGGTCGGCGGCATTGTCCGGACAGCCCAGGCGGCTGCGCAGCCATTCGGTCAACCAGCGGCGATGAACGAGGTAGAGGCCCTCGATCGAATGCGAGGCAGGGGAAGTCACAGCGGTCACCGCGAACACTCCGGCGCCATGGTCGTGCGCAGCAGAATAAGAATTGTTCGTATCTTACGGATGTGGCTGGGTTTGGGCAAGCAGGGTTGGTCGCGAGCGCGGCTCGAAAAGCGTCGCATCGCAAGATAAAAGCCGACGGGCTTTGCGCATGAGAATATTTATCATTATTATCAGCGCGATCCAATGATGCATCCGTATGTGCGAAGGTCATCCATGAGAAGCAGAATTGGCGAGGTCTCTACCTCGTATCGTTGGGCGGTGGCCTCCCGCGTCGTGGCGGCCGTGTTTGGCGGCTATGTGCTGGCGGCACTGGCAAGCGTATGCATCGCCTGGCTGTTGCCCATGGCGCGCGGCGAAGCGGTGGTCAGCGCCATGATGCTGTCGTTCCTGGTGTACCTGGTGGCGGTGCTCTGGTGCTTCGCTTCCCACAGCGCAAGCCGGGCTTGGGTGGGCCTGGCCATACCCGGCCTGGTGCTGGCAGCGCTAGCGGGCCTTCTGCACTGGCAGCACCTGCCGTGAGGGAGGGCTTTCGCCAGGCCATGGCGTGGTTGCACACTTGGGCGGGCCTGGTGTTCGGCTGGTTGCTGTTCGCCATCTTCCTGACCGGTACCCTGTCTTATTTCAAGGACGAGATCAGCCACTGGGCGCAACCCGAGATACCGGTCCGCGTGGTCGATGCCCAGGCCAGCCTGGCGCAGGCGCAGACGTATCTTGAGGCCAACGCCGGGAATTCGCCGCGTTGGTTCATCAGCCTGCCGGATGCGCGCGAGCCGGCGCTGTCGGTGATGTGGCAGGACCCGAACAAGCGCGGGCGTGGTGCCTTCACCCGGCATACCCTGGACCCACAGACCGGTCAGCGGGTCGAGGCGCGCGACAGCCGTGGCGGTGATTTCTTCTACCGTTTCCACTACGAGTTGCAGATGGGCTACCCCTGGGGGCGCTGGCTGAGCAGCCTGGCGGCGTTGGTCATGCTGGTGACGCTGGTGACCGGCATCATCACCCACAAGAAGATCTTCAAGGAATTCTTCACCTTTCGTCCCGGCAAGGGCTCGCGCTCCTGGCTGGACGGGCACAACGCAATCGGTGTGCTGGTGCTGCCATTTCACCTGATGATCACCTACAGCAGCCTGGTGATCTTCATGACCATGCTCATGCCGGCGAGTATCAACAGCCGCTACGACGGCGATACCCAGGCTTTCTTCAGTGAAATCTACCCAGGCAACCAACGCCTGGCCGCCGCCGGGCAGCCTGCGCCGCTAGTGAATCTGGCCGTGCTGTACGATCGTGCGCTGCAGCAATGGCCCGACGGCAGGATTGGCCGCGTCTCGGTGCAGTTGCCGGGCGATGCCAATGCCCAGGTGCAATTCAGCCGCCACAACGGCGATACCGTGAGCCGCGACCCAGGTGCGGCGATCACCTTCGCCGGCACCACGGGCGCAGTGCTTGAACTGCCACGCGACAGCGCCGCGCCGATGGTCGTGGCGGGCACCTTCTATGGCTTGCACATGGGCTTGTTCGCTGGGCCCGTGCTGCGCTGGCTGTATTTCTTCTGTGGTTTGGGCAGTACCTTGCTGATTGGTACGGGCCTGGTCATGTGGCTGGGCAAGCGCCAGCTCAAGCATGCCCGCAGCGGCGTGCGGCCCTTCGAACTGCGCCTGGTGGACGTGTTGAACGTCGCCGGCATGGCCGGGCTGGTGCTAGCGATTGCAGGCTTCATGTGGGCCAATCGCCTGTTGCCGGCGACCTATCCGGAGCGCGCTGGCCTGGAAGTCGACAGCTTCTTCCTGGTCTGGCTGCTGAGCATCGTCCATGCCGCCGTGCGCAGCGGCAGCAAGGCCTGGGTCGAGCAATTGAGCCTGGCGGCGATCGCCTTGGCGGGTCTGCCTCTGCTGAGCCTGCTGACCACCGACCATGGCCTGCCGGTGTCCATCGCCGCAGGTGACTGGGTGCTTGCAGGCGTCGATTTCAGTGCCCTTGGGTGTGGCCTGGTGTTGGCCTGGGTGGTCGTGAAAATACGGCGCCGCGCGGCGCTTGCGGCCCTGCCGGCGATGCGCGCGGCGCGTCCGGTCATGCCAAACGAGGTGCACTGATGTTGTCTGCAGGATTGCTCAGCTATGCCGGTTTCAGCGCCCTGTGCCTGGCCATGGATCGCCATCATCAGGAAATGCTGGGGCGCCGACCGAGCCCTTCACGCAAGGTGCAGTTGCGGGTCGCGGGCTGGGCATTGTTGGGCCTGTCGCTGTGGATCTCAGTGATCAGCGCCGGTTGGGCGATGGGCCTGGTGCGCTGGACGGCCGTGCTGATGAGCAGCGCGGTGTTTCTGGTGTGGTTGCTGCCGTACCGGCCACGCTGGGCGCTGGTGTTGGCGGCGGTGGGGGTACTGCTGGGGCTGCTGGCGGCCGTGGCGCGCTGGTAGCGTCGGCGGCTCGACACTGCGCGTTCGCGCCGTCGTCATTTAAAGGCCAGGCGGTATTCGCCTGGGGCTACCCCACCAGCCTGGCGGAAGCGATTGCTGAAATGGCTGGCGCTGGCGAAGCCGCAGGCCAGGCCGACCTCACCCAACGGCAGGTGCGTCTGACGCAGCAGCGAACGCGCCCGAGCGATCCGGCGAGCCAGCACATACTGATGCGGCGGCAAGCCGAAGCTGGTGCGAAACATCCGCGCGAAGTGGTATTCGGACAGGCTGCACAGGGCCGCCAGTTGGCCCAGGCTCAAGGGTTCGGCCAATTGCGCTTCGATGAAGTCGCGCAGCAGGCGCCGCTGATGAGGTGCCAGTCCACCCTTGAGCCGCAGTTGCGGACGCGCGGACACCTGGCTGAGCAGCGCATGGGCAAGCATTTCGTGAGCCAGGCTGCTGGTCAGCACGCGCTCGCCCGGTTCGGTCCAGTTCAATGCGATCAACCGCGCAAAGCGTTGGGCCTGTGCCGGGTCTTCGAGAAAGGTATTTTCGCGCAGCTGCATTTCCCGAGGTTCGCGGTCCAGCAAGGTGACGCAGCCGAGCGCGAACTGCTCCGCACTGAAATACAGATGAGCCAGGCGGATATCGCCGTTGATGACCCAGGCCGATTCATGCCCGGCGGGCAGGATGCACTGCTTGCCGGGCGCGCCTTTCTCCCACGGTCGATCGCGGCGAAAAGTGCCCGTGCCGCCGCCGATGTAGCAGGACAGCGTGTGATGGGTCGGCGCCTGATACTCTTGGGCGTCGTGATGGTTGCGCCACAACGCGGCCACCATCGAATCGCCCAGCTCGGCGCTGTGCTCGAGGCGCGCGTGGCGCGAGTTGTGCAGCGCTTGAAACACTTGCAGGTTGAGCAAAGCCGTCATGATCGATACCCCCGCGCCCATGTTACTGCGTCGTGCAGGGGGCGCCAGTGGGGTGGCGGAATAAGCGCAAGTTTGTGCAAGCCGTCAGTGGTCACCGCTTGGACAATGTGCCTCTGACCCAGGAGGGCATTGTCATGAATCTATCGCTGTATCTGCTGACCGTCTTGATCTGGGGAACGACCTGGATCGCGCTCAAGCTGCAACTGGGTGTGGTCGAGATCCCCGTGTCCATTGTCTACCGGTTCGGCCTGGCTGCGCTGATACTGTTCGCGATACTGCTGGCCACGCGGCGATTGCAGGCCATGGGGCGGCGTGGCCACTTGATTTGCCTGGCTCAGGGGCTCTGCCTGTTCTGCGTGAACTTCATGTGTTTCCTCACGGCCAGCCAATGGGTGCCGACTGGCTTGATCGCGGTGGTGTTCTCCACGGCCACCTTGTGGAATGCGCTTAACGCGCGGATCTTTTTCGGCCAGCGGATCACGGCCAACGTCATCGGCGCAGGTGCGTTGGGCTTGCTCGGTCTGGGCCTGTTGTTCTGGCCCGAGCTGTCGGCTCACGACGCCAGTCCGCAAACCCTGCTCGGCCTGGGCCTGGCGCTGTTGGGTACCCTGTGTTTCTCGGCGGGCAACATGCTTTCCAGCGTGCAGCAGAAGGCTGGGCTGCGACCCTTGACCACCAATGCCTGGGGCATGCTCTACGGCGCCTTGTTGCTCACCGCCTATTGTCTGCTGCGGGGCACGCCCTTCGGCATGGAGTGGAGCCTGCGCTACGTCGGCTCGCTGATGTACCTGGTGATACCCGGGTCGGTGATCGGTTTTACGGCCTACCTGACGCTGGTGGGACGCATGGGCGCCGATCGAGCGGCCTATTGCACGGTGCTGTTCCCCGTGGTGGCGTTGAATGTTTCGGCGTATGCGGAGGGGTATCAATGGACCGCGCCTGCGCTGGGCGGGCTGGTCTTGGTGATGCTGGGCAACGTGCTGATGTTCCGCAAGGGCAGCAAACCCGTGGTGCCCCCGTCGAATGCATCGCCGGAGGCACAGGTTCGCGGCGCCAAGGTGCCGGCTTGAACTAGCCCTTGAACGTCTGTGGATTGACCAGGTCCTGGGGGCGCTTGCCGAGCAAGGCGGCGGTCAGGTTGTCGATGGCACGATACGCCATGGCGTCGCGCGTCTGCGCCGTGGCCGAGCCGATGTGCGGCAGCGTCACGACGTTGCCGAGCTGGAACAGCGGCGATTCGGCCAGCGGTTCCTTCTCGTAGACATCCAGGCCGGCGCCGCGCAGGGTGCCTTCGCGCAGGGCCTGCACCAGCGCCGCTTCATCGACCACCGGTCCGCGGGAGATGTTGACCAGGATGGCGCTCTTCTTCATCTGCGCAAGCTCAGCCGCGCCGATCATGTGCCGGGTCTTGTCGCTGAGGGGCACCACCAGGCAAACGAAATCGGCCTCGGCCAGCAGTTGCTCGAGGCTGCGAAACTGCGCGCCCAGTGCTTGCTCGAGTTCAGGCTTGCGGCTGTTGCCGCTGTACAGGATGGGCATGTCGAAGCCGAGGTGGCCACGGCGCGCCACCGCGGCGCCGATATTACCCAGGCCGACGATGCCCAGGGTCTTGCCGTACACGTCGGTGCCGAACTGGTCGGCACCGACACTGGCTTTCCAGTTGCCGGCCTTGGTCCAGGCATCCAGTTCGGCCACGCGTCGAGCGCTGCTCATGATCAGCGCGAAGGCCAGGTCGGCGGTGCTCTGGGTCAGCACGTCGGGGGTGTTGGTAAGCATGATGCCGCGTTCGGTGAGGTAGCCGACGTCGTAGTTGTCGTAGCCCACTGAAACGCTGGAGACCACTTCCAGATTGGCTGCGTCGGCTAGTTGTTTGCGACCCAACGGCCGACCCGCGCCAATCAGACCATGGGCCTTGGGCAGGGCTTCGTTGAACTGCGCCGCGATGTCCCCGGCCTTGGGGTTGGGCACGATGACATCAAAATGCGCTTCGAGCCGCTCGACCATGGCGGGGGTGATACGGCTGAACGCGAGAACGGTTTTTTTCATTGGGGGTGTGCTCGTCGGGAGGGCAATGTGAGCACGCTAACATTGCCGAACGAGCAGAAACAATCCCGCCTCAGTTGGCGATTTGCAGGTCGAAGGTCTGCAGGTCGGCGTCGTGGGCCGCGAGGATGTCGGGCAGCGAACCGCGCAGGTATTCAACCCAGGTCTTGATCTTGGCATCCAGGTACTGTCGAGATGGGTAGATGGCGTACAGGTTGAGTTCCTGCAGGCGGTACTCGGGCAGCATGCGCACCAGGGTGCCATTGCGCAGCCCGTCGATGGCCGCGTAGATGGGCAGCACGCCCACACCCATGCCACTGCTGATAGCGGTTTTCATGGCGTCGGCCGAATTGACCTGGAACGGCGCGTTGTTGATGTTGACCATTTCCTGGCCATCGGGACCTTGGAACAGCCACTTTTCCAGTTGCACCACCGGGCTGACCAGGCGCAGGCAGGCGTGTTCACGCAGATCGCCCGGCGTACGGGCCGAGCCGTGGGCCTTCACGTATTCGGGAGAGGCGCAGACGATGCTGTAGGTGATGCCCAGGCGTTGCGACACGAAGCCGGAATCAGGCAGCTCGCTGGCCAGCACGATCGACACGTCATAGCCTTCGTCGAGCAGGTCGGGTACGCGGTTGGCCAGGGTCAGGTCGAAGGTCACGTCCGGGTGGGTGCGACGGTAGCGCGCGATGGCGTCGATCACGAAGTGCTGGCCGATGCCGGTCATGGTGTGCACCTTCAACTGCCCCGAAGGCCGCGCATGGGCGTCGCTGGCCTCGGCCTCGGCTTCGGCGACATAGGTCAGGATCTGCTCGCAGCGCACCAGATAGCGCTTGCCTGCTTCGGTCAACGCGATGCGCCGGGTCGTGCGGTTGAGCAGGCGAGTCTGCAGGTGCGCTTCGAGGTTGGACACCGCGCGCGATACGTTGGCGGTGGTGGTGTCCAGTTGTGCGGCGGCGGCGGTGAAACTGCCCGCTTCGGCCACGCAGGTGAAC
>Ga0308157_10009704_pt1 | contig 10601 bp, 8 predicted proteins | sample PhyBR1_FD_201035 | JGI IMG/M metagenome (GOLD analysis project Ga0308157, IMG submission 201035) | Phyllosphere microbial communities from UC Gill Tract Community Farm, Albany, California, United States - DLSLB.R1 | ecosystem: Host-associated > Plants > Phyllosphere > Unclassified | place: USA...
TGGCCGCGATCGGTAATATCCCCTGTTACGATAAGGAAAAGATCGGCATCACTGGTTTTGCCTTTTACATATTTGCAGAATTCCTGTACGAAATTTTCTGAATTCGTGTCCTTCGGATCAGTAGTGATCCATGAATGGAAGCTTTCAACCTTTTTTCCATCACTGTCTATATGTGAACTGATGTGTAAGTCAGAAATGTGTAATATCTTAATGGGCCTGCTCATCTGATTTGACGGGTTTTAAAGGTTCTAGGTTCGTATATATGAAATATCCCAACTCGCAATTATTGGTTTTATTGATGGAGAAAACAGTGGCTGTGTCATCAAACGAACGATGCTCTTCATCCAGGGTTTCAGTACGGATCAGGGAGACATTGCCAACATAATTGCCCCCAAGGAATTCAATCAGGTTTTTTACAATTTTTACCTCAGTGCCCATGCAGACAAGATCTGAAACCACAAGATATTCTTGGTCTTCATGAATAGTGTTTCCCAACCTTGTATAAAGTTTATTAATTGGTCCTATCTTGTCCAGTATCAGTATATCCAGATGCAAAAAACCCGATAGGATCGATGCAATGAAACCGCCGTTGGAGTTTTGGCATACCAGGATGGGATTTATGTTCTGCGAAAGCCATTTTTCATAAATCTTCTCTGCAAGGATATAAATTGAATAAAATACGAACTGATTGTCATGCGATATAAAACGTTTGACATCAACATATTTGTCAAGATATACAGACGAAGAGGTATGTGCTTTCAATTTGTTTGGCAGTATATGTGCTTTCAATTTGTCTTTAAAGACAATATTAAAGAGCTGCTGCGTGTAGAATTCGTAATCAATTTCAAAACTGCTTTCTTCTACAACATAGAAAACCTCATACATGCCCTCTCTATCAATGTTTTTGGGATTGCTTATAATGCTGACCCTTAACTTGGAGACAAGTTCTTTGCTTATATTTATAAGAACAAGGGACTTGCTATTGTTTTTGATGTCAATTATGATTCTGCCTAAATTATTCTGGCAGGATACAATGCCAGAAAAATCCAGTATGGTAGACAAATCGGCATTTATCTCTCCTACAATTCGTTCTAATGTGTTTTTCGTAAGTATGGATTCTTCAATACCTTGGCCTTGTTCGTCCAGGAATACACTTGTAATAGTTTGTTCGGCATGCAATCTAAAATAAAGATTGTCGCTCCAGTTCATTTTAGAAACAATCATATCTTATTTTATGTTAGGTATTTCAACTTCAATATGCACTCCCTTAAACTTTACATTATAGAATCTGATCGAAGAATATCTATAATCTTCTTTGTATTTGTCAATGATATTATTGACAAAGAGTATAAAATGCTGTTCTGCTTTTAAACTTAGCAGCAGAAGGGATTCTTCAAAAACAGGCTTATCAATCAATTGATACAGTTCCTTATTGTATAATTCCAATATTTCAGTCCGAAGCAAATTAAGCTGCGCTAATTCTTCAAACATTCTATTAGAAATAATGATCTGGCAGTTTTCCATATGGAGCCTGAAATAGCCGCTGCAGTCCAAAACAACTGTACACATGAGATCAAACAGCCCTTTTCTGCTTTTCGTCATAGAATAGTACAAGGCTTCAAAAATGGAAAACAAGTTATTTTTAATGCTATCCGGTGCGGATAATTTGTTTTGCGACAATAGGTTATGAAACAAATGGAATTTTTTATAGTAGTGGCTCTGCTCTTTCTTTTCCAAAGATTTGTAAAAGCCAATGCCGTTGTCTGAAATCGAAAATTTAGTTTTGAACCTGTCGGCGAACATAAGTGCAAATGTGTCTGTACCGGAATGCAGAACCCCGTTTGTTATCAGTTCAGACAGGATCTCAATAAAGGTATTTTGCAATACCAGTGTCGAATGGTTATCAAACAGCAGATCATAGAAGTGCTCCTTAACTTTATACGTGTAAAATTCTATCAGATAATCCCTTTTGTCTTCATCGGAATTTTTTGATTCAATTATGCTTTTTAAGTTGTCGCTGTTTATGGAATAGCATCTTACCTTATGGTCAATTCTCTGCTTGATCTCACCAAAATTTCCCAAATACCTTTCGTCGTAATTGAAGATGTATTTTCCCAGCGGAAAATTTGGATTTGTATTTTTTCCCGATATATAAAAAAAGTCGGCCCTAAAGAGAAATTCCAGGACTTTTGAAATGCTGTAATTGTTGTATAGGATTAGCTCTATCGGTTTATGCTGGTAAAAGCTCAACTGCTGGCTGAGGCTTAGTAAGAGCGGAATAGCTATTGGATCAAAATAGTATTCCTGGATAGTGGATTTGTCGTCTGTCGCCTCAATTAAAGACAGTTTTATTGGGGCACTATTCTCTTTATAGTGCTGGGCAACCTCCTTTAGGAAAACATTGTAAAAATGGAATGGCGTAAATGAAATACTATCTCTTAGTATAGGGATGGATTTATAGCTCATAATATTTTATTTCTTAATTCCTTTTGAAACTTATATCTTTTGGCAGTATTGCTTTTACTACTGACCGGTTTGATTAAAAAACGCATAAAAGTTTCGGTCCGACAATATCAGAATTATTTTTTTTGTTTTTTTACGGAAAACCGTAGCACAAAACTATTTTGCAAAACATCCTAAATGTTTATCTGGCAATTGTTCAAAATTACAATAAAACACGATTATCCTATGCGTAGAAATACCTGTTGTGAAATGTCTTGAAATGAGTTGTTCAACTATGAAATAATGTTTCTATTACGGGGTAATTTATTGTGTTGAAAACATCGTGAGCAGCAAAGTTTTTCTGTTTGAAAATTCCTTATATTTGAAATGTCTAACCAATTAAAATTTAGTATTATGGCTCTAAAACCTGGACCAAAAAGAATTGCAGATTCAACAGGCAAACCTGATCAGCGTCAGCGTGATAATAAAAGTACGCCTGGTAATACACCATCGCTAAAACCATCTAAAAGTTCGGGTAAAAAATAATTTTATTATTGTTTGAACATAGGAGGTTCAAAAGAATTTTTATTATTTGCCTATCATTAATTTGATAGGTTTTTTTATGCTCAATTATCTGAGGAGGTTCTGATTTAGTTTTCTGTAAAAATATGTTACCAATGATAACTGCTTTTCATTGGAATCATTCTTCAATTTGCACATAAATAGTTTGATTTTGCTTATCAGAGATTCCAATATAAGTATCCTATTTTATTTGAAGAGCCGAAATTATTTTAATAAGGAAGTTACATATTGTAAGCATTAATCAAAAAATCATTTTTTCAATTTGTAAAAAAATAATAAATGACAATGCTATGAATAATTTTGAGTTTTTTTGGCTTTACACTCAAATTTAAACATCAAGGAGAGAGATTTGGATTAGATCAGTTTTCATTCGAAACGGATAAAAAGGCAGCCAAGATAACGCCAGCAAGTCTGCTACATGCGCATAACGGATTCCACTTTCTTTCCATCCGCCCTTCGGGACTTATAGCATTCCGCATCCTTTAGCTTGCGCTTGGTCTCTTGCTTTCTTTTTTCCGTTTTTCTTTTGAAAACAAATTTTTAAAGGGCGGAGCGGGAGTTAAGGGAAGCAGGTAGTGTGAGCTATGGCTATTGGTTAAATGTTCCATTGGATTAATCATGAGCTGTTGGTCGGCTGGCAATTAATAATTCACATTTAAATTTTAAGGTTATGGAAATTACAGGAAGGGTTACTAGGGATGCGGAAGTGCGCAGAGCAGGAGAGAAAGAGGTTTTGAGCTTCACCATAGCGGTCAATGACCGCTATAAGCCTGCGGGAAGTTCAGAGTATAAGGAGGTGTCGACGTTTATCAAATGTTCGTACTGGATAAGCATGAAGGCTGGGCAGTGGATTAAAAAGGGGGCTGTTGTGCTGTTGAGCGGCAGGCTGGGCATGCATGTGTATATCAACGATGAAGGAAATCCCATAGGAAGCATTGACTTTCATGTTAATGCATTCAATATTTTGGTTTTTGCCAAAAGAGATTCGGATAAGGCAAATGAAGGTGAAAGTATCAGCTTTGCCAAGAAAGGAAACGGCAGAACTGCCGCTAAAAAGGATAATGGCAAGGCGGGTGATGAAGTGCCTTTTTAACGGTATGCTTAATTTGAAAATCAGAAATCATGGCGCATCATATTTATTTCAATGAGCAGACAGGGAAGCACAGTTTTTTCAGCGTGAAGGAAAAGCCCTGGCACAATCTTGGGCAGACAGTGGAAGACTATCCGACAAGCGCCGAGGCGATAGGGCATGCGGGGCTGGATTTTGAAGTGGAGAAAAGAAGGCTTTTTACGCCTTCAGCTCCAATTGTAACGCAGGACTTTATTTCTGTTGGAAGGCTGGATGTTCCGGATTACTGCAGCACGGTGCGGACTGACACCGATACGGTGCTGGGTGTTGTGGGAAAAGATTACCATATCGTGCAGAACAGGGATGCGTTTTCTTTTTTTGACAGCATAGTGGGCGGTGACGGCATTCTGTATGAAACCGCAGGAGCATTGGGAAATGGCGAGAGGATTTTTATCACGGCAAAACTTCCCGACTATATCCGAGTGGGAAAAGATGATCTGATCGAGAAATATCTTTTCCTCACCACCTCTCATGACGGGAGTGGAAGCATTACGGCAGCTTTTACGCCGATACGAATCGTATGCGCCAATACCCTTAACGCTGCCATGCAGTCTAAAACCAATACGGTGCGCATCCGCCACACTTCAAATGCTAAAGATCGGCTTGAGCAGGCGCATATAGTTATGGGAATATCGGACACCTTGTCCAGCAGTCTGGAGGCAATTTTTAATTACTGGACAAAGGCGTGCATATCCGATAAGGAGGTTAAAAAACTGATCCAGCATGCTATGGCTCCCAGCAGGGAAGTTCTTAAAAAGCTGCAGGAAGGGCGAAGCGAAGAGCTGTCTGCCTGTTTCAATAACATGGTGGATAATGCATACGAATATGCGATGGCTCATCCTACCCAGCAGACACCCACTACTAAAGGGACAGTCTTTGGCGCCTACAATGCAGTGACCGGCTATTTTCAGAATGTGAGAAAATATAAGGACGATGAGGCAAAGCTATCTTCGATTTTAATGGGAGGAACGGCGCAGCTTCGTGGTCAGGCAGCATTTAACTTATGCCTTGACTTTGCTGTTAAAGGGTTTAGCTCTTATATAGTGCAGAATTAAGGCTTTTTCAGATTGTGGATACAGGCAGTTATAGACTGGCTGTATCCTTATGCCGGTTGCGCTGCAAATCGCAGATTTGCAGCGCGTTTTATTTTAGAAAGTTATTATAGTTAATTTTCAGCTTTTGTTATGACTAGCAACCTTGGTTTATTTGGCCCTACAGTTATTTAGAAAACAGTGCTTATTTGTTTTTCCAAAATAGAAGCCTGTTTTTTGCAACTGTTATGGGAAAAGTACGACGTAATTTTGAAGATATATTTAATTCTGTTAGTCACTAGCAGCAATAAAACTTCAGATTATGATTTCACACAATAAAATAAAAAGAAACGCAGTAGACGTTATCTGTCTTTTATATATTCTGCTTTTTGTTTATGCATCGGCAAGTAAAATGATTGATTTTGAAAATTTTCAGATACAGCTTGGACAATCCCCGCTAATAAGTGCATTTGCTTCATGGGTGGCGCCTGCAGTGCTTGCTCTTGAATTTTTAACTGCTCTTTTATTGATGATTCCAAAATTTAGAATGGCAGCCTTATTTTTGGCGCTCAGCCTAATGAGCCTCTTTACAGTCTATATCTTTATTATTTTAAATTACAGTTCATTTGTGCCATGCTCGTGCGGAGGAATATTAGAGAAAATGAGCTGGACAAGCCATCTGATTTTTAACATGATATTTGTTTTGCTGGCAGGACTGGGTATTGTGTTGCACCATAATGCAGACAGGACCTATAAATCACGAAAAAAAACATTTTCAGTTCTATTAAAAATGATATTTACTGTCGGAAGTAACGCAGTGATGATAATCATTCTGTTTTTGTGTTCCGAAAGCATTATGCATTTTGAGAATCCTTTCATAAGACGCTATCCCCAGCATCCTGCTATGTTTGAGAGCCAGCTGGATCTAAAATACAATTCCTACTACTTTGCAGGGCAGTCGCACGGACGGATTTATCTGGGAAATTATACCGCGCCTCTGCATCTAAAATCGGCAGATGCGCGTCTGCGAAGCCTGAAAGCGGAGAAAATTACTTTTGATGCTAAAGGGATTCCTTTCCAGAAGCCCATAGTGTCTGTGCAGGAATCTTTCTTCTTCCTAAAAGACGGCACCGTGCCTGCGGTTTTCAGGGGAAATACTTCAGACTGGAAAATTAACCATGAAATAAAAGGGATGCCCTACTTTACGCAACTGGTGCATATGGACAGCATTGCGGCCGGATTTAGATCCAATGACGGGAAGAATCTGGCGCATATTTTAGGCGTTTTCAGCGAGAACGCCACACCGCCTGTGAAGTATAGCGGCGAGCTTCTCCAAAAGCAGATTGATGGGGTATTTGATACCGACGGGATGTTGCTTTACAGTGAGCATGTGCAAAGATTGGTGTACGTCTACTTTTACAGAAACGAATTTATCATAGCCGCAAAAAACGGAGAGCTTATCAGAAGAGGCAATACCATTGACACCGTTTCAAAAGCAAAGATAAAAGTGGCCTACCTCAAAGGGAAAAAAGAGCGCACGATGAATGCACCGCCTCTGATTGTAAATGCCAATGCTGCAGTGTGCGGGAACCTGCTTTTTATCAATTCAAAGATCAAGGGAAAGTTCGAGGACAGCAAGCTCTGGGAGCAGGCTTCCGTAATAGATGTTTATGATATGGAAAAAAGCATGTATCTGATGAGCTTTCCGATCTATAATCTGCAGGAGCATAAAATGGGCAGCTTTTTTGTCACAAAAGACCGTTTTTTTGCGCTGATCGGAAACAGTCTTGTGGCCTATAGATTCAGGGACATATTAAAAAAAGAATTTAGAAATGACGGTTTTGTGCAGAACTGACATTTTAAGATATACCGGCCAGTATCAGGAAACAGATCGAAAACCTGTAGAAAAAAGTAGATCAGAGTTTAATCTAATATTTATATTATGAAAACGCTATTTTTTAAAAATGGAATTGCGGCAGCAGCAGTTGTTGCGGCAATTACGGGAGCTTTTGCGACTTCTTCGCAGAATGCTTCAAAGAGTTTTGCCCCTAGAGTCGGCTTTACGCTGAATGCCCAGGGTGAGTGTAATATGGCGGTGGCCTGTGACGACAATCCGTCACTGTTTATCTGCCGTGTGGGCACCTCGGGACCGATTGCATACGGCAAGAATCCTCAGGGGCAGTGCGTCGAATCGCTTTGGCGCCAGCAGTAACAGCCTTTAGTTAGGCGCTCTACCGTTCCGGATTTCCGGAGCGGTATTGCAAATACGACCATCTGAATTTTTAATTGGAAACAGTGGCATCATTTTTCATGCCGCGCTTAAAAAAGATAAAATTATGAAAACGATTATTTTAAAAAAACGTCTGTCGCTTTTAGCTGTAGTGCTTGCCGTAACGGGCGCTTTTGCCTGTTCGGCGCATCGGAATAGTGAAAATCTCCGAGCTCCGGCTGTGGGGTACACTTTAGATGCGCAGGGCGAATGCAGCATTGCCGTTGCCTGCAATGACACTCCCAGCGCTTTTATCTGCAGATTGGGCGGATCAAGCGGCCCAATTGCATATGGCAAGAATCCGCAGGGCAGATGCGTGGAAACGCTTTGGCGCCCTTTTTAGGGTGCCCTAAGAAAGCAAAGCCGTCCTGATTGAACGGCTTTTTTATTGCTGAAGGGAGTCAGTCCATTGCAGCGCTGATCCAATCGGCATCTCTTTCCTCTTTTAGGAAATAGCCGAACCACTGCAGCACTCTGCGGGTCAGATCTTCCTGATGGTAAGGGTCTGCCAGTCCATGGCGCTCATTAGGGTAGAGCAGCATCACATTTTTTTTGCCCAGACGGCGCAGTGCCAAATGGTATTCCACACTCTGCTGCCAATCCACCTGCGTGTCTGCCTTACCGCTCCATGTCAGAAGTGGAATCTTTAGATCAGTTATGTAAGAGATCGGGGAGTTTCGCTTAAAATCTTCAGAGTTATTAAAAGGATCCTTGCCATTCATATTCCATTGCACTCCGTGGAAGCGCCATATGTCAGGTCTGCCTGTCCTCCAGTTTATGGTCAGATAGAAGCGGCTCAGATCGGCAATGGCTCCGCTTGCGATGGCCGTTTTAAAGAGCTGGGATTGGTTTGCAATGAAGGCGGTTTCATAGCCTCCGAAAGAATGCCCCATCAAAGCTATGGAATCGGGATCTGCAATATCCATGGAGAGTATTTTTTTGATTCCAGATTCAGTGCAGTCTAATGCGGAAGGGCCCATATTTTCTTCCTCCAGCAGGATATCGGGAAGGAAAACAAAATATCCCTTAGAGGTGAATACCGCAGGATTGAATCCGGTTTCATTGTGCAGTGAAGGCATATGGTATTGATGCAGTTTTCTTGACTGGATTTCATAGATATGGACAATCATGGGATATTTCCTTTTTGGATTATAGTGGGCAGGGTAGTACAAAACGCCTTTAAGCTTCTGGCGTTTTGAATTCTCAAAATGTATAAGTTCGCTTTTTCCCCAATAGTACTGTTCCTGCTGCGGGTTGCTCTGGAAAATGATTCTGTCTTTCCTGTTTTTTTCATGAAGGACAATTTGGGGCGGAAGATCAAAGCGCTGCCTGCAGTACAGAAACTTTTTCGCTGAGGGCGAATAATGCAGCTGGTCGGCGTATGCATCTTCATAAGCTATTGACGTTTCGCCCTCATTCTGCTTCCATATAAAAAAGCCTGTTTTTTCATCTGCGCCTCTTCCATTTAAAACGACTTCCTTAGTGAGATCGTATGCTGCCGGTTTTAGGCTCCCATATTCAAAATCTAATGGAGAGGTACCGGGATTGCCGCCAAAGCGGTAGACGATTTCTTTTTCGCGTCCATGGGTAAGCCTCCTTGCCGAAGAGCCATCCGGTTTTACCGCCCAGATATCGTACTGGTCGTATAGCAGCAGTTCGGCATTGTCGCTGCTCCAGCCGGGATTGCCAAATGCGCTGATAGAAACCAGGCTGTTCACTTTTCCCGCAAAAGCCGTTTTAAGGCCGCGGGTGATGTCGGCATGCCGGTCTTTTTCTATATCGTAAGTCCGCCAGCTGCCGTCTTTGAAATAAACCAGATAGCGTCCGTCTGGAGATGCCGTCAAATATTCATAGAAGGAAGAGGCCTTTGCGAGTATCTGCTTTTTCTTCATGGTGGCAAGATCTAGAAGATAATAGTCGCGTGGGGCTTCCAGATGGAATTGGGGTTCGTATTGGAGCGGATCGGAAAGTATAGCGTACTTGTGATTTCCGTTAAAAAATACTGACGGGAGATCTTCTGTGCTGACCATTTCAGATTTTCCCTGCTCGGGATTCCATACCATTACCTTAAGCATTTCAGCAGGCTTGCCTGCAATATTTCTGTAGGAGTGCACCAGCTTGTCGTTTGCATTCCAGATTTCAGGCTCCAAGGCGGATTGGGAAAGCGCATCGGCCTGTTCTTTTCTGATATGGAAAAACACGCGCTTGAGATCTTCTGAAATTAAGATTTTATCAGGAGGAGCAGTTGCCATTGCCGTTTTTTCAGGGAATCCTTTGGAGCAGGAATTATATTCAAAGAGTTTTTTCAGATCAGTTCTGTAGAAGAACAGCGACTTTATCTTTTTATCTTCCGATAGGGAAAAAAATGCGACAGCCCTGCCGTCTCTGCTCCAAGAAAAGTCAGTATATCGGTCTGGGCCTGAAGTGATCTGCTTTTCGGCCATTTTTCGCAGATTCATAAGGCTAAGGGTATGTCTGCCATTGCTGGAGGTCGTGAAGAGCAGACGGTCCTTTTGGGGATTGAGCGAGTATTGTGCCGCATGGGCTATTGGTTTTACAGTGTTTCCGCGTGGGGTCCGGATCAAAAGCGACTGCTGCTTTTCGGCATCTCTTTTTAGCATAATGATCAGATTACAAGCTTCAGCATATTCATACGGAAGCACATCTGGTATGGAGTCGTGCTGTCCGTTTTTTAGGTCTATGGAATGAAGGCTGTTTCCGCTCTGTGCGTAAAAGAACTGATCGGCGGTAAAGAGGGAGTTATATGCTGCCGGAATGCGGTAGGTTTTAGTGCTGTCAGTTGTGCTTCTGATAAACAGGGTGTCGGCACCATTCTCATAACGCACCGAATAGCTCGCCCAATGTCCATCAGCTGAAAACCGGTCAAGGGAGGTTTCTGCCCAGAGACGGTAATCTTTCTCCTGCAGTTCTTTTTTCTGCAATCCCTGCCCCCATAGGGGACAGGTTTCCAATTGCAAAACAAATAAAAAAACTAAAAATAAAGGTAAATTCTTAAATGGCGTTCCGATATATGCAGAACGGAAATATTGTATAGGCATAGTGCTTTTGGATTAATAGCCAGGGTTCTGCGGCTGAAGATTTGGATTGGAGCTCAGTTCAGCCTCAGGTATCGGGAAGAGCCTGTCTT
>Ga0308157_10009705_pt1 | contig 10600 bp, 10 predicted proteins | sample PhyBR1_FD_201035 | JGI IMG/M metagenome (GOLD analysis project Ga0308157, IMG submission 201035) | Phyllosphere microbial communities from UC Gill Tract Community Farm, Albany, California, United States - DLSLB.R1 | ecosystem: Host-associated > Plants > Phyllosphere > Unclassified | place: USA...
GGGCTCGAGCAGGCCCGCGAGGCCGGTCACGACCTCACGAAGATTCACTCGGTGGCGTCGTTCTTCGTCTCGCGCGTCGACTCCGAGGTCGATTCTCGCCTTGCGGCGATCGGCACCGACGAGGCGACCGCGCTGAAGTCGCTCGCGGGCGTCGCGAACGCGCGTCTCGCGTACGAGCTGTTCGAGAAGCGCTTCGCCGAGTCGCGCGCGAGCGACCTCGTCGCCGCGGGCGCCAACGTTCAGCGCCCGCTCTGGGCGTCGACGGGCGTGAAGGATCCTTCGCTTCCCGACACCCTCTACGTGACGAAGCTCACCGCGCCGGGCACGGTCAACACGATGCCCGAGAAGACTCTCGAGGCGACGCATGACCACGCCGAGATCACGGGCGACGAGGTCACCCCGAACTACGCCGACGCGCACAGCGTGATCGACCGTCTCGCCGGCGTCGGCGTCGACTTCGCCGACGTGACGCAGAAGCTCGAGGACGAGGGCGTGGAGAAGTTCATCGCCTCGTGGCACGACCTGCAGAAGACCGTCGCCGATGCACTGGAGTCGGCCCGCTAGGAGCTCTTCGGCCGGGCCTCTCGCCGTGTGCGAGGGCCCGGCCTTGCGCTCTCGCGACCGACCGCGACCAGAAGGAATCCATGCCTGCTCCCATCCTCCGCGGGGTCAATCCGCTCCGCGACGCCGATGATCGTCGCCTCAACCGCATCGCCGGTCCGAGCGCGCTCGTCATCTTCGGCGTCACGGGCGACCTCGCCCGCAAGAAGCTTCTGCCCGCAGTGTACGACCTCGCCAATCGCGGCCTCCTGCCTCCGGGCTTCGCGCTCGTCGGGTTCGCCCGCCGCGAGTGGGAGAACCAGGACTTCGCCGCCGTCGTGCACGATGCCGTGAAGAAGCACGCCCGCACCGAGTTCCGCGAGGAGACGTGGCAGCAGCTCGCGCGCGGCATCCGCTTCGTGCAGGGCACCTTCGACGACGAGGAAGCGTACTCGCGCCTGCGCGAGACCGTCGATGAGCTCGACCGCGAGCGCGGCACCATGGGCAACCACGCGTTCTACCTGTCGATCCCGCCGAAGGCGTTCGACGTCGTCGCCCAGCAGCTGCTGAAATCGGGCCTCGTCTCCGAGGACTCGACCGCTGGCGACACCTGGCGCCGCGTGGTCATCGAGAAGCCGTTCGGCCACGACCTCGAGTCGGCTCGCGAGCTGAACGACTCGCTCGAGGCCGCGTTCCCGTCCGACTCGATCTTCCGCATCGACCACTACCTCGGCAAGGAGACAGTGCAGAACATCCTGTCGCTGCGCTTCGCCAACGAGATGTACGAGCCGATCTGGAACCGCAATCACATCGACCACGTGCAGATCACGATGGCCGAGGACATCGGCGTCGGCGGCCGCGCCGGTTACTACGACGGCGTCGGCGCCGCGCGCGACGTGATCCAGAATCACCTGCTGCAGCTGCTCGCGCTGACCGCGATGGAAGAGCCCATCAGCCTCTCGGCCGAGCACCTGCGCGCCGAGAAGGAGAAGGTGCTCGAGGCCGTTTCGCTGCCCGAGGATCTCTCGAAGGCGACGGCGCGCGGCCAGTACGCGGGCGGTTGGCAGGGGGGCGAGAAGGTTCTCGGGTTCCTCGACGAGGACGGCATGAACCCCCAGTCGGTCACCGAGACCTATGCGGCGATCAAGCTGGAGATCAACACGCGCCGCTGGTCGGGCGTGCCGTTCTACCTGCGCACCGGAAAGCGCCTCGGGCGCCGCGTCACCGAGATCGCCATCGTGTTCAAGAAGGCTCCCGAGCACCTCTTCTCGCGCGGGCAGTCATCGGATCTGTCGCAGAACGCGCTCGTGATCCGCGTGCAGCCGGACGAGGGCGTCACGACGAAGTTCGGATCGAAGGTTCCCGGCAACGGCACGCACGTGCGCGACGTCACGATGGATTTCGGCTACGGCCACGCGTTCACCGAGGCGAGTCCCGAGGCGTACGAGCGCCTGATCCTCGACGTGCTCCTCGGCGATCCGCCGCTCTTCCCCCGGCACGAGGAGGTCGAGCTGTCCTGGCGCATCCTCGATCCGATCGAAGAGTACTGGGCATCCACCGACGAGCCCGTCGAACAGTACGAACCCGGATCGTGGGGGCCGGCATCTGCCCAAGCCCTGCTCGAACAGGATGGCCGCGTCTGGAGGCGCCCGTGATCATCGATCTGCACGAGACAACCGTCGCAACGATCGCAAAGGAACTCGTCGCGGTGCGCGAGGAGGGCGGCGCCGTCGCTCTCGGACGCGTGCTGACGCTCATCATCAAGAGCGACCGCCGCACGAACGAACAGGCCATCGAGGCCGCGAACGATGCCTCGCGCGAGCACCCGATGCGCGTGATCGTCCTCGTGACGCACCCCGATGATGCCTCCCGACTCGACGCGCAGATCCGCGTCGGTGGGGACGCCGGGGCGAGCGAAGTCATCATCCTGCGCGCGCACGGCGAGGCGGCGGGCAACGCCGAGTCGCTCGTCACGGGTCTGCTCCTTCCGGACGCACCCGTCGTGGTGTGGTGGCCGGACAGCGCACCCGAGGCACCCGCACTCAGCCCGCTCGGCCGCATCGCTCAGCGGCGGATCACCGACTCCTCGCGCGCGGACAATGCGCGAAGCGGCCTGCAGAAGCTCGACGACACGTACCGGCCGGGTGACACCGACCTCGCGTGGACGCGACTGACGCGCTGGCGCGAGCACCTCGCGGCGGTGCTCGATCAGCCGCCGTACGAGCCGGTCACCGAGATTCAGGTGCACGGTGCGGCGTCCTCTCCCTCGACCGCGCTCCTCGCCGCGTGGCTCGGGCTCGCCCTCGAGGCGCCCGTGTCATGGCAGTTCGAGCAGTCTGCCGACTGGGGCCACGGGATCCGTTCGGTGCGCCTCACCCGCGCATCGGGCGACATCCTGCTCGAGCGCCGCACCGAGTCGCACGCCGTGCTCACGCAGCCCGGTCAGCCCGATCACGATCTCCTCCTCCCCCGGCGCTCGCTCCGCGAGTGCATCGCCGAGGAACTGCGCCGGCTCGACGAGGACCGCCTCTACGGCCGCGTCATCACCGAGGGCTGGAACGCCCTGTCGCGCCCGATCGGCACGGAGGAGCACTCCGAGTAGGCTCGCGCGAAAACGCCTGCGGCCCCATCCATAGGATGGGGCCGCAGGCGTTTCTGCTGTTACTGTCCGCGCTTCTCGCGGAGCTTCTGCAGCGCGTCTTCGAGGAGCTCGGCTCCCTCTTCGTCGCTGCGGCGCTCCTTCACGTAGGCGAGGTGCGTCTTGTACGGCTCGAGCTTATTGGGAGCCGGCGGGTTGTCCTTGTCGCGGCCGGCGGGCAGGCCCGACTTCGGGTGATCCACGATCTCGGGGATCTCGTCGTCCGGCACGTCGGCCGAGTACGAGCGCACAACGGAGTTTCCGTACGCGTCCCAATAGGTGATCTCGATGCGCTCGGCGTGGTGCCCGTGATCCTGCTCGCCCATGGGGCCGGATCCGATGCGCGTTCCGCGGATCGCGCTCGCGTTCCCGCGCGCCATTACAGCACCTGGAACTTGGTGATGAGACCGAGTCCCACGATCGAGAGGAACCACACGAGCGCGAGGCTGATCGTGAGGTAGTTGAGCATGCGCTCGGCGGAGCCAGAAGAGCTCGCCGCCTGCGACATGCCGCCGCCGAACATGTCGGACAGTCCGCCGCCGCGGCCCTTGTGCATCAGGATGAAGAGCGTCAGGAGGAGGCTCGTCAGCCCGAGCAGGACCTGCAGGATGATCTCGAGAATCTGCACGCGATGTGCCCTTTCCGTCGTGCGACCCGGTCAGGCCGCACAAACCTCAAGTATACGATGCCGCACGGCTCGCGGCGCATCCGCCCCGCGAGCCGTGCGAAGCGATCAGACTCCGACGTGCTTGCCGAAGCGCACGATCGCGCTGAACTCGTCGACCTTGAGGCTGCCGCCTCCAACGAGTGCGCCGTCGATATCGGGCTCACGCATGAAGGATGCGATGTTGCTCGACTTCACGGAACCGCCGTACAGCACGCGCGTCGCGTCGGCCGCGGCGTCGCCGAGCTTCGCGCGGATGACGTCGCGGAGCTTCTGGCACACGTCCTGCGCCTGCTCGGGCGTCGCCGCCTGACCGGATCCGATCGCCCAGACGGGCTCGTAGGCGACGACGATCTCGGCGTCGGCATTCACGTTCTCGAGCGCCGTCTCGAGCTGGCCGACCGGCACAGCGCTCGCGCCGAACTTCTCGAGGTCTTCGCTCGTCTCGCCGACGCAGATGACAGGCACGAGCCCGTGCTTCAGGGCCGCCTGCGTCTTGGCCGCGACGACCCGGTCGTCCTCGGCGTGGTACTCGCGGCGCTCGGAGTGGCCGATGATGACCGATCCGATGTTGAGCTTGGCGAGGAACTCGCCCGAGATCTCGCCCGTGTACGCGCCGGAGTCGTGCTCCGAGAGATCCTGCGCACCGATGCCGAACGGGATCTTGTCGGCGTCGATCAGCGTCTGCACGCTGCGCAGGTCGGTGAACGGCGGGAACACCGTCACGTCGACGTCGTCGAACTCGTGCGAAGCGTCCTTGAGGCTCCAGTGCAGCTTCTGCACGAGGGCGACCGCCTGCAGGTGGTCGAGATTCATCTTCCAGTTGCCCGCAATCAGCGGGGTACGTGTCATGCCCATCCGAGGACCTCCAGTCCGGGAAGCTTCTTGCCCTCGAGGAATTCGAGGCTGGCGCCGCCGCCGGTCGACACGTGGCCGAACTGGTCGTCAGCGAATCCGAGCGTGCGCGCGGCTGCCGCCGAGTCGCCGCCCCCGACGACCGTGAGGCCGTCCGTCTGGGTCAGCGCCTCGGCGACGACCTTCGTGCCGCCCGAGAATGCGGGGAACTCGAACACGCCCATCGGGCCGTTCCAGAACACCGTCTTCGACGAACGGATCGCCGCGGCGAACTGCTCCGCCGTCGCGGGTCCGATGTCGAGTCCGAGCGCGTCCGATCCGTAGCTCGTGCCCTCGAGGTCGTCGCTCGCAGCATTGTCGAACCCGGCATCGGCCGAGAACGACTCGGCCATCAGGCTGTCGACCGGCAGCAGCAGCTCGACACCCTTCTCCGCGGCCTCAGCGATGTAGCGCTTTGCCGTCTCGATCTGGTCGGTCTCGACGAGGCTCTTGCCGATCGCATGCCCTTCGGCGGCGAGGAACGTGTAGGCCATTCCCCCGCCGATCAGCAGCTTCTCGACGCGCGGCAGCAGGCTGTCGATCACGCCGAGCTTGTCGGAGACCTTCGATCCGCCGAGCACGACCGTGTAGGGGCGCTCGGGCGAGGTGAGGAGCTTGTCGAGCACGCCGACCTCGTGCGCGACGAGCTCGCCGGCGGCCGAGGGAAGGAGCTCTGCGAGCTCGTACACGCTCGCCTGCTTGCGGTGTACGACGCCGAAGCCGTCGGAGACCATCACATCGGCGAACGCCGCGAGCTGCTCGGCGAAGGCGCGGCGCTCCGCGTCGTCCTTGCTCGTCTCGCCCGCGTTGAAGCGCAGGTTCTCGAGCACGGCGACCTGGCCGTTCTCGAGCGAGTCGACGACGCCCTGCGCCGCGGATCCGACGGTGTCGGTCGCGAACGCGACGGGCGAGCCGAGCAGCTCGCCGAGGCGAGCGGCGACGGGTGCGAGCGAGTACTGCGGGTCCGGGGATCCCTTCGGGCGGCCGAGGTGCGAGGCCGCGACGACCTGCGCGCCGGCGGCGACGAGGGCCTTCAGGGTCGGGAGGGCGGCGCGCACGCGGCCGTCGTCGGTGATGCGCCCATCGCCGTCGAGCGGCACGTTGAAGTCGCAGCGGACGAAGACGCGGCGGCCGGCGAGGTCGCCGAGGGAGTCAAGGGTTCGAAGAGTCATTGATCGCCAATCTCTTGCCGAACGCCCGCCCGCCGGCGCTGTGATGCGGGGCGGACGGGCGTTCGATCATGTGCGGTTATCGAGGCCGAAGCTCAGAGCTTCGACGCGACGAGCGACGAGAAGTCGACGAGGCGGTTCGAGTAGCCCCACTCGTTGTCGTACCAGGACGAGATCTTCGCGAGGTTGCCGCTGACGCTGGTCAGGCCCGAGTCGAAGATCGACGAGTGCGGGTTCTGCTGGATGTCGCTCGAGACGAGCGGGTCGTCCGAGTACTCGAGAACGCCCTTGAGGGGGCCTTCGGCGGCGACCTTGTACGCCGCGTTGATCTCGTCGACGGTCAGGCCATCGCGGGTGACGACGGTGAGGTCGACGATCGAGCCTGTGGGCACCGGAACGCGGTAGCTCGTGCCGTCGAGCTTGCCGTTCAGCTCGGGCATGACGAGGCCGATCGCCTTGGCGGCGCCGGTCGAGGTCGGGACGATGTTGATCGCGGCGCCGCGCGCGCGGCGCAGGTCGCTGTGGGGGCCGTCCTGCAGGTTCTGGTCGGCCGTGTAGGCGTGCGCGGTCATCATGAAACCGCGCTCGATGCCGAACGCGTCGTTGAAGACCTTCGCGAGCGGGGCCAGAGCGTTCGTGGTGCACGACGCGTTCGAGAGGATGTGCTCGGTCGCCGGGTCGTACTGATCGGCGTTGATGCCCATCGCGTAGGTTGCGACGTCGCCCTTGGCGGGCGCCGAGATGATGACCTTCTTCGCGCCGGCCTCGAGGTGGGCCTTGGCCTGGTCGGAGTGCGTGAAGCGCCCCGTCGACTCGATGACGATGTCAACGCCGAGCTCACCCCAGGGGAGCTTGGCGGGGTCGCGCTCGGCGAATGCCTTGATCTGCTTGCCGTCGACGGTGATCGAGTCATCGTCGTACGTGACCTCGCGACCGAGCGGGCCGCCGACAGAGTCGAACTTGAGCAACTGGGCAAGGCTCTTGTTGTCGGTGAGGTCGTTGACCGCGACGACCTCGAAACCGGCGTTCTGCGCAAGAGCTGCGCGAATGTAGTTGCGTCCAATGCGGCCGAAGCCGTTAATACCGATCCGTGCGGACACTCTGTGTCTCCTAGGGTGTGTGCCTCTGCCGAGGCGATTGATGGTTTTGTTCAGGAAAAGCGCCGGGCCGGCGGATCCGCACTCCACCGGCCCAGCGACGTATCAGTTAGCGATCAGCAGGCCCGCGGTCTTCTCGCGAGCCGTGGTGAAGCGCTGTGCCACGTTCTCCCAGTTCACGATGTTCCAGAATGCCTTGACGTAGTCGCCCTTGACGTTCTGGTAGTCGAGGTAGAAGGCGTGCTCCCACATGTCGAGCAGCAGCAGCGGCACCGTGCCCGCAGCGAACTGCGACTGCTGGTCGAAGAACTGCTGCACGATGAGGTTCTGGCCGATGGAGTCCCAGAACAGGCCGGCCCAGCCGGAGCCCTGGATGCCGAGGGCGGCAGCGTTGAACTGGCCCTGGAAGCCGTCGAACGAGCCGAAGTGCTCCTCGATCGCCGCAGCGATCTCGCCCTCGGGGCGCTCCTGGCCCTCGGGCGTCAGGTTCGTCCAGAAGATGGAGTGGTTCGTGTGACCGCCGAGGTTGAACGCGAGGTCCTTCTCGAGCTTGTTGATCGAACCGAAGTTTCCGGTGGAACGCGCCTCGGCGAGCTGCTCGAGAGCGGTGTTAGCACCCCCCACATACGCGTTGTGGTGCTTCGAGTGGTGCAGCTCCATGATGCGACCGCTGATATGCGGCTCGAGCGCTCCGTAGTCGTAGCTGAGTTCGGGAAGAGTGTATTTGGCCATGAGACGCCTTCTCTCTTATACCGGGTTCTCGGACACGAGGACATCGATCCGAAAGGACTATTCCATCCTACTGACCCCGGAGGCCGCGGCGCACGCTCATGTCATCGCGTAACGCGACTCGTCTCGCTACGCGACCGTTTCCTGCGTCGGAACCGCAGACTCCGTGCCCGGGAGGCCCTCGGCGGTCGCGCGCTTGTCGGCCATCGCGAGCAGGCGGCGGATCCGGCCGGCCACGGCATCCTTCGTCAGCGGCGGATCGGCGTGATGGCCGAGCTCGTCGAGGCTCGCGTCGCGGTGCGCGAGGCGCAGATCGCCGGCCTGCTTCAGGTGATCCGGCACGTCGTCGCCGAGGATCTCGAGCGCGCGCTCCACGCGTGCGCACGCCGCGACGGCCGCCTGGGCCGAGCGGCGCAGGTTCGCGTCGTCGAAGTTCACGAGACGGTTGACGCCCGCTCGCACCTCGCGGCGCTGGCGCATCTCGTCCCAGCTCGACGCGGCCTGGACCGCGCCCATCGCGAGCAGCATGGCTCGGATCGCCTCGGCGTCGCGCACGACGACGCGCGGCACGCCGCGCACCTCGCGCTGCTTGGCCTGGATGCCGATGCGGTGCGCGGCGCCGACGAGCGCCATTCCTGCCTCTCCCGAGGGACAGGCGATGTCGAGCGACGCGGAGCGACCGGGCTCGGAGACGCTGCCGGCGGCGAGGAACGCGCCGCGCCAGATCGCCGCGAGGTCGTCGCGGTTGCCGGTCGTGAGCTTGTTCGGCAGGCCGCGCACGGGGCGGCGGCGGTTGTCGAGCAGGCCGGTCTGACGGGCGAGGGTCTCGCCGCCGTTCACGACGCGCACGGCGAAGCGCTCGCCCTCGCGCGCGCCGGACGCCTGGATGTGCGCGAGCTCGGGGCGAACGCCATAGATCTCGGCGATGTCGCGGGCCGTGCGGATCGCGAGCCGGCGGTCGTCGACCTCGGCTTCGACCGCGACGCGGCCGGCGATCGAGTGCAGGCCGCCCGCAAAGCGCAAGAGTGCGGTCGTCTCGGCGACGCGGACGTTCGGTCGCGGGTCGCGTACGGCGATGAGCTCGGCCTTCACATCCTTGGTCAGTGCCACGGATCTCCTCGGTCTCAAGGGGCTGGTTGGCTCCAGTGGGAGCGGGACACCAGCCTACCTGGAGGTGCAGCCCGATTCCGGGGTCGAACTCTCAGCGTGCGGGGTTATGAATGTCTTACTCCCGCCCGAGATCCCGGTGCTTGACGCTGACCTGGATGCCCGGGTCACCGCGCAGCCGATCGCCGAGCTCGCGGACCATCACGACCGATCGGTGCTTACCGCCCGTGCACCCGATCGCGATCGTCGAGTGCGATTTGTTCTCGCGCTGGTAGCCGGCGAGGATCGGCCGGATCGCGGCCATGTACGCGTCGAGGAACTCGGTCGCGCCCTCCTGTGCGAGCACGTACTCCCGCACCCGCGCGTCCTCTCCCGTGAGCGCGCGCAGGTCGTCGTTCCAGAACGGGTTCGGCAGGAACCTCATGTCGGCGACGAGGTCGGCGTCGGCGGGCAGACCGTATTTGAAGCCGAAGCTCATGATCGTCACGCGGTGGCGCGGGGTGTCGTCGCCCTCGAACATCTCCGCGATGCGATTCGCGAGCTGATGGACGTTCAGGTGAGTCGTGTCGATCGTGATGTCGCTGCGCTCGCGGATCCCCTGCACCTGCCGGCGCTCCTCGCGGATCCCGTCGAGCAGCGTGCCGTCGCCCTGCAGCGGGTGCGGGCGGCGCACCTGCTCGAAGCGGCGCACGAGCTGCTCGTCGCTCGCGTCGAGGAAGATGATGCGCAGGTTGTTCGCCTCGCGCAGCTGCCACACGATCTGCGCGAGGTCGGCGAACAGCTCGCCGCCGCGCACGTCGACGACGGCCGCGACCCTCGGGAGCTGCCCGTCGACGCGGCCGGCCAGCTCGAGTAGGGGGCGCATCATCTGCGGCGGCAGATTATCGACGACGTACCACCCGCGGTCCTCGAGGGCGTTCGCCGCCGTCGACCGGCCGGCACCGGACATGCCCGTGACAACCAGAACCTCGCCGCGGGTCTCGCTGTTCGTGCTCACCCCATCAGACTATCGATAGCCTCATCCGCGCGCGAGATGCGCGTGGATCGTTGCCGCAAGCTTCGGGCCGATGCCCGGCAATTCCTCGATCTGCTCGACCGTCGCGCCGCGCAACGCCGTAACAGACCCGAAGTGGGTGAGCAGCGCCTTGATGCGCGCCTCGCCGAGACCCGGGATCTCGGCGAGGATCGAGCGGATGTCGCGCCGCCGCCTCTTGCGCTGGTGCACGATCGCGAAGCGATGCGCCTCGTCGCGCAGTCGCTGCACCAGGTAGAGCGCCTCGGACGTGCGCGGCAGGATCACGGGATAGTCGTCGCCCGGAAGCCAGAGCTCCTCGAGCCTTTTCGCGATGCCTGCGAGCGCGATCCCGGTGCGCCCCGACTCCGCGAGCGCGCGAGCCGCGGCGTTCACCTGCGGCTGGCCGCCGTCGACGAGAAGCAGCTGGGGAGGATAGGAGAACCGAGGACGCCCCGTCGGCTCGTCCTCCTGCGGGTCGTCGAGTCGCGCGAGGCGGCGGGTGAGCACCTGGTGCATGCTGTCGGTGTCGTCGGTGGTCTCGGCGATCGAGAACGACCGGTACTGGTCTTTGCGCGGCAGGCCGTCCTCGAAGACCACCATCGAACCGACGACGTTCGTGCCCTGCAGGTGCGAGATGTCGTAGCACTCGATGCGCAGGGGCGCCTCCGTCATGCCGAGCGCCTCCTGGAGATCTGCCAGGGCCTGCGTGCGCGTGGAGTAGTCGCTCGTGCGCTTGGTCTTGTGGCG